>Ga0209165_10000233_pt1 | contig 22090 bp, 17 predicted proteins | sample tdAd001_FD_187122 | JGI IMG/M metagenome (GOLD analysis project Ga0209165, IMG submission 187122) | Marine sediment microbial communities from the Atlantic coast under amendment with organic carbon and nitrate - tdAd00.1 (SPAdes)... | ecosystem: Environmental > Aquatic > Marine > Coastal >... | reverse complement strand
TCAGCGTCATGGGTGTACCGATACCCAATGCGTGGCTGGGTGGCATGAAGAATATCGACCTGGTTGAGTACTACGGGAATGAAGCCGGCTTCTGGAAGGCCTTTGCCGACGGCGTGGACAATATCCACATCGAGGATGGCAACATCACCCTGTTACTGAAAGAATAGCGCCCCGCAGATCAGCCTTTACTGCCCAGCAATTCGATCTGGTAACCGTCGGGGTCTTCAACAAAGGCGATGATGGTGGTACCCGCGTTCATCGGACCGGCTTCACGAATCACCTTGCCACCACGCGCTTTTACTTCATCCACGGCCGTATAGACATCATCAACCTCGATGGCGATATGACCATAACCTGTGCCGGGATCATAACTGTCGGTATCCCAGTTATGGGTAAGTTCGATGACGGTATTGCTGCCCTCATCACCATAACCGACAAAGGCCAGCGTGAATTTACCCTCAGGGTAGTCCTTGCGACGCAGCAACTGCATACCGAGAACCTGTGTGTAGAACTGGATAGAGGCTTCAAGATCACCAACACGGAGCATGGTATGGAGTAATCGCATGATCAGGTTTGCCCTTTCGTATGCTCCGCTGCTGTAGTCATTGACAAGCAGATACCCGGATACAGCGCACCCGGCAGTCTGTCAGTTCTTGCGACGGTCTGTCGATTTCTGGCGTCCGGCAATGCGCATGCGCAGTGCATTCAGCCTGATAAAACCTTCGGCATCTTTCTGGTTATAGGCGCCGGCATCATCTTCAAACGTGGCAATACGCTCGTCAAACAGGCTGTCTGTGTCTGACTTTCTGCCCACCAGGATAACACTACCCTTGTATAGCTTCAGGCGCACGGTGCCGTTAACGTGGTCCTGCGAGGCATCGATCATCTGCTGCAGCAACTTCCGTTCAGGACTCCACCAGTAACCATTATAGATCAGGGTAGCGTAACGCGGCATGAGTTCGTCTTTCAGATGCGCCGCCTCCCGATCCAGTGTCAGGGACTCCATGGCACGGTGGGCCTTCAGCAGGATGGTACCGGCAGGTGTTTCATAACAACCACGCGACTTCATGCCGACGTAGCGGTTCTCAACAATATCTGAACGTCCGACGCCATTCTCGCCACCGAGCTTGTTGAGAGTTTCCATGATCTGTCCGGGGCTGTGCGATTTTCCATCAATGGCAACGGCATCACCCTTCTCAAAAGTGATCTCGACATAAGCCGCCTTGTCAGGTGCATTCTCCGGCGACACCGTCCATAGCCACATATCCTCTTCCGGCTCCGCCCAGGGGTCTTCAAGGATGCCGCCCTCGTAGGAGATGTGCAGCGAATTGGCATCCATGGAATACGGTGACTTCTTGCCCTGTTTCATCTCGACGGGAATATTGTGCTTTTCTGCATAGGCCATCAGGGTCTCGCGCGAAGTCAGATCCCATTCACGCCATGGCGCAATAACCGTTAGCTCCGGTGCCAGTGCCGCAAAACAAGACTCAAAACGCACTTGGTCGTTACCTTTACCGGTACAACCATGACAAACCGCATCAGCACCTACTTTTAAAGCAACTTCAACATGCGCTTTGGCAATAACTGGACGTGCCATTGACGTACCAAGTAAGTATTGTCCTTCATAAACAGAGCCGGTTTTTAAAATGGGATAAATGTAATCTTTTACATATTCTTCTTTTAAATCTACAACATGACACTCTGATGCACCCGAAGCGATAGCTTTTTCTTTGATACCTTCAAGCTCTTCATCGCCTTGACCTACATCGGCACAAAAGGCAACAACTTCACAGCCGTCATAGTTCTCTTTTAACCATGGAATGATAGCCGAAGTATCTAAACCACCTGAATACGCTAACACTACTTTTTTAATTTCTTTCTTTGCTAAGGCCATTTGTTTAGATCCTATAAATTGTAAATTTTACTTTCTTTCATCATCAGCTTTATTGAATGATGAACTTTTAAATATATTGATTAATTATTTTGCTAGCAATGAAACTAGTACAGCGCATTGCCCCCACATTCTATTTTCTGCTTGATGAAAAACGACACTCATATCGCTGTCAAATAGTTCCGTGGTAATTTCTTCTTCCAAATGAGCAGGTTGACAATGCATAACCTGCTTTGCACCCGTTAGTTCCATTAAGTCATGATTAACTTGGTATGGAGCAAAATGAGCCAAAATTTCTGCTTTCTTGCTGGCATCTTCATTGCCCATTGAAATCCAAGTATCAGTATAGATGACATCTTGTGCGCCGATATTATTAATATCGCAAGTGATAGTCACTTTAGCACCAGATGCTTTGGCTAGACTTTGAGCTTTCGCCACTACATCAGCTTCAGCCTCATAACCAGAGGGTGTCACTAAAGTAAAATCAACCCCTAAAATGGCAGCCATTAACATCAATGAGTTAGAAACATTATTGCCATCGCCTATATAGGCAAGCTTAACTTGGCTTAGTTCACTGATATTTAACGAAGCAAGTTGCTCGGTAATGGTGATGAAATCAGCTAATGCTTGGCAAGGGTGGTAAAGATCGCATAAAGCGTTAATCACAGGCACACTGCCATGCTCTGCTAACCCTTGAATTGAATCGTGACTAAAAACGCGCGCAACGATGGCATCGGCATAACAGGATAAATTTTTAGCATAATCGCTTACCCGCTCACGTTCGCCTAATTTGCCATTTTGTTGGCCTAAATATAACGCGTGACCGCCCAATTTATTAATACCCATATCAAAGCTGACATGAGTTCTTAACGAAGGTTTTTCAAAAATCATCGCTACCGATTTTCCAGCTAAAGCTTGGTTAAAATCAACAGGGGTTTGTTTAATATTGATCGCTAAATCAATTAAAGCGAGTAACTGACTTTGATTTAGCTGATCATCGGCTAAAAAGTGCTGTAAGTTAATTGAGTTTGACATAAGTATCTTCTTTAAAATATTTGATTATTTAAACTAAATCAGGCTGTATTTGTGTACCTATACCGCAACCCGATAATAATTGTGTTATTTGCTCAGGTGATTGCCAACTGGCAACCACGATACTTCGTCGTAATTGATTCGCCGCTTGCAAGGCTGCATTGACTTTTGCTGTCATACCGCCAGCAATCACGCCTTGTTCAATCAGGTTATTTGCTTGTTCGCTATTGAGTGATTCTAAATACTCACCATCGCTCCCTTTTACGCCATTAACATCGGTTAACAATAACAATTTGGCATTAAGCAACTGACAAACAGCTACCGCAGCATCATCAGCATTAACGTTAACTAAGTCACCGTTAGCTAACGTACCAATAGAAGAGACTACAGGTAAAAAATGACTGTTAAGTAGCGCATCTAACAGCTGACTTGATTTAGGGCTAGGTACTCCAACTTCACCTAAATCTAATTCTGATTTTTTACAGCTAATCATTTCACCATCGGCTAAAGATAACCCTACGGCTGGCAATTGCATGCTGCTCGCTTGAGCCACTATTGATTTATTTACTGTGCCTGCTAGTGCACCACTAATTAACGCAATTTGATCTTTAGGAGTAACGCGTAAGCCATGCTTTTTTACCGTTGTAAATCCGGCGTGATACAACATGTCGTCAACCACACAACCACCGCCATGTACTAAAACAACTTTCGCATCAGATTTCAGTTTCTTAATTTCTGCTAATAAAGTTTTTAAGGCGCCTTCTGTTTCTAAGATTGCCCCACCGATTTTAATCACTAATGGCTTACTCATATTTATTCCTTAATGGCTAACTTTAGCTGGCAGCAAACTGTATTCACTTGGCAAACCTAAAGAGATGTTAAAACATTGTAGTGCTTGCGATGAAGCACCCTTAAGTAAGTTATCAATAGCACAACTCACCACCACAACATGTTTGTCTTCATCCACCTGCCAGTGCACATCGGCAAATGGTGTATGGGCAACATTGCCTATTTGTGGCCATGAATTCACAAGTCTAACTAATGGTGCGTTGGCGTAAGCTTGTTCAAAGGCAGTGTTTACTTGTTCGGTGGTAACTTCTGCTTTTAATTGCAATGTTACTGTAGCAAGCAAGCCGCGCTTATAAGGCGCTAAGTGCGGATTAAAAATAACCTGAGCTTCAGCTTCTTGTGAAATTTCGGGTTGATGTCTGTGCTGTAAGACATTGTATGGCTTTAGGCTTACTTCATTGAAGTTTGTTGCCAATGTCGCACTTCTTCCTGCGCCACTAACACCACTAATACCATTTACCACTATTAGAGAATTTTCTACATGCAAGTGATTGCTCGTGATAGGCTTTAAAGAAAGCAAACTCGCCGTTGGATAACAACCCGGTACGGCAATTAAATCTGTGTGGGCAATTTCATCTTGTTGCCATTCTGCTAAGCCATATTTAGCTTGAGCTAGGGCATCAATATTGGCGTGTTCAAAACCATAGAAAGTTGGGTAGTCGCTAGCATTTTTTAATCTAAAGCCACCTGAAAGGTCAAAGACCTTCACGCCAGCATCAACAAAGGCCTTTGCCCAATCGGCACTGAACTCGTGTGGCGTAGCAAAAAATACCGCATCTATGTTTTGCTCAGCATTTACTATGTTTTCATCAAACCATTGCTGTGAAAAAGAATGCAGGGGTACATCACATATCCCCTGCCAGCGACCATGTAACTCGCTAAAAGGTTTTCCACAGGAAGTAGAGTTTTCCGACACAACAAGATGCTGTATTGAAACTTTATCGTGTTGGCATAATAAACCAACTAATTCTGCACCGGCATAACCACTAGCACCGATAACAACAACCTTTTTCACATCTGACACAACTTAAGCCTTACTATTCAAACAACTAATTACAACTATATTATCGATATATGACATAACCACTCTCTTTTACTAAAATAAAAGAGATAAATCATAAGCTTACTCGCTTCGTCGTCGCACTGTTTGAACACAAATCATTACATGTACCTTAGGAAAAAGTAGCCTTATGAAAGCAGGTTATTTACACTATGAAAGCAATTTAACAGCTAATGGGTAGTTATGCAACTATGAAGCATAATTATTTAAGCTTTTATTCGAATTATTTTTTGGATCTTTTTTATGTCGCAACTTCCTAACTTTACTCAATCATTAACTCAATTGATTGCCTGCCCTTCAATTAGCTCAACGCAAGCTAGCTGGGACCAGGGCAATTTAAAAGTAATTCAATTACTTGCTACTTGGTTTGAACAGTTAGGTTTTAGCATTGATATTCAAAAAGTACCGAGTGTTCATAAAGGCGGCGAAAATAAATATAACTTATTAGCCAAATTGGGTGATGGTGAAGGTGGTTTATTATTAGCTGGCCATAGTGATACGGTTCCTTTTGATGACAGTCGTTGGCAAAGTGATCCCATGAAAGTTGTTGATAAGGATGATAAATTTTTTGGATTAGGTACCTGTGATATGAAGGGCTTCTTCGCCTTTATTTTACAAGCGTGTAAAGGGTTAGATGCCAAAAAACTGAAAAAGCCACTTTATATATTAGCCACTGCCGATGAAGAAACCACTATGGCTGGTGCGCGCTTTTTTGCTCAAAGCCAAGCAGCCAAGCCTGATGTTGCCATTATTGGCGAACCGACAAACTTAGTTCCCGTAGTTATGCATAAAGGGCATATGTCTCATCGCATTAGTATTCAGGGACAATCAGGACATTCAAGTAAACCTAATTTAGGCGTCAATGCTATTGAAATTATGTATCAAGCCATTGGCGCGTTAATCAAGCTTAAAGAGCAATTTAATCTAAATTATAAAAACGAGGCTTTTGATGTGCCTGCCCCCACCTTAAATATGGGAGCGATTAGAGGGGGCGACAATGCCAACCGAATTTGTGGTCATTGTGAATTAGATATTGATTTACGCTCTCTGCCGGGTATGAAAGATGAAGAATTACTTCACTGGTTAAGTGAAGCGCTAAAACCGCTTGCTGAAAAATACCCTGGACGCGTTAGCTTTGAAGAGATGCACCCTAGTTCTCCAAGCTTTGAGCAAGATAAATGTGCAAGTGAAGCGCCATGTTTTGTCAGTATTGCTGAAGAGATTAGCGGCCACAGTTGTTGCGCTGTCAACTATGCCACCGAAGCTCCTTTTATTCAGCAATTAGGTTGTCAAACCATAGTGTTAGGCCCAGGCTCGATAGATCAAGCACACCAACCCAATGAATTTTTAGCGCACAGTGAAATTGAAAAAACCCATACGCTTTTAATAAAAATGATCCAGCAATATTGTTTATAATTAAGACTTTATTATTTAAACAAATAGTCTACAGTATGTAATAAGGATATTAACTAAATAACTATGTGCATGAGAGTATTAGTCAAAATAGGGATTACCTGCTTGGTGCTTATTGCTTCACTAGCTGTTAGTGCAGACGATGAGGTCATCGAAGATATTTTTTCATTAACGCTAGAAGATTTGTTAAAAACTCAAGTGGTGAGTAGTAATGGTATAAAGGAAGCCTTAATTGATGCGCCTGCTGCTATGTTAGTTATACCCGCGCAGCAAATAAAACAACGTGGATACCATAACATCAATGAAATATTAGTCGATTTACCTGGCTTCGATACTATTAATAACGGTGGCTCTTCTAACAGTACCACTTATCAACGCGGTTATAGAACACCTTTCACAACGCGTACTCTATTTATGATTGATGGTCGTGTGGAAAATCATTTATGGAGTCAACAAGTCTTATTAAGCCGTCAATACCCCATTGAGATGATCAATCGCATTGAAGTCTTATACGGCCCTGCTTCGGTAAAATATGGCCCTAATGCTTTTCTTGGTGTTATTAATATTATAACCAAAAAGGGTAATGAACTTGATAACAAAACCCACGAGCTTAGCATTAAAGGTGAGCTAGGCAGTTGGCATTCTCAAGGCTTAACTCTGTTCGCTCGTGGTCATCATAATGATTTTAGTTACGATATCAGTGCTCGCGTATTTAGTAGTGAAGAGGAAGATTTATCCGATCGCTGGGGCTTTTTATCAAACGACCTATACAGCGATGAAAAAATTTGGGGGCCTATTTTATCCCTCAGTAATGATGGTATTCAGTTCGGCCAATATGCTGACAATAGTGATGATTGGGGAATATTTGCTAAAGGGCAATACCAAAACTTCACCTTTGGCTATAGCAACTGGCAAATAGATGAAGGCTACGGCGCTCACTATGCTGCCGATAAAGGCCAAAGTAATGGTGACTGGTTAAGATCAAGCCAGCAGTTCTTTATTGATCATTTCTGGCAACCAACACCAAATTTAACCGTAACTAGCTCACTCAATTATAGAGAAAATAGAGCTGGAGGAAATTGGGCTGAAGCCACTCCTGATTGGCGCGAGGGTATGTCTGAATATTCTTATGTCATTTTTAGCTACTGGAATTCAACCAGTGATGCAATAGAAGCCAAGCAAGACTTTGATTATAAATTATCTACTGAGTTTAGGTTGCTAGCCGGTTGGCGAATAAAGCGCAGCGATTTAACAAGAGCTTATGATGCACCAGGTTATTGGGGAGCTTATAGTTCTACCGTTCCTAGTGATGAGCCTGGGCCACATGGCTTTGGTGCAGGTATATACCATAGCACTGATGCCAGTTATGATTTTTATTCTAAACCTATAGCACAGGTACCTAACGATAATAGAAAGCAGTTCAACGACTCCGGTGTATATGGAGCAGTGGTTTATGATAGCTACCCATGGCGATTGAATTTTGGTCTACGTTATGATCACAATCAGATTTGGGAAACAACAACCAGCCCCAGATTAGCAGCTATATACAAACTTAATCAGGATGAGACAGCAATTAAATTAGTCTACGGGGAAGCATTTCAAGAACCTCCTGCAAAACAACTTTATGGTGGCTGGTCTGATCGTAATGCAAATCCTGATTTAGAGCCCGAACGAGCAAAAAATCTAGAGTTAATATTAATGCATAAGACTCAACATTGGCTGCATGACTTCTCCCTTTACTATGCCAAATACAATGATGTAATCCGTGAAGATGCCATTAATGATGCCCAGCGAGATAGCTGGGGGCTTGAATATCGAGGACAGTTTGAATACAACAATATAATCTCAGGTCAACCGGCAATAACAGGACAATTTTTTTACACCTATGCTAAAACGCAAAGTAACCAAAGCTACGATCACCAACTAAATCAATGGTATGAGAACACAACTACCTTAGGAGACATTTCTCCTCATAAGGTTAATTTTGCTGTTAACATACCAATATCTTCTGCATTTAATCTTAATGTCAAAGCAAACTATGTACATAGCACTCAGCTATACGCTAGAAATCCACTAACAGAGCAGGGAATAAAAACAGGCTCACGTGTTATTGTTGATGCCGCCATTAGCTATCAACAAGATAACTGGCAAGTTAATATAAAAGCCATGAATCTTTTTGACCGAGAAGTATTGGCTCCAGGAGTAGGTAAAGCCAACTCAGGGAACGACTTTTCAAAGCGCAGCCAAGGTTTTGTTAACTCACTTTCACCCCAGCCAGGACGTTCTTTATGGTTAGCTGTTAATTATAAGTTTTAGTCATCATTCAAGCTTCTTCCTACTAGCTGCTAACTAAATTATTTCTGCACTTCTTCCCCTCAGTTTATATAAAAACTTAGGGGAAGAAGTCTTACCTCATTGAACCACTACCATCAATTTTCATCATAATTTCAGTGCTCCCTAAGAAGTAGCAAATAATAACTCGCAAGCAAAGCTAACAAGAATATTTATCACAGTAACAAATATTATGCTTTGTTAATTTAGATCAAGCTAATTTATTGATTACTAATATACAAAACTTTAACATTAGCAGAGTTATTTAGGGTTTACGCTAAATAAAGAGTTAATTACTTAGCACATAATATTTCATTAGATTGCTTTTAAACACGTGCTTCCACGTTTAAGCGGATATTAAGATTTTTCTTATATCCGCTTTTTTTTACAATAAATGTTGCTTATGAAATGACAAATGCTGTTTTATAAAACTCGCGATAAAGTAGTAACTATGATCGTATCCCGCCTCTTGCTGATAATGCAAAGGATAGCTAGCGTTTTCAGCGGCATTTACTAAGGCTGTTGGCATTAACTGCTCAGCTAAAAAGTCATCATCACTACCTTGATGTACCAAGGCAGGCACTTTTAGCTGGGCTTTTGCCATAAGCATGCTGGCATCATATTGATGCCAATCATCGGTGTTTTCACCCAAATAATTTGAGAATGCTTTTTTACCCCAAGGAGCATTCACAGGATTACAAATTGGACTGAAAGCTGACACCGAAGTATATTTTTCTGGGTTACGAAGTGCTAATACTAAAGCGCCGTGACCACCCATTGAGTGACCACTGATTGCCCGTTTACTGGTAACAGGAAAGTTTTGCTCAATAAGCGCTGGCAGTTCATTTAGCACATAATCATACATTTGGTAATGTTGTTGCCACGGCGCTTGAGTAGCATTAACATAAAAACCAGCACCATGACCTAAATCATATGCGCCATCGGCATCATCAGGGACACCTTCACCCCTAGGGCTAGTATCGGGGGCAACAATCGCCATCCCCAACTCAGCTGCGGCTTGAAGTGCACCAGCTTTTTGCATAAAGTTTTCATCGGTGCAAGTTAAACCCGAGAGCCAGTACAATACTGGCACTTTATTATGCTCACTAGCCTGTGGCGGTAAATAAATAGCAAACCGCATTGCACAATTTGTCGCGTTTGCTTGATGGCTATATTGATAATGCCAACCATTAAAGACTTTAGTTTTACTGATCTCTGCTACATTGTTCATAATTTCAATTTTTATTGTTTATTCTCTAAAACTTGTATCTTTCAACTGCTTCGAGCTCAGGACAAACGGTAGTAGATAAACTCCACATTAAACCGCTCATCCTGAGCATAAGGTACGAGTAGTCGAAGGGCTAGACTACATATGTATAACGGTTCGAATACTTTTACCTTCATGCATTAAATCAAAAGCTTCATTAATGCTGTCTAGGTTCATGGTATGCGTAATAAAGTCATTCAACTTAAATTCGCCTGCAAGATAACGCTCAACATAATCAGGTAACTCGCTACGCCCTTTTACACCACCAAATGCGGTGCCGCGCCATACTCTACCAGTTACTAGTTGGAACGGTCGAGTTGAAATTTCTTGTCCTGCTCCGGCAACGCCAATAATCACTGATTCACCCCAACCTTTATGGCAACATTCTAATGCTGAACGCATAACATCAACATTACCAATACATTCAAAGGAGTAATCTACACCGCCATCGGTCATTTCAACAATCACATCTTGAATGGGTTTATCGAAGTTTTTAGGGTTAATACAATCAGTGGCGCCCAACTTTTTCGCCAGTTCAAATTTAGACTCATTAATATCTATGACCAGAATACGACTTGCCTTTGCCATAGTTGCGCCAATCACGGCAGATAAACCAATACCACCTAAACCAAAAATTGCCACCGTATCACCTTCAGCAACTTTTGCTGTATTCATCACTGCGCCCATGCCTGTGGTAACACCACAACCTAATAGGCACACTTCTTCTAACGGCGCTTCTGGATTCACTTTCGCTAACGATATTTCAGGTAAAACCGTGTATTCAGAGAACGTTGAACAACCCATATAATGATAAATAGGCTTACCATTTTGATAAAAGCGTGTTGTGCCATCAGGCATTAGCCCTTTACCTTGTGTTTCTCTAATTTTTTGGCAAAGGTTAGTTTTTCCTGACTTACAAAACTTACACTCACCGCATTCTGGCGTGTATAAAGGAATGACGTGATCACCCACTGAGACACTGGTAACGCCTTCACCAACTTGTTCAACAATACCGCCACCTTCATGACCTAAAATAGCAGGAAAGATTCCTTCTGGATCTTCACCCGAAAGGGTAAATGCATCGGTATGACAAACTCCTGAAGCAATAATTTTTACTAACACTTCACCCGCTTTTGGTAGCATTACATCGACTTCTTCAATAGATAAAGGCTGTTTAGGACCCCAAGCAATTGCCGCTTTTGATTTGATAAACTGTTCAGACATAGTAACTCCACTAATATTTCAAAATTTGTTGTTCACTATTATATTTATTTCTTGAGTGTTGATAATATAGCAATATTGCAAATAACTTTTACCAGATAGTAATAATAGCAGGTAATCATAATGAAGTGGCAAGGCATTAATGAGTTTGTAGAGGTCGGTGAAACCGAAAGTTTTACCTTAGCCGCAAAGAGTCTAAATATTTCCATTGCACAGGTTAGTCGACAAATCAGTGCTCTGGAACAGAGGCTTCAAATAAAGTTATTTCATCGTAGTACGCGCAAAGTGTCACTCACTCAAGAAGGCAAGGTTTTTCACCAACACTGTAAAGGCGTACTTGATGGTCTAGAAGCGGCTGAAAATGCCATTACCCAAATGCAAAGCGAGCCCCAAGGTGAGATAAAAATGTCCATGCCAGTCACTTATGGCGAGCAAATAATTTTGCCTTTAGTTCATGACTTTATGATTGAGTATCAACAAATTTCAGTAAGTACTTACTTATCTAATAGTAATGTCGACATGGTTGATGAAGGTTTTGACTTGGCGATCAGAACAGGTAAATTAAAAAGCTCAAGTTTAGTCGCTAAAAAGTTAACGGTTAGGGCTACAAAAGTTTGCGCTTCTCCCACTTATTTAGCCAAATTTGGTACTCCCAAGGTTTTAGCGGATTTAAAAGCACATAACTGTTTATCTAGTGCACAGCACTATTGGCGTTTTGTCGAAGACAAAAAAGAAAAAAACATACCTGTTGAAGGCAATATTCACTGCAATAGTGGTACAGGTTTAGTTGATGCTGCCCTAAAGCATATCGGTATTGTTCAATTACCTGATTACTATGTAAAAAAGCACCTAAATTCAGGACAGCTAATCAGCTTGCTTGAAAAATATAAAATACCCGATGAAGGTGTGTGGGCGGTATACCCAGATAAACGCTATCTACCTACGAAAACTCGATTACTGATAGATTATTTATCTGAGCGTTTATAGGTTAACTATCATCCTTATTCCATAGTTTTTGATTTGTTTTTATCGAAAAAAAATCGTTAGCATGCCAACAACGAGGGAGTAAATCTAACTCCTGCCTCTCTTTAAAGTTTGATGCCAGTAATTCAAGTATTTCATTGAGTCGCTCTTTACTTAAACGGGCGACTTTTTTTGCCATATAAGGAAAATATAAATTATTCTGCTTCTTCACCTCCATGTTACGCCCATAACCAATAAAAGTTAATTTTCTTGTCGCCATACGACAAAGCGGTTGCTCAGGCACAGGCGGATATAACCTGTTAACAATGGCATATTCATAACAATCGCCAAGTTGTCCTGCTTCATCTTCTGGCATATAAATAACACCATACCCTTGAGGAAACATGCCTGTTATTTGATACAGTGCATCAACCACTTTTTGCGAGCAAGCACCTAACTCGGCATTTTTGTTTAACACCTGATACACTTTAGGCAATACTTTATAGTTATAACTGTCTTTTGTAGAAAGAATAATGGATGTATAGATTTGCGGTACTTTGAGTAAATTACCGATACTCTGCTTTGGCTGGACACTACTTTTGAGTAAGCGCTTAACAAAAGCTAGTTTTTCTTGTTCATCAACAACAAATTGATCGCGTTCTTCCCTTGAATTACCCACATAACTCGCCACCCCTAAACCGTCAGTAAGATAATTTAACGTATGTTTATAGCTTAACTGTAAAAGCTTTTTTCTCTGCTCAGGTTCTAAAGTTCGATGAGGGTTTTGCTTTTTATCCTCCCCCATTAAAATAGCCTGTGCTTGGCTATGGTAATTACCTATATCTTGCAGAATAGCGGCCATAATCAATGGTACTTTAACTTGCTCGCTAAATCGCCTTCTAGCCTCGGAGGAAAAATCTTGATAACGGGTTTCAGAATACTCGTCTAATATCCGGCTGATGTTGCTATCACTAATGTCATTGTCTAATAACAATCGATCCAATAAACGTACAGATAATATTGCTTTATAGAGGCTTTTGCACTGCTCATTATTAGTCGCTACTTTTTTCCCTTCAGTGGGGCTAATAAGTTGAATGGTACCAAGTAACTGCGCTGATTTACGGTTAGTCTCTTCAAAACTATCCCCTTCAATCAAGTCTATAATTTCATAACAGATACCCAGTAAGTGGCTGTTGCGCGCCGTTTGCTCTAACTCTTGGAGTGTAGAGTTTTTTTCATCTGAGTCATTATTTGCAGAAAATTCTTGAGTATCAAAGAAGTTAATAGCGCGTTCAAGCACTGAGTCGTTGAGTTTACTTCTACCGTAAATCTTACTCAATAAGACATGAACTTGCTGAGTAAAATGCGTTCTATGAGGGAGTTCTTTGGCCATTAATTAAAGCGCTAATGCTTAACAACAAAGAGCAATAATGCTAGTAAAACAAGAGAAAATCAACCGATAAATTATCAAACTCAAGCTACTTCCTTGTAACGTATTTGAGTTATGGCCTGCCCTTTTAGGGTTACTTTTGTGGGCGAATACCTAATGTATGACAAAGTGCATAAGTTAATTCAGCACGATTTAAGGTATAAAAATGGAAGTTTTTCACACCTTCACGATTGAGCACTTTCACTTGCTCCATGGCAATATTGGCACCTACCATACGGCGAGTCATTTCATCGTCTTCCAAGCCTTCATACATTTTTGGCATCCAACTTGGTACGTGCACATTGGTTAAGTCCGCAAAACGCTCTAACGTTTTATAGTTAGTTACCGGTAAAATACCTGGAATAATTTCAACATCAATGCCTACTGTTACGCAGCGATCTCTAAATCTAAGGTATGATTCAATATCAAAAAAGAATTGGCTGATGGCTCGGTTAGCACCTGCATCAATTTTGCGCTTTAAGTTCAATAAATCAAACTGTGGATTTGGCGCTTCTGGATGCCCTTCAGGGTATGCCGCCACTGAAATATCAAAATCAGCAACATCACGTAATAATTCAACCAGATCAGAAGCATACATGCTCGGTTTTTCATCGCTGTTTGGCGAATCACCACGTAAAGCGACAATATGGCGAACACCACTTGCCCAATAATCTTTTGCTATTTGCACTAGCTTTTCACGGCCAGCATCTATACAAGTTAAATGTGGCGCCGCAAGCAAAGCAGTATCTTTTTGAATGCGCTTGATAATATCGTGTGTTCTATCACGTGTGCCTGAACCTGCACCATAGGTTACCGACACAAAGCTCGGTTTTAATGGCTCTAATCGTTCAATAGAATTCCACAGTGTGGTTTCCATTTCAGGGGTGTTAGGTGGGAAAAATTCGAATGACACTTGAATATCATTGCTAATTTCACTCAAGCTACGGTTTAAAGACTCCACTTGTCTTACGTAGCTGTAACTCATTAGTTAATCCCTTTTATTTTTACCTGCTGTTGTTTGCTGGCTAATTGTTGGCAAATATTGACTAAATCTGAATGTAACCCCCCTGCAGTAACATCCCGTCCTGCTCCTGGGCCACGAATAATTAATGGATTTTCTTGATACCAGTGACTCGATATTTGAAAGATATTGTCACATGGCGTTAAGTTAGCAAAAGCATGGCTTTTCGCTAATACTTCTAAACTGACTTTCGCTGAAATTGTGCCATCACCGTTTGCATTTAGACGTGCTAAATAGCGAATGCAAGACTCGCTTTCATTGGCTGTTTTTATTTGCTGAGCAAAAAAGTTATCAAGCTCACTTGCGCGCGCTAAAAATTCTTCAGTGCTAATATTTTGTAAGGCTTCTGGCACTAAGTTAATACACTCAATATCATCAAGTGAAAGCTCAAAACCAGCCATACGGGCTAGAATAAGCAGTTTTCGCTGCACATCACGTCCAGATAAGTCTTCTCTGGGATCCGGCTCTGTTATTCCTTGTTCAAGCGCATCAAGCAATAGTGTTGAAAAAGGTGTTGAGCCATCATAGGTTTCAAATAACCAAGATAGAGTACCCGAAAAAATGCCACCAATAGCGGTAATTTCATCGCCACTGTTATTTAAATCATTGATGGCATAATTAATCGGTAAGCCAGCACCAACTGTGGTGTTACCTAGCCACACGCTATTATTTTTATCTGCCGTATTAATTAAGTTATTGTAATGCGCTGTATCAGATGATGCTGCCCACTTATTGGCGCCAATCACGTGAATACCTTGCCCAAAGAAATCTTGATAAAGCAGACTAAACTCTTCACTGGCAGTAATATCAATGACAATTAATTCATCATATGGGTGATTTGTTAACCAATCTATTAGTTGCTGATTTTCATAATCTTGCGCTTCATTTTCAAATAAAGATAATGCTTGATTAACGTCAATGCCATCATTGTTGATTAATGCTTTTTTCGATGAAATCAAACCAACCAAATGAATATTTTCTAAGGCATAAACACGATTTAACTGCGCGGGTAATAATTCTAAGAAACGCTTACCAATATTACCTAGCCCTGCGACGACAACACCAATATGGCGAGTATCTTTAGTGATATCATGGTGAACATTATTCAATAACTCAGTGCTGCACGGCTCAGGTAAAATAGCAATAACACTATGGCTATTTTCACTTGGCAGCAAGCATAAAGGTTGAGCACTTTTTAGTGAACGTTTGAAGCGAGCTTTAATATCTCCGCGTTGAGCCACCTTATGCCCCACCGTAGCAATAATAGCTACGGGTTGAAACTTAACTTGCGTATGCTGACCAGCTAAATATTGGCTCAGAGCTTTTTGTTGATCTTGATGAATGACTAGCTGTTGTTGTTTTTCATCAATACAGATAGGCGCAAACTCGCTAATGACTTTTTCTAGTAACTCGCCGGTAAAGCAGGAAGATTGAGCAAGCAACAAATCATTTAAATAAGTCACAGATAACTCTTGTTTAGCTATTTGACCAAACTTACCAATTTCTGTCCCGGTTACTTGTGCATCAAAGCTACTGGCAACATGTAAGTGACAATGGTGGGCTAAGCTTTCATTGACTAGTGGCGTTAGTGTTTTTGCGTGTAACACAGGGTTACCTAACCGGCCTAACTCTTTAGCAACACCATTGGGTAAACGGTGCAGTTTTCTAGCATTTGGCACAACACGAGGGTCAGCACTGTAGATACCATCAACATCAGTCCACAAGGTAACATTCAATGCACCAACTAACGCTGCCATGATTGTGGCAGAGTAATCACTACCGTTACGGCCTAATGTACAAGTTCTACCCTGCTCATCTTGGCAAACATAACCGGTAATAACCGCTAACTTGCCATATTGGCGTCTTTGCTTTAATTGTGCTGCACTGAGTGCATGATCAACATTGCCATTGTGCTCATTGTCTATCACTAAGAAATCACGAGCATCAATGCTGTTGCTTGGACAAACCTTTTCATTAAGTAAAGCCGACAGCAACCTTGCTGACCAAATTTCACCAAAGGCAAGAATATCATTATGGTGAGCCGCCAAGTCCCCTTTCAACCAAGCCTTTAGCTGATTAAAGTCATGGGATAACACTTTAGATAACTGCTGTGCATAACTCGGCTTTAATAATCGAGTAATCAATTGCTCTTGAGTTTCAAACAATACTTCGATGGCTTTTGTTAGTGCTTGTTCACTTTCATCAGCTAAGACATTGTTAGATGCTGATTGCGCTAATAACTCGCTAGCCAATGAATATAGCTCAAAGAGTTGATCGGTTGCTTTACCGTTAGCTGACACCACAACAATGTCATTTAACTGACAGTTTTGCTGAATAATATCAACAACACGCGCGATACATTCTGGTGTAGCCAAAGAACTACCGCCAAATTTGTGCACATGAATAGCATGTTTTGCTAACTGATTTTCAGTGCCAACATCAGCATTCAATTCAAACTGAAAACCACTTGATTGTGTTACTACTTGCGTCATTTTTTACTCAATTCTTTTTCTTATTTTATAACTGGCTTTGCGTCAAACCTTGCTGTAAGTCAGACAAGATATCATCTATATCTTCAATACCCACTGATAACCTGATTAATGATTGGCTAATGCCTGCCTCAAGTTGTGCTTCAAGTTCCATGCCCGCATGGGTCATGGTTGAAGGGTGAGAAATCAAACTTTCTACACCACCCAATGATTGCGCTAAAGTAAATAGGTTAAGGCTTTCGAATAGCTTCTTAACGGCATCCACACCACCTTTAATTTCAAAACTCAACATAGCGCCAAACCCTGATTGCTGTTTTTTGGCAATGTCGTGGCCAGGATGGTCTTCAAAGCCAGGAAAATAAACAGCTTCTATAGCTGGGTGATTCTTTAAAAACTGAGCTACCTGCTCAGCATTCACTTGATGTTGCTTCATTCTTAACGGTAATGTTTTTAGGCCTCGTAGCGCTAAAAAGTTATCAAAAGCACTACCCGTAATGCCAATACAATTTGCCCACCATGCTAATTCTTCACCTAAAGCCTGCTCTTTAGCGACAACAACACCGCCGACAACATCGCTATGGCCATTGATATATTTGGTGGTTGAATGAAAAACAATATCAGCACCAAGCTGCAACGGCTGCTGTAGCACTGGCGATAAGAAGGTATTATCAACAGCTACTAGCGCACCAACATCGTGGCTAGCTTTAACGATCTTTTCAATATCTACTACTCGAAGTAAAGGGTTACTTGGCGTTTCTACCAGAACAAGTTTAGGTTTAAGTGCGAGTGCCTTAGTTAATTCCGCATCATTATTTTGATCAACTACCACTAATTTGAACTGGCCTCGTCTGGCAAGGTGCGTGAATAATCGATAACTACCGCCATAACAGTCATGGGGAATCACGACGGTGTCATCGGTAGATAATAGTTGGCAAATTAAATGCGCAGCTGACATGCCAGTACTAGTAACAACACCAACATTGCCTTGCTCTAAATCAGCAATGGCTTGGGCAAAAGTTGCTCGTGTAGGATTACCAGTGCGAGAGTAGTCAAACTGACGCTTTTCATTAAACGCTTTTAAAGAGTAGGTGGTGGATAAATGTATAGGCGCAATAACAGCACCATACTGTTCGTCAGTATTTATGCCCGCTCTTACCGCTATAGTGGAGACTTTATTGGTTGGCTTACTGTTGTTTGGCATAAATGCTCCATTTGGTCGGCAAAATGTAATTTTTAGTCAATTACGTTTAGATGTTTGGACGTCTATAACTCTAAACTTTTTGTTTTCTTCGGTCAAGATATTTTAGACATCTAAACTTCTACTTGACTGAATTTCAGCAATCAGTAAAATCTACCTTATAACAATATTAATACCAATCGGACAATTAATCCGTTTGCTATAAAAGTATAGCCCTTAATAAAAGCAGAGGAACATCCATGGCTGAGTGGAATGACGAATATATTAATCCCTATGCCGAGCACGGTAAAAAAAGTGAACAAGTAAAAAAAATTACCGTTTCGATTCCTTTACGTGTACTGAAAGTGCTAACAGATGAGCGCACTAGACGCCAAGTTAATAACTTACGCCACGCGACTAACAGTGAATTGCTCTGCGAAGCCTTTTTACATGCTTTCACAGGTCAGCCTTTACCTGATGATGAAGATCTCGCTAAAGATAATAATGAAAAGTTGCCTGCCAGTGTACGCCGTATACTAGAAGAAAAAGGCATTACTGATTTTAGCGCTTATGAAATGGATGAAGAGTAATCTCAAGGCAATAAGCAATAACAATTGCTAAACCTGATCAAAAAAGCCGTTAACATAAAATTATGTTAACGGCTTTTTTAATTGTTATCTGTTGTATAGATTACAACAATAAATCACTTACAGATGATAAGGTTTACTTAAACGGTGTACAGACTCAATGAAGTGCCCTGCATGCTCTGGGTTCACATCAGGGTGAATACCGTGACCCAAGTTAAACACATGGCCTGTGCCGCCTTTACCAAAACCTGCTAATATTTTTTCAACTTCTTGTTCAATACGTGGTAATGGGGCGTAAAGCATAGAAGGATCCATATTACCTTGTAGCGCTACTTTATCACCAACGCGTGCTTTAGCATTTTCAATATCAATGGTCCAATCAAGGCCAAGAGCATCACAACCTGTCGCAGCAATATCTTCTAACCACATACCACCATTTTTAGTGAATAAGGTTACTGGTACTTGTCGACCATCGGCGTGACGGGTTAAACCATCAACGATTTTTGCCATGTACTGTAAAGAGAACTCTTTATAGTCACGTGGAGACAATACACCGCCCCAAGTATCAAAAACCATCACTGATTGAGCACCTGCAGCAATTTGAGCATTCAAATAACTGATCACTGAATCGGCTAGTTTATCTAATAACAAATGTAGCGTTTGCGGTTCAGCAAACATCATTTTTTTCACTTTAGTGAAACCTTTTGAGCTGCCACCTTCAACCATATAAGTGGCTAATGTCCATGGGCTTCCAGAAAAACCAATAAGTGGTACTTCACCTTTAAGTTCTTTACGTATAGTACGTACGGCATTCATGACATACTGTAATTCACCTTCTGGATCAGGAATACCAATTTTATCAACATCTGCTTTGCAAGTGATTGGACGTTCAAATTTCGGGCCTTCACCTGTTTCAAAGTAAAGACCTAAGCCCATAGCATCAGGAATAGTTAAAATATCACTAAATAAGATAGCAGCATCAAGTGGGAAACGACGTAATGGTTGAATAGTTACTTCACATGCCAAATCAGCATCACGACATACAGTCATAAAGTCACCAGCATCTTTACGCACTTCACGATACTCAGGCAAATAACGTCCCGCTTGGCGCATCATCCACACAGGAGTGTAATCTACTGGTTGCTTTAATAGCGCACGTAAATAATTGTCATTTTTTAATTCGGTCACCAATAAATCCTCTAAATTTACTTATTGCGGAGTTCGCTTATCTTATTTTTTGGGTAGCGAACAAATTATGGAGCGTATTCTAGCACTTGCTGTATTTTGAATCTATGCGCCAAATCAATTCCTTTTCCGCTCGTGAAAATTACCTATCAACAAAAAAGTTTCATTTTTGTTACATTTGAAGAACAATAGCCAAGTAACCGACAATCCGCGAGTTAACAGTCATTGAGGCAAAATAACGCCAATGTACGAAAGAAATCGTCGAGCTTATGCTCTATTAAAGTTGTTGCAGCAGCAAAAATGCTTTGATATAAAATAGCTGCGCTAGCAAAGAAGCATGGCTAAAAATAAAAAAAATAAGCTAATAATAAGAATGCTAGGGGAAAGAATCAATAATAAGAATCTTGTTTAACAAGACCATAAAGCGAGCATTTCAAGCCTTTCTCTTTGAGAAAGGCTTTTTTATTTATGCCTTATAACAAATCTGTGTCTGTACCATATAATTTCACGCAGTTTCTGCCACTTTCTTTCGCATGATAAAGAGCTTGATCTGCTAAAGAAATCAGCTGTTGCCAATCAATAACCTCTCCTTGACTCGTTGCGACACCAAAACTTGAAGTAACAGATAATACCGCACCATTATCCAAACAAAATACTGGTTTTGCTATTTTAACCCGTAACTTTTCAGCAATAATCATGGCCGTTCTAGCGTTTGTCTCAGGAAGTAATAAAGTAAATTCCTCCCCGCCATAACGTGCGAGGATATCATACTGACGCAAGCTGCTTTTTAACCTTAGACTAAATTCTTGTAATACTTTATCACCAACTTGATGACCATATTGATCATTCACCTGCTTAAAAAAATCTATATCCATGATAATAATAGAAATAGGTTGCTGCTCCCGCTGTGCCTTCAAAGTGCTTTTTTCAGCAAATTCATCAAAAGCTCGACGATTATATATATTCGTTAATGAGTCTATTGTTGCTTGCACTGCTAATTTTTGAGCCAACTGTTGGCTAGCACTAATGGTAAGTGAAAAGCAGCTAACAATCGTGACAAATTGGAGCGCAATTAATGAAAAAGCATGTATAGTTCCTGCAACCATAAAATCATCCAAGTTTGGATCTATGATGGCAAAATACACGCGCAACATAAAAATAAAACTACAAAAAAGAAATGCTTCTCCCAAAAAGCGCATAAAAGTTAACGAGACATTTTTATAATGAGCTAGCACAGCTAAGCCAGCATAAAGTGAGATGCTAGCCGTAATAATGCTAATACTAACAATGCGGGCCCCAATGTTGGGGTGTGAGTAAGTAAAAATGACAAATGAAATGATTAACACTGCCAACAGTAATATCGATATCTTTTCAAAGGCGTAAGTACTGACATGTAAAAATTTTAACACGCCCCAAATCAGCAAGCTAAAACCTGAAAAAATAAAGATATTAGCCACAATAATTGTAATAAAGTCAGGAGCATAGCCTCGTACTCCGAGCAAAATAAAACCTAATGAAAATAAAAAATAGCTAAAACCAAGTTGTTTAAAGCCGATAAAAGAAGGATGAATTCGAGCAAAAACTAAAGACCCTACGCCAAGAAACATGCCTAGCCAAAGATTTGTCAATGCCAAAGTTCTAATATCAAGTCCTTCCATCTTTATATCTAAATGTTAGAAACATCATTCAATAAACTATAGCTCAAATAAACTTTTAATCATTATCTATGCTAAATTGTTCATTAAGTTATTTTTAATTATTTGCTAATCTTATATTTACCAGATAAATTTTCTTTTTCTATAAGCGCCAGAGAACTATTCATGAACAAACCACAACGAGATATTACCCTGCGATTTTTAGCCGAACCTCAAGATGTTAACTTTGGTGGTAAAGTGCATGGTGGTGCGGTAATGAAATGGATTGATTTAGCCGCTTATGCATGTGCAGCCGGTTGGAGTGGCAGATACTGTGTAACCGCTTATGCTGGTGGAATACGCTTTGTGGCTCCTATTCATGTAGGTAGCTTGGTTGAAGTTGAAGCTAAGGTAATCTATACAGGCAAATCTTCTATGCATATAGCCTTAGAAGTCAATGCGTGTGATCCAAAATCACTCAATCGTCGCTTAACCACCCATTGTATTGTGATTATGGTAGCGGTTGATCAAAACGGTCAAT
>Ga0209165_10000229_pt1 | contig 22412 bp, 16 predicted proteins | sample tdAd001_FD_187122 | JGI IMG/M metagenome (GOLD analysis project Ga0209165, IMG submission 187122) | Marine sediment microbial communities from the Atlantic coast under amendment with organic carbon and nitrate - tdAd00.1 (SPAdes)... | ecosystem: Environmental > Aquatic > Marine > Coastal >... | reverse complement strand
GTCGTGTTCAACCTGGTGATTACCGATTTCGGCCTGCCCAAGGTCATCGGCGGGCAATACAACATGCTCGCGGTCGATATTTACAAGCAGGTCATCGGCCAGCAGAACTTCGAGATGGGCGCGGTGGTTTCTGTGGTACTACTGGTCCCGGCCTTGCTGGCTTTCGGCATCGACCGTTACGTGCAAAAGAAACAGGTGGCGCAGTTGTCATCACGCTCGGTGCCGTATATACCCAAACCGCACAAGCAGTTCGACTGGATTTGCCTCGGTTACTGCTCAATGATCGCGATCTTCATCGTCGGCCTGATTGCAGTTTGTCAGTACGCTGCGCTGATCAAGTTCTGGCCATACAACCTGTCTTTAAGCCTCGATAACTATAATTTCAAAGTCATGGACGGTGGCGGCTGGGATTCCTATACCAACTCGATTCAGCTGGGGCTCTTTACCGCGCTGGCGGGCACGGTTATCGTATTCACCGGTGCCTACATGGTCGAAAAGACCAATGGGTTTTTTGCCACGCGCTCGGCTTTCCAGTTCCTAGCGATGATGCCGATGGCGATACCAGGCATGGTGCTGGGCCTCGCGTATATCTTTTTCTTTAACAGTCCCGATAACCCGTTAAACCCGATTTACGGAACCCTCGCGATCATGGTGATCTGCACTGTCACCCACTTTTATACGGTATCACACCTGACCGCGGTTACCGCGTTGAAGCAGATGGACCGGGAATTCGAGTCAGTTTCCGCTTCGCTGAAACAGCCATTCCACAAGTTGCTTTCGAAGGTGACGGTACCGGTATGCCTGCCGTCGATCCTGGATATATCGATCTACCTGTTCGTCAACGCGATGACGACAGTGTCGGCGGTCATTTTCCTGTATTCACCAGACACCACGCTGGCCTCGGTCGCGGTGCTCAACATGGATGACGCTGGCGATGTCGCCCCGGCCGCGGCGATGGGCATGATGATTTTCTATACCAATGTCGGCGCGCGACTGATCCACCAGTTCGTCTCGCGCAATCTGGTGCGCCGAACCCAGGCCTGGCGCGGCACCTAACCCCCCGGTTAAAGCAGGATCGAGTAAAGAAGCCCCCTGTTTTAACCGCGCATACGCTCCGCTTTAGGGTCGTACATCGCGCTTAGACTGGCGGTTGCGGGAATATAAACACCGGCCACGTCGATTTCAAATTTACCAGCCTCAATGTATTCACGCGTGATCTCTTCATCCACTTCGACATAACCCAGGCCAACCGCGCCACCGAGCGTATGACCATAATCACCAGAGGTCAGGTGCCCTACAATTTTACCGTCACGCAGTATTGGTTCATGGTGATACAACATAGCCTCCGAATCCTGCAGCAGGAACTGCACCAGGCGCTTGTTCATAAAACTGCGCGATTCCTTTTGCTGCAGCATCGCGTCACGGCCGATGAACGGAACCTCCTTATCGAAGGCGAGCACAAAACCCATACCGCATTCGAGTGGCGTGTCATGATCGGCCACGTCATGCCCGTAGTGCACGAACTTCTTTTCCATGCGACAGGAATTGAGGGCATGCATGCCCGCCAGGGTCAGGTCATGTGACAGGCCCTTTTCCCACAGAAAATCGAATCCATGTCGCGCCTGGTCCACCGGAATATAAAACTCCCAGCCCAGTTCACCGACATAGGACACCCGCGCCGCGTAGCCACGGCTCATGCCGAGTTCGACCGCCTGGAAATCACCGAACGGGAAGTTCTCGGTACTCAGATCGTGATCGATGGTATCACCGAGTAGCGCCCGACTTTGTGGGCCCATGACTCCGAGCATCGCCCAGCTATTGGTGATATCGCTGATGCAGCAATATTCATCTTCCGCAATATGTGATTTCAGCCAGTGAAGGTCCTTGATGGTCTGAGCTCCACCGCTAATCACCCAGAATTCATTCTCTGAAATCCTGGTTACGGTCAAATCAGCCTCGATACCGCCGCGTTCGTTGAGCCAGTGTGTGTAGACCATACGTCCAGGGGTCACGTCGACATCGGCACTCGAAACCCGTTGCAAAACCTTGCAGGCGTCGCGCCCCTGCACCAGGTACTTCGAGAAGGAACTCTGATCGAACAGCACTACATTCTCGCGCGCGGCCTTATGCTCGGCGGCGCTATGCTCAAACCAGTTCTGCTTGCCGAAACTATACTCGTATTTTGGTTCGACGCCTTCGGGCGCGAACCAGTTGGCGCGCTCCCAGCCCGCAGCCTCGCCGAAACAGGCGTTACGCGCCTGCAATCTTTCGTGCAATGGTGAATGCCGCAGGTTACGCGCGGTCTCCATCTGCCGGTAGGGGAAATGGTTTTCGTAGAGCAGACCCAGGGTTTCAGTGACTCGGTGCTCGATATACTTCTGCGTCGACTGAAACGGAAACATGCGGCGAATATCGTTACCCCATAAATCCATTGATGGGTAACCGAGATGCATCCAGTCGGCAAGCGCGCGCCCGAGACCACCCGAAGTCTGGATACCAACCGAATTCAGCCCGCAGGCAACATAAAAATTCTTTAACTCGGGCGCCTCGCCCATGTGAAACTGGTCATCCGGGGTGAAACTTTCCGGACCGCAGAAGAAGCTGCGCCAACCGCATTCTTGCAACATCGGTACGCGGTACATCGCCTGTTCGAGTACCGGCATAAATTGTTCATCGAGGTGACCTTCGAGTTCTTCGAAGGCGAAATCGAGGGGTACACCATTTTGCCCCCACGGAACCGCGTTAGGTTCGAACGCGCCGATCAGCAGGCTACCGGCGTCTTCACGGTAGTAGGCGCAGTTATCGTGATCGCGCATCACCGGCAGATTGCCGGGCAGATCGTCGAGTTTTTCGGTATGTGCGTAGTAATGTTCACAAGCGTGCAATGGCACGTTAACCCCGGCCATGCGTCCGATCTCGCGTCCCCACAAACCGCCGCAATTGACCACGTAGTCAGCCTTGATTTCACCCTGATCGGTAACCACGCCAGTGACACGGCCGTGGGCCTGGCTGATAGCGGTAACGCGCACGCCTTCCAGACAGAGCGCACCGCGGCCGCGAGCGCCCTTGACGAAAGCCTGGGTCACATCGACCGGGCTCGCGGTACCGTCTTGCTCAACCCAGCTCGCACCGAGCAAGTCACCGGTTTCGAGGTAGGGGTAAATCGATTTCGCTTCCTCGGCGGTAACCATATCGACCCGGGTTACACCGAAGGCGTTATTCATTGCTGCGACCCGCTTCAATTCCTCGAAACGAGCTTCACTATGCGCAATAGTGAGCGAGCCGACCTGTTTGAAGCCGGTTGACTGACCGGTTTCCGCTTCGAGTTCGGTTAGAACGGCCATCGAGTATTCGCATAGCCGTGCATGCGTTTCGTTGGCGCGCATGGTGCCTACCAGCCCCGCCGCATGCCAGGTGGTGCCGCAACTGAACTGGTTGCGCTCCAGCAGTACCACGTCGGACCAGCCCAGTTTGGCGAGATGATAAGCGACGCTGGAACCGATAACCCCACCACCGATAATGATCGCTGACGCGCGATCCGGAATTGCTACTGCCATGATTTCGACTACCCCTGAGATAAATTGCTACTGGGGCGCTATTTTGCATTAGTTAAATTGCCGATGGCAAATAGATTTGGTGACTACACTCGCGGGTTAAATTCTATATCGGAATCGATAGCGGAAAGGCCTGTCAGACCTGGCTCACGAGGTTAATAATAAAGAATGTGGCATCACCGCGTTAGTTAAGCAGATTGACCCTACTTATAAGTACGCAACGGGATACGAATCTGACCAGGGAAGTATCCCCGGTCGACTGTCGCAATGAAACAAGTTGCTCCGAACTAGTTAGTTATTCTGTCGATGCCAAACTGATTCAGAATCTGTTTGACGGCATCGAGCGCACCCTGCATTTGCTGCTGATCGAGCCGCCCGATACAACCCATGCGGAAGCTGTCGGCCACGGTCAGTTTACCCGGATAAATAACATAACCCTGGTCTTTGAGTCCGTCGTAAAAGGCATCGAAATCAAATTCGGAGTTGCCCGGCATATGGAAAGTGATAATGATCGGCGCCTGCAACTCGTCTGGCAGCAGGGTTTTGAACCCCAGCGCTCGCATGCCGTTCACCAGTAGGTCGCAGTTGGCCCGGTAGCGGCCTCCACGGCCCTCTACGCCACCCTCGGCTTCGTACTCGGTTAGCGCCTGATCGAAGGCGAGCAACACGTGGGTCGGTGGAGTGAAGCGCCACTGCCGATTCTTCTGCATAGCGCGCCATTGCTCATAAAGATCAAGCACCAGTGAAGGGGAATTACCCTCGGTCTTTTCAAGAGCGCTTTCGCGCGCAATGCAAAATCCCATTCCGGGTGCACCTTCGAGACACTTGTTACTCGAAGCCACGACTGCATCGAATTCAATTTCAGTTGCATCGAGCGGTAGCGCGCCGAATGCGCTCATCGAATCGATCAGCAGGCTGCGCTGGTGACGCGCCACAATGGCGGCGACTTCTTTGACCGGGTTCAGGATTCCCGACGTGGTTTCACAATGCACGACGACGACGTGGCTGATGGCTGCATCGGCGTCGAGCGTGGCATCGAGCCTGGCAGTATCGACCGGCACGTCCTCTGCAGTCTCATGCACCAGATACTCACGGTGGTAGTAATCACAGATTTTGGCGATGCGCTTGCCGTATGCGCCGTTGATCAAAATCAGCAGCTTACCGTCGGCCGGTACGAAGTTTCCGATCATGGCTTCGACCACGAAAGTACCACTGCCCTGCAAGGGCACACTGACATAATTACCCGTACCATTAACAATATCGACCAGGCGTTCGAGGATGCGTGCGTTTATATCGATGAATTTCGCGTCGCGGGAGCCATAATCATGCAACATTGCCTGCTTCACCGTGAGCGAAGTAGTGAGCGGACCCGGGGTCAGCAGATAGGGGTCACCGCTGGGTGAACTGGCGATATCCTTGGTGGTGTTGTCGGTCATTAATTTTGCCCTGGCGAAAGCTATTTGGTTGAGTAGTTGCCATTTATACCTTTGATATATACTATCTATCAAATCGATAATACAAATGCCTCGAATAGACTGTGCCGATATCTCATGCCCACCTGCGCTCTTTTCACGCGGTTGCAACCCACGGCAGCTTCACGCGCGCCGCTGAAATGTTGCATATCACCCAACCGACTCTGTCCGGTCAGGTAAAAGAGCTGGAGGAGCGTTATGGCACCAAACTGTTCGTACGCCATGGTCGTCGTATAGAACTAACCGATATCGGCAAGTCCGCATTCAGCATTACCCGCCCGATGTTTCGCCATGAAGAAGAAGTCGAACATTTACTGCAATCGGCGCGTGCCCTGACTTCCGGTGAACTGCGCGTCGCCGCAGACTCACCTTATATTGCAACACCCCTGTTGGCGCAATTTCAGCGAATCTATCCCGGAATTCAGATCTCGATCCAGTATGGCAACTCGCAGCAACTGATGTCATGGATCGAATCGCGACGCTGCGATGTGGCATTTTTGCCCAATATTCCGCAGGAGGATGAGCGGCTCTATTCGATACCCCTGTTGCCAGATCGGCTGGTCGTGTTCGTCAGCCAGGACCATGACTGGGCCGAGCGGCGTTCGGTTTCGATCGAGGAACTGGTCAGCCAGCGGGTTATTCTGCGCGAAAAAGGTTCACGCACACGTTCCATTTTCGAGGAGGCGGTCGCACAGGCAGGGCAGACCTTGGCTGACGTCATGGAAATCAGCGGTCGCGAAGGTGTGCGAGAAGCGGTTGCAGCCGGATTCGGCATCGGTATCGTCGCCGAGAACGAACTGCTCGCCGATTCGAGGCTGCGCGCGTTGCCAGTCAACAATGCCGAGCTGGCACACGCCGAATACGTTGTCTGCCTGCAGGAAATGCGCTCACTGCGCGTCAACGACGCCTTTCTCGAAATGATCGGTACCAGTCAGAAAGACTCAGCTTAGAAACAATTGATTCTACATAGGCCTGATCGATAGATGACATATGTAATATCGATTTAACCTTAACTGAGTTCAATGTATATTGTCCCTCCTGAATCTCACAACTACGGATCGGAAATGAACTCGCAAAAATCTAACGTCAACGTCAACGGCCGCGATTACCGCTGGCCCGACAGCCCGCGTGTCGTGGTTTGTATCGATGGCTCAGAACCTGACTATATCGAACAGGCAGTCGCAGCCGGCGTAATGCCGTGGATGAAAAAAGTAGTTGAGCAGCAGGGCAGTGATCTGCGGGCCAATTGCGTGGTACCGAGCTTTACCAACCCGAATAATATTTCGATCGTAACCGGGGTACCACCGGTGATACACGGTATCTGCGGTAATTTTTATTACGACAAGGCTAACGATCGCGAAGTCATGATGAACGAGCCTGAATTGCTGCGCACGCCAACCATATTCAAGGCGTTTCAGGATGCTGGCGCGAAAGTCGCGGTGGTCACCGCGAAAGACAAGCTGCGTCGCCTGCTCGGTAACGAGCTGCGATTCGGTGAAGGTGGTGCGATCTGTTTCTCTTCCGAAAAATCGGACCAGGTCAGTTTCGCCGAGAATGGTATCGACAATGTGCTCGACATGGTCGACATGGAAGTGCCATCGGTCTACAGCGCCGAACTTTCCGAGTTCATTTTCGCGGCCGGCGTCAAGCTGATGGAAACGGTACGCCCCGACCTGATGTATCTCTCCACTACCGACTATATCCAGCACAAGTTCGCCCCGGGCAGCGACGGCGCCAATTCCTTTTACGCGATGATGGATAAATACTGGGCGCAGCTCGATGCACTCGGCGCGGTGATCGCATTGACTGCCGACCACGGCATGAACGCCAAGCACGATGCCGCTGGCGACCCCAACATTATTTACCTTCAAGATGAAATGGATCGCCTGATGTCTCCCGGTGCGGCGCGCGTGATCCTGCCGATTACCGATCCCTATGTCGTGCATCATGGCGCACTCGGTTCTTATGCCACCGTCTACCTGCCCGAAAATGCCGATATCGCAGAGTTGATATCCCGGCTGTCAGCTATCGATGGCATCGAGGCGGTTTACACTAACCAGCAAGGTTGCGAACGTTTCGAACTGGCGCAGGATCGTATGGGTGACCTGATCCTGGTGTCGAGCAAGCATGTCGTCATCGGCACCACCGCCTCGCGTCACGACCTTTCGGGCCTCGATGTCCCATTACGCTCGCATGGCGGTGTCACCGAACAGCAAGTGCCGCTGATTGTGAGCCAGCCGGTGGTCGACCTGGCACAAGCACAACAGTTGCACAATTATGATATTTTCAATCTCGCACTCAACCATGTAGCAAACTGACGATGGATTCTCCTATGACAATCAGACACGAAAAAATGCGCATCGCCGGTAAGCTGGTCGATGGTGACACTGGTAAGAACGTTGAGGTTCTGAATCCCTACAATGGCGAAGTAGTCGGCACCGTGCCGCGTGCGAGTCGGGCCCAGATTGCCGGTGCTTTCGAAATCGCCGCCAATTACCAGCCCACCTTGACGCGCTACGAACGGCAGAAGATATTGATGCGCATCGCCGAAATTATCGTTGAACGCAAGGACGAGATTTCCGATTTGATTACCGCTGAATGTGGTCTCAGCAAGAAAGACAGTATTTACGAAGTTGGTCGGGCTTTCGATGTATACAGCCTGTCAGGACAACTCTGCATCAACGATGACAGCCAGGTATTTTCCTGTGACCTGACGCCACACGGCAAGCAACGCAAAATTTTCACCCAACGCGATCCGTTGCTGGGCGTGATCTCGGCAATCACGCCATTCAATCATCCGCTGAACATGATTTCGCACAAAATTGCGCCCGCAATCGCGACCAATAACTGCATGGTCGCAAAACCGACCGAGCAGACCCCGCTAACCGCGTTGATCCTGGCGGATATAATTTACGAAGCAGGTTTGCCCCCTGAAATGTTGTCGATGGTTACCGGTCTGCCCGAAGACATGGGCGACGAAATGCTGACTAACAAGCATATCGATTTGATTTCGTTTACCGGCAGCGTACCGGTCGGCAAGTATATTGCTGAAACCGCTGGCTACCGACGCACCATACTGGAACTGGGTGGCAACGCGCCGTTGATTGTCATGGACGACGCCGACCTCGACAAGGCAGCTGAGCTCGCGGTTGCCGGCGGCACCAAGAATTCCGGACAGCGTTGCACCGCGGTCAAGCGCGTATTGTGTATCGATTCGGTAGCCGACGAATTTGCCGCCCTGGTCGCGGAGAAGGCGGCGAAGCTGAAATATGGCGATCCGATGGATCCCGATACCGATGTCGGTACCGTGATCAACGAAGCCTCGGCAATCCTGTTCCAGGATCGAGTCAACGACGCAATCGAGAAAGGCGCGACCCTGCTCTACGGTAATGACCGTCAGGGCGCGGTTTACTCACCGACTGTGCTCGATCACGTACCCTATGACTGTGACCTGGTACGCGAAGAAACCTTCGGCCCGCCGGTTCCGATCGTCAGAGTGCGCGATATCGATCACGCCATCGAAGTCGCTAACTCAACCGCGTTCGGCCTGTCCTCCGGTGTCTGCACCAATCGCATGGACGACATCATACGTTTCATCAAGGAGCTGCAGACCGGCACCGTTAATATCTGGGAAGTCCCCGGCTATCGCATCGAAATGTCACCCTTCGGTGGCATCAAGGATTCCGGCCTCGGATACAAGGAAGGCGTAATCGAAGCGATGAACTCCTACACCAACGTCAAAACCTTCTCCCTGCCCTGGTAACCTCCCCAATGGCACTTAGATAACAAGAAAATGGTCATTCCGATACGTCGGGCCGCCGTGCAAACGGGAATCTCATAAATATTGTTTTGTAGCCGTAAAATATACCCGCTTACGCGGGTATCACACTGGTTGGTGTGATCTTAGGCCACTTTGACCGGGAAGGCGCTGTTGGCGGCCGCGGTATAGTTTTCCATTTCATTGAAGTTCAGGTAACGGTAGACATCGTCAGCCATCGTATCGATATCGTCGGCGTACTGCAGGTATTCATCCATAGTTGGAATCTTGCCCATAATTGACGCCACAGCTGCCAGCTCCGCCGAAGCCAGGTAGACATTGGCGCCTTTACCGAGTCGATTCGGAAAATTACGCGTCGAAGTTGAAACCACGGTTGAGTTTTCCGCTACGCGGGCCTGGTTACCCATGCATAACGAGCACCCGGGCATCTCGGTGCGCGCACCGGTACGGCCAAAAATATTATAGTAACCCTCGGCGGTGAGCTGCGCCTCGTCCATCCTGGTCGGCGGCACGATCCACAATCGAGTAACGACTGGATCTTCGAGCTTGTCGAGTAGCTTGCCGGCGGCACGAAAATGGCCGATGTTGGTCATGCAGGAACCGATGAATACTTCATCAATTTTCTGACCCGCGACCGCGGACAGTGTTTTGATGTCATCCGGATCGTTCGGACAGGCAAGTAAAGGCTCGGTTATTTCATTGAGGTCAATTTCAATAATCTCGGCATACTCAGCATCTGCATCGGCTTCCAGTAACTCGGGATTGGCAAGCCAGGCTTCCATCTCCTCGATCCGGCGCGTAATTGTACGCACATCGCCGTAACCTTCGTTGACCATCCATTTGAACATCGTGATATTCGAGTTGATGTACTCGATGATCGGCTCCTTATCGAGCTTGACGGTACAGCCCGAGGCGGAACGTTCGGCCGAGGCATCGGACAGCTCGAAAGCCTGTTCGACCTTGAGCTGTGGCAGACCTTCGATTTCGAGCACTCGTCCGGAGAAAATGTTCTTTTTGCCCTTTTTCTCGACAGTCAACAATCCGCGCTGAATCGCCGCGTATGGAATCGCGTTGACCAGGTCGCGCAGGGTGATACCCGGCTGCATTTCTCCTTTGAAACGCACCAGCACCGATTCCGGCATATCCAGCGGCATGACCCCGGTCGCGGCTGCGAACGCCACCAGTCCGGAACCTGCCGGAAACGAGATTCCGATCGGAAAACGAGTGTGTGAATCACCACCGGTACCAACAGTATCGGGTAACAGCATGCGGTTCATCCACGAATGGATGACGCCATCGCCAGGGCGCAGTGAGACGCCGCCGCGGTTTTGCATGAAACCAGGCAGCGTGTGATGGGTTATCACGTCAACCGGCTTGGGGTAAGGTGCGGTATGGCAAAACGACTGCATCACCAGGTCGGCCGAAAAGCCAAGGCAGGCCAGGTCTTTCAATTCATCACGCGTCATCGGGCCGGTGGTGTCCTGCGATCCGACCGTGGTCATCTTCGGTTCGCAATACATACCCGCACGCACCCCCGGCAGGCCACAGGCCTTGCCGACCATTTTCTGCGCCAACGTATAACCCTTGTCAGTATCTGCCGCCGCCTGCGGTTTTTCAAACAGGTCACTTTCTCCCAGATCCAGCGCCTTACGCGCACGCCCGGTCAATCCGCGACCGATGATTAACGGGATGCGGCCATCGGCACGCACTTCATCTTTGAGCACGTTAGTGCTGAGTTCAAAGGTCGCAATGACTTCGTCAGTGTCGTGGCGAGTGGCTTTACCGGCAAAGGGATAGATATCAATGACATCACCCGTTTCCATTTTACTAACATCCATTTCGATCGGCAGGGCGCCGGAGTCTTCCATGGTATTAAAGAAGATCGGCGCAATTTTTCCGCCGAAACAGTAGCCACCATTGCGCTTGTTCGGTATATACGGAATATCGTTCCCCATATGCCACAGCACCGAGTTGGTCGCAGATTTACGTGACGATCCGGTACCGACGACATCGCCGACATAGGCAACCGGGTGGCCCATAGCCTCAAGCTCGCTAATTTTTTGCAACGGCTTGTCGGACACACCTTCACGCGGGTTCTTCAACATCGCGTTGGCGTGCAACGGAATATCGGGCCGCGACCAGGCATCCTGTGCCGGCGACAAATCGTCGGTGTTGGTTTCACCGGGCACCTTGAAAACGGTCACCGTGATCTTGTCGGCAAGCTCAGGCTTTGCGGTAAACCATTCGCCGCTAGCCCAGGATTCGAGCACCTGCCTGGCATAGACATTTCCAGCTTCCGATTTCTCGACAACATCGTGGAAAGCATCGAATACCAGCAGGGTATGCGACAACGCGGTCACCGCAGCGGCAGCTGTTTCTTCGTCATCGAGGCCGGCGATCAGTGGTTCAATATTATAGCCGCCGAGCATGGTACCGAGGATTTCTGCCGCCCTGACCCTGTCGATCAATGATGTCGATGCTTCACCGCGCGTAATCGCGGCGAGGAATCCCGCCTTCACATATGCCGCTTCATCGACCCCTGCCGGTACATGCTGGGTGAGTAGCTCGAGCAGGTAATTTTCTTCGCCAGCTGGCGGATTCTTGATCAGCTCCACCAGTTCGGCGGTTTGCTGTGCATCCAGCGGCTTAGGGGGCACGCCCTGTTTGGCGCGCTCGTCAATATGTTCGCGGTATGCCTGTAGCATCTTGGTTTTCTCGTCGGTCGGTAAAGTTTATTAAATGGGGGTCATTCAGCGTTTCTCAATCGGCACATAATCAAGGTCGATCGCGCCTGTATAGAGTTGACGCGGACGCCCGATCTTGGCCTCGGAATCCGACATCATTTCGTTCCACTGTGAAATCCAGCCGATGGTACGCGCCATCGCGAAGATCACGGTAAACATGTTCATCGGAATACCCATCGCCAGGAAAATTATGCCTGAGTAAAAATCGACGTTCGGGTATAGATTACGCTGCACGAAGTATTCGTCTTCGAGCGCGACCTTTTCCAGCGCCATCGCGGTATCGAGCAGCTTTTGCTGTTCCTCAGTGGCTTCCATATCATTCAGCAACTGGTGACAGATTTCACGAATCAACTTGGCGCGCGGATCGTAATTCTTGTAAACCCGGTGACCGAAGCCCATCAGACGGAAGGAATCGTTCTTGTCCTTGGCACGATCGACAAATGCCTGCAGCGGTTGGCCCGACTCGTTGATATCGATCAGCATGCGCACCACCGCTTCGTTGGCGCCACCATGCGCGGGACCCCACAATGCTGCAATTCCGGAGGCGACCGCGGCGAAAGGATTAGCATCCGAACTGCCTGCCAGACGTACCGTCGAAGTCGAAGCGTTCTGCTCGTGATCGGCGTGCAGAATCATGATCAGGTCGAGCGCCTTGGCGAGCAACGGATCTGGCGTATAGTCTTCCGATGGCATCGCAAACATCATGTGCAGGAAGTTCTCGGTATAGCTCAACGAGTTACGCGGATAAACGAAAGGTTTGCCGTTGGCATAGCGATAACTCATAGCAGCGATGGTCGGCATTTTCGCGACCAGGCGATAAGCAGTGATCATGCGATGCTCTTCGTTATGAATATCCATGTGATCATGGTAAAAAGCGGCGAGCGCGCCCACTACTCCGACCATAATTGCCATCGGGTGCGCGTCACGGCGGAAGCCGCTGAAAAAACGGATCATCGCTTCATGCAGCATCGTATGGTTGGTGACTGTGGTTTCGAAATACTCGAGCTCTTCTCGCTGCGGCAAACGGTTATTCATCAATATAAAACAGACTTCGAGGTAGGAGCTCTGTTCGGCGAGTTGATCAATCGGGTAACCGCGGTACTGCAGCACCCCTTTGTCGCCATCGAGAAAGGTAATCGCGCTGGAACAGGCCGCGGTCGACATGAATCCCGGGTCATAAGTGAAGTAGCCCAGTTGCTTGTAGAGAGCGCCAATATCGATCACCTTGGGTCCAGCGGTAGGCGTGTAGAGCGGTAACTCGACTTCTTTACCCGTGGTATTGTCGGTAATGGTAACGGTTTCTTTACTCATGGAATTTCCTCAAGGGTCAGCGTTTCCCGGCCAACTGTTATAGTAATTGGTGTTAACCGACACCAGGCCAGCCGATGGCTGGAATGGTCAAACAATGCAAAGGACTCAATATACCCATTATTGAATTATCTAGCTAACAGTGTTGGCTACTATTAAATTTACTTATCCTGAAAATTAATACTCGTGGCCCGCATTAGCACTGGTTATGCACCACGCGCAACGCTTTTCAATCGGCCTGTCATTAAACTATTGTTGACAATATTGATCAATATATGCATATTTCGGTCGAAATTCATTGAATAATACTTTAATTGTCGACAATTTATGCCTGAAACCCTTTCAACAACTAATGCTGAAGACGCGCTCGAAGCACCGACCCTGGCGCGACGAACCTTCGACAGCATCAAGGCCGATATTATCGACGGCCAACTGGCACAGGGTACCAAAATTGTCGAATCAGACCTGGCGTTGAAATACGGTATCAGCCGCGGTCCATTGCGCGAAGCTATTCATCGTCTCGAACAGATCAAGCTGATCGTGCGCATTCCACATGCCGGTTCACGCGTGGTAACGCTAGATACGAAGATGATGGGCGACATCTATGTCGCGCGTGAATCGCTCGAAGGCATGGCTGCGCGACTCGCCGCACGCCTGATGAGCGATGCCGATATTACTGCCCTGTCGGCATTGCTCGATCAACACGAGGCCAACATCAGTGAAACCGAGGGCAAAGCTTATTTTCAACGCGAAGGTGATATCGATTTTCATTTTCGTATCGCGATGGCAAGTCAGAACCAGTGGATACTGGAAAACCTGAATGGTGAACTGTATCAATTGATTCGCATGTGTCGCCATCAATCAGGCCAGTTCCCGGCACGTGCACAAATCGCACTCGATCAGCACCGCCAGATTGCCGCGGCAATCGCGCAGCGCGACGAAGAACTTGCCGAAATTCTGATGCGACGCCATATCAGCGGCGCCTGGGAAATTGTTAAAAAAATACTCGAGGAACAACATGACTGAAACAAACTCCCCAGGTAAACAGCTACGCCAGGCCGTCGCGGCAAACAATCCCTTGCAGGTGGTTGGAGCCGTCAACGCCTACTTCGCCATTATGGCGCAAAAGAGTGGGCACCAGGCTCTTTACCTGTCAGGTGGCGGAGTCGCGGCCTGTTCGTTAGGTACCCCTGATCTCGGTATCAGCACGCTCGCTGACGTACTGGAAGACGCGCGCCGCATTACCGATGCCAGTAGCCTGCCGTTACTGGTGGATGTCGATGTCGGCTGGGGTGGCGCCTTCAACATCGCACGCTGCATTCGCGAAATGATTCGCGCCAATGTCGCCGGCGTTCACATCGAAGACCAGGTTATGCAGAAACGCTGCGGACACCGTCCCAACAAGGCGATTGTCTCCAGCAACGAAATGGTGGACCGCGTCAAGGCGGCGGTCGACGCGCGTAGTGACGATGATTTCGTCATCATGGCACGCACCGACGCGCTCGCGGTGGAAGGTATGGATGCCGCGATAGAGCGCGCGCAGGCCTGTGTTGCCGCCGGCGCCGACATGATTTTCCCGGAAGCCATGACCGAGCTCGAGCAATACCGGCAGTTCGTCGACGCTGTACAGGTACCGGTACTGGCGAATATTACTGAATTCGGCGCGACGCCCCTGTTCACCACCGAACAACTGGCCTCGGCCGGGGTCAAACTCGCGCTTTACCCGCTGAGCAGCTTTCGCGCCGCCAGCCTGTCAGCGTTAAACGTCTATCAACATATCCTGAGCGACGGCAGTCAACAGGATGTGGTCGACAGCATGCAGACGCGCATGGAGTTGTACGACTTTCTCGACTACCACGATTACGAAGAAAAACTGGACAAACTATTTAACGAGGAAACATCATGAACGAAGCGACCGGGTTCAAACCCAAAAAGTCCGTGGCGCTGTCCGGCACCACAGCCGGCAACACCGCAATCTGCACCGTTGGTAAAACCGGTAACGACCTACATTACCGCGGCTACGACATACTCGATATTGCCGAGCAGTGCGAGTTCGAAGAGATCGCCTACCTGATCGTGCACGAGAAATTACCCACCCAAGCCGAACTGGATGTCTACAAGGAACAGCTCAAATCGATGCGCGATCTGCCCGCGTCGGTCAAGACCGTGCTCGAACAATTACCGGCAAGCGCACATCCGATGGATGTCATGCGCACCGGTTGCTCGGCGCTGGGTTGCCAGACTCCTGAAGACGCCGATCATAATGTCGACGGCGCACGCGCCATTGTCGACCGGCTGATGGCATGTTTCGGGTCGATGCTGGTTTACTGGTATCACTATAGCCACAACGGCAAGCGTATCGAACTGGTCACCGACGACGACTCCATCGGCGGGCATTTCCTGCACCTGCTACACGGTAAACCCGCACCCGAATCCTGGATCAAGGCGATGCATGTATCGCTGATCCTCTACGCCGAGCATGAATTCAACGCCTCGACCTTCACCGGTCGCGTCGTCGCCGGCACCGGTTCAGACATGTACTCCTGCATCACCGCCGCCATCGGCGCACTGCGCGGACCCAAGCACGGCGGCGCCAACGAGGTTGCGTTCGAGACCCAGTCGCGTTACGGCACGGCGGACGAAGCCGAAGCCGATATCCGCGAGCTTGTCGGCAACAAGGGAATCGTCATTGGTTTCGGACACCCGGTTTACACCGTCAGCGACCCGCGTAACGAAGTGATCAAGCGCGTTGCCAAAAGCCTGTCAGCGGAAAATGACGACATGCTGATGTACGAAGTTGCGGCACGTCTGGAATCGGTTATGTGGGAACTGAAAAACATGTTCCCCAACCTGGACTGGTTTTCCGCGGTTTCCTATAACCAGATGAAGGTGCCGACCGATATGTTTACCCCGCTATTCGTCATCGCACGCACTTCCGGCTGGGGCGCACATGTGGTCGAGCAGCGCCTGGATGGCAAGATTATCCGCCCATCGGCAAATTACATCGGTCCTGAGGACCTTGACTATGTCCCTATTGAAGAAAGGAATTAAACAATGAGTAAAGCTGCTGTACTGGACGCCAGTCGTCCCGATTTTGACGAAGTGATTCAGGATATCGTCGACTATGTACTCGACTATGATGTCACCCAGTCCGTCGAAGCTATGCAAACCGCTCGCTACGATTGGATGGACAGCATGGGTTGCGCACTGCTGGCGCTGAAATATCCGGCCTGCACCAAACTGCTAGGGCCTGTCGTACCGGGTGCGGATATGCCGGGTAAGGGTGCAAGAGTCCCGGGAACGCCGTATGAACTCGATCCCGTTCGAGCTGCCTGGAACATCGGCGCGATTGTGCGCTGGCTGGATTATAACGATACCTGGCTCGCGGCCGAATGGGGACATCCCTCTGATAACCTGGGCGCAATTCTGGCACTCGCCGATTACCTGTCACGCAAGCGCATTCGTGAAGGGGGGGAACCACTACTGATGCGTGACGTAATGATCGCGATGATCAAGGCGCATGAAATTCAGGGCATACTGGCGCTGGAAAACTCGTTCAACCGGGTCGGTCTCTGTCATGTCATGCTGGTGCGTATTGCATCGACCGCGGTAGCCGCGCAAATGCTCGGCTGTAGTCGTGATGAATGCCTGAACGCGGTTTCACACGCCTGGCTCGATGGATCTTCACTGCGCACCTACCGGCATGCACCCAATACCGGGTCGCGTAAATCATGGGCGGCAGGTGATGCTTCATCGCGCGGGCTGTTTCTTGCGTTTACCGCACAACGCGGCGAAATGGGCTACCCGTCGGCGATCACGGCGCCCACCTGGGGATTTCAAGATGTCGCTTTCGGTAAAAAACCACTCGTGCTCAAGCAGAGTTACGCTACCTACACCATGGAAAATATCCTGTTCAAGATTTCCTTCCCGGCGGAGTTCCACGCGCAGACCGCGGTAGAAGCCGCAGTGAAATTGCACCCGCAGGTTATCGCGCGCCTCGACGATATCGATCGCATCGTGATCAAGACCCAGGAGTCCGGTGACCGCATCATCAACAAGACTGGACCGCTGGATAACCCGGCGGATCGCGATCACTGTATACAGTACATGGTTGCCATCGGGCTGTTGCAGGGTGACCTGCAGGCCGAGCACTACGAAGACAATGTCGCCAACGATCCACGTGTAGATGCGCTACGGGAAAAAATGGAAGTCAGCGAAGAAAAACGTTTCACGCGGGAATACCTGGAGGCGGATAAGCGTGCTATCGGTAATTCGTTACAGATTTTTTACCAGGACGGGAGTTCGAGTGAAGAAGTCGTAATCGACTACCCGGTTGGTCACCGTCGGCGCCGTGAAGAAGGCATACCCCTGTTAAAAGCCAAATTTGAACGCTACCTGCGGGGTCATATTAGCGCCAAAAAGTCTGATCAGATACTGGCCATTTGCGCCGATCAACAGGCATTTGAAGCAACCAGTGTGACGCAAATGATGGAGTTATTACAGCACTGAAAACTGCCTGTAAATTGCATCAAGGTAACGGAGTCAATAGCACAGACTCCGTTACCCGGCGAAGCGAACGATTACCGGGATCAGGGTATGTGGCGCTGTTACAGGAAAGCGCAGCTACTCGAATAAGTCAGAAATATTGCTCAGATCTTTCTTCCCGGCTATGATTTCGGTGGTTTCGAGACCTGCGAGCTCATGCGGAAACACCAGCCAGTCAGCACTTTCATGCAAATAGTAATCCGGTTCGAATTTGACACTTTTTTTAGTTGGCTTGTACCAGGGGCAGGCAACCCGAATCTCAAAAGGGGTATTAAGACGCGACTGCTTTCTGATCGCCTTGATCAATGCGGCAACGCTACGCCCGGAGTCAAACACATCATCAACGATTAGCAGGCGATCGTTGGCATTCGCATTTTCGACCAGGTAGTGCAAGCCGTGAACCCGAATCTTCTTGGCCTGCTTGTTGATGCCATAATAGGACGAAGTGCGTACCGATATATGATCGGTTTCGAGTTGCTTGTATTCGAAGTACTCCTGTACCGCGATGCCAACCGGGGTGCCGCCGCGCCAGATGCCGACGATAAACTGGGGATGAAATCCATCCTCGTAAATCATATGCGCAAGCCGGAACGAGTCCTCGAGCAACTCCTGCGCCGTAATGTAAGTCTTGTCCATTTAAGAGCACCTGCCAACAAACAAACTGCAATTCTGTCACAAGCCCACATTCACAACCACCCCCGCTGAACTCTCGGGGTCAGACCAAAAATTCCCCGAGATGTTTGCACTAGTTAGATAGTGTCGAAAATTTTGCTCTGACCCCCTCGGAGCCACCAGTCAAGGAAGTTCGAGGAGGCATTGCTCGGGCTCTGGGATGAAGAAGTCGATGCAATTATCACCGGGGCCGGTGCGGTCGACGCAGATAAAACGCATTGCTGCATACGGGGTCAGTAACACGTGGTGCCAGGTACCGAGGCGATAATTGATACCCTGTCGGCCGTTGGTCACAAAGGCCTGCAATTTATCCAGCTCGGGTTCGCGGCCGGCAGGACATACCACCACAATAAAAGGACTGGAGTCGAGCGGCAAAAATGCCTGGCTGCCAAGGGGGTGATGCTCCAGGTGATCGACTTTGCGCGGCAGCTCGAATTTCCTGCTGTCCACCAGGCTGATGATCGCACGCGCCTGCTCACCAGCCAGCTCCACATCGGCCAGGGAATGATAGCGATCGGCCATGCCCTTGTTGATGGGGAAGGAGTCGTGCCCCTCGAATTCGACGACATCGCCGAATGCCGCGAAGCCAGCGCTGCTCAGGGATTGTACTGCCAGTTTATTAGTCATCTATTTTGCCGAGTAACCTGACCCGACTGAGGCCACCGTCCGGAAACACATTGATTCGGACATGGCTAACCGGACCTAAATCCTGCACTGCTTCGCTGAATTCATGCACCTTGTCCATAGCCATTTTCTGTGGTGGTAACAGTTCTTGCCAGAACTGGCTCTGCGTGACGATCGAATCGGCAGTCCCGGCGCCAACCAGGGCCGCCTGCAGCGAGCAGCGATCGGGATAGTTTCCTTTGAAAAACGCGGTATCGAGAATGACTTGTTCCACCTTTCCGGGATGACCCAGTTCGATGATGCACCAGTCGTTTCCGGGTTCGCGGCGGCGGCGGGTTTCCCAGCCGTCACCCATGTTAACCCCGCGACCGGGATTGAGCAGGTTGGCGACCGCACCGAAGTGTGCGTCGTTCCAGGCGATCGCGCGCGCACCGAGTTCTACCGCGGCGAGATCGTGTACCGCCGCCTTATCCAGTGCGCTGACATCGCTGACCACGCGGCCATGGACGCGCAAGCGGGCAACCCCGCCATCCGGGTATATATTCAGGCGTACGTGGGTAAAGCAGGCATTGTTGTCAATTGTAAAATAGTGGTGGCTATTGCCTTTCAGGCTGGTCGATGGGATCAGCGTGATCCAGTCACTGCCTTCGTCGGGGGTAGTGCCGCTATGACAGGCTTCGAGTGATGCCGCCGGCGGATAATTGCCGGTGAAATGTGTGGTATCGATATCGATACCCCTGATTTCACCGGCGAGACCCAGCTTGACGATGGCATTGTCGTAACCTCCGTTACGCCGCCGCCGGGTTTCCCAGCCATCCATCCATTTACCGTTATCATCGAACTTGCCGTCGATAAATACCGGTGCCTCCGGTTTGAGCATGCGGCTGCACTCGGCGAAAAAATCATCGCTGCAGGAAACGATTTCAGCACCCAGCCGTGGCTGCGCCAGGTTGATCCACTGGTCTACAAAATCGGGAATATCTTCAGTCATTATATTTACCTTTAGGCGGCGCTCATTTGTAGTAGACGCTGCGCCTGTTGATTGTGCTGGTTGATCAGATCTGGTAGATCCAGACCCGTGATTTCGCCCTGCTCGAGTACCACACGTCCATTGATTACCGTAAGCCAGGCATTTACTGGAGCACAGGTTAGCAATCCCGCCACCAGGTCACCGCCCGCGCCCGCGTGTTGAATACCGTCGACGCGGTAGGCCACCAGGTCGGCCGCCTTGCCCGGCTCCAGGCTGCCAATATCATCGCGACCCAACACCGCTGCACCACCTCGGGTAGCGAGTTCCAGCGCCTCGCGTGCGCCAAACCGAGCGGCGCTTGATTCAAAACCTGGCCAACCGACACGCTGCAACAACATCGCCTGACGCGCTTCGCCAAGTAAATGGTTGCCATCGTTACTCGCGGAGCCATCGACGCCGAGACCGACACGTACCTGGGCATCGACCATTTCACGTACCGGTGCGATACCGGAAGCCAGGATCATATTACTGCTCGGGCAGTGACAAACCCCGCTACGCGTATCGGCCAGCATGCTGATTTCCTTGCTGTCGGGGTGCACCATGTGGGCAAACCAGACATCCTCGCCGGTCCAGCCGAGGCTTTGCATATATTGCAGCGGGCGCATGCCGAACCGGGTTTCACAAAAACGATTCTCATCGATGGTTTCGGCCAGGTGGGTATGCAGGTTAACCCCGGGGTGGCGTCGAGCAAGCGCCGCGGTGTTACGCATAAGTTCCGCGCTAACGCTGAACGGCGAACAGGGCGCGAGCCCGATACGCAACATCGAGTAGCGCCCAGGGTCGTGGAACTCGGCAATGACACGCTCACAATCGGCCAGAATATCTAATTCGTCTTCGCAGATATCATCCGGCGGCAAACCACCCTGGCTCTGACCCAGGCTCATGCTGCCACGCGTCGGATGAAAGCGCACCCCGAGTTCACGCGCGGCGCGAATCTCGTCATCCAGGCGAGCGCCGTTAGGAAACAGGTATAAATGGTCGGCAACCGTAGTGGCGCCGGCAAGCATCAGCTCAGCCAGCCCCAGTTTTGCACTGATATATACCGCGGCCGCATCCATTTGCCCCCAGATCGGGTACAGGGTTTGCAGCCAGTCAAATAACGACTTGCCTTCGGCGGTACCGATACTGCGCGTCAGGGTCTGGTATAAATGGTGATGGCAGTTCACCAGGCCAGGCATCAGTATGCATCCGCTGGCATCGATATGCCGATCTGCAACCAGCCCTCTGTCACCGAGTACCGAAACCATTTCATCACTGCTGCCAACTGCTTCGATGGCCTTGTCGCGAGTAACTATGGCCCCGTTTTTAATTTCACGCCGCTCGTCATCCATGGTGACCAGCACGGTGGCATTGTCGATTAACAGTATGCTCACTGCTGCTGTATCTGCGCGTACCAGCTGGCAACGCTGGCACGTTCCTGGTCGGTCATCGCGGTCAGGTTACCGATCGGCATGTACCTGGTCTGCACCGTAAAAGCTATGCGCTCGGCACGGTTGAGGATTTCTGCAGGCGATTCCAGCACGATACCCAGCGGCGGCGCCATAAAGCCCGGCTGGGTTGGCTTACTGGCATGGCAGCTAATACAGCGGCGTTCAATAATCTGGGTAATCTGCGCCTCGCTGACCTGGCTCGCGGCACCACTATCAACAGTTTGCGGACTGAGATACCAGATCATGGCAAGCAGCAAAATCACAGCTGCTACGGGTAAGGCAGGGCTCGCCCGGTGGCTGTGACGCAGAACGAAATACTGTCGAATCAATACTCCGGCCAGCATGATGAAGATCAGTACCAACCAGCCATGCTGATGACTGTAGGTCATCGGGTAGTGATTACTGATCATGATGAACAGTACCGGCAGCGTAAAATAAGTGTTATGTACCGAGCGCTGCTTGCCAATGATGCCGGGCTCTGCATCCGGGGTTTGGCCGGCGCGCATCTGCGCAACCACTCTTTTCTGCCCCGGAATAATATGGAAGAAAACGTTGGCCGCCATGATGCTACCCATCATCGCGCCGACATGCAGAAAGGCGCCCCTGGCACTGAACAGCTGAAACAAAACCCAGGCCGCGGCACACACGAGGACGAATATTATCATCGCCAACAGCGAATCTTTACCTCGCAGTGCCTTACATAAAAGGTTGTAAACGATCCAGCCACCGGCCAGAAAACCGATGCTGATTGCTATTGCCGTGGCCGGGGCCAGGGCCATGACCTGCTGATCGATCAGGTAGGTTTTAGCCCCGAACCAGTAAACTATAGCGAGCAGACCCATGCCGGACAGCCAGGTGGTATAGGCTTCCCACTTCGACCAGTGCAGGTTTTCCGCCAGCGGTTCACCGAGTGGTCCGAGCAGGAACTTTTGACTCTGATAAACGCCGCCGCCATGTACCGCCCAGAGCTCACCGGTGACACCGCGTTCCACGTCCTGGCGGCGCGCTGGTTTACTCAGCGAGCTATCGAGCATGACGAAATAAAACGAGGCGCCTATCCAGGCCACGCCGGCGATGAAATGCAGCCAGCGAACCAGTAAATTAGCCCAGTCGAGAAAATATGCTTCCATAAATAAATTTAAGCTGAAGATGACTCCGGATACCGGTGCCGGGGCACCGCTATCCGGTTATGCCTAGTTTGGAATCGTGCTGACCACGCCCTGCAGGTAATAATTCATCTTGTTGAGCTTTTCAT
>Ga0209165_10000228_pt1 | contig 22454 bp, 25 predicted proteins | sample tdAd001_FD_187122 | JGI IMG/M metagenome (GOLD analysis project Ga0209165, IMG submission 187122) | Marine sediment microbial communities from the Atlantic coast under amendment with organic carbon and nitrate - tdAd00.1 (SPAdes)... | ecosystem: Environmental > Aquatic > Marine > Coastal >... | reverse complement strand
CTAATATTAGATCATACTTTGTAAAAGGTAGTGGTAATTTAGGAACAACTGGTTGTGTATCTTTTATGTTTGATCATAAAGGTGTTTTAGTAATCGACAGAGTTGAAGATATTGAAGTTGATGAAGAAGAATTAGAAATGTTAGTAATTGAAGCGGGTGCAGAAGACTTTGTAGTAGAAGATACTCACTTTGAAATTATTACAGAAATTGAGGACTTTGGTGCAGTTAGAGATGCACTAGCTGAGGCTGGTCATGAATTCTCAATGGCAGAACTTAGATATCTTCCTCAAACAATGACTGAGTTAACAACTCCAGAAGATCTTAAAGGCATGAATAAGCTAATTGATCTTATGGATGAAGATGATGACGTTCAGAACGTTTACCACAACTGGATGGAAGATTAAACCTTTGTAATAACTGAAAACACTCAATTGTAGCTGTTTGACTATGGTAAATGTTTACCATAATTGAACTAATGAATTACGATATATCTAACGCTTTTTATTTATCATTGTTTATCATAATAGACAATATGAATGGAGGCGTTTTTTATTATGAATTATTTACCTTATCAAGATTTTCTATATACATGTGAAAGTAGAAGATTATCACCAAAAACAATTAAGAGTTATAGGAATATGAACTTGATGTTTTTAAAGTATTGTGAAGAAGAGAGAGGTACAGAGAATATTGAGGATATTACAAAACAAGATATACAAGCTTTTCTAAGATATAAAATAGACCAAGGTCTAAAAGAGAAATATGTTAACTCGTTGTTAAGGACTATTAGGGCTTTGTTCTTGTTTCTTGAAGAGGAATCATATATAAAAGAGAATCCAGTAAGAACAGTACGATTTGTTAAAGAGCCACAGAAATTAATTGTTGTCTATACTGATGAAGAAGTTAAACAGCTTTTAAATGTTTATGATATGAGTGACTACCTAAGTGCAAGAAATAAGTTATTAATTAGTTTGCAAATAGATACTGGAATACGATGTACTGAAACTTTACTAATCAAAGAAATTGATATGCATGAAGATAGGATACTTATACATGGTAAGGGGAACAAAGAGAGGTTAGTTCCTATATCACCAATAATATATAAACTTTTAAGGAAATATAGAAAGATAAAAAGAAACTATTTCTTTGGTAAAGATATTCCCGATTATTTATTTTTAAGTAGAACTGGAAGACAACTTACTGTAGAGGGAATTGAATGGATCTATAAGAAAGCAAGGGATAAATGCAACATTAATTTTAAAGTAAGGGTCTCACCTCATACTAGTAGGCACTACTTCGCTGTGAAGTCACTATCCGTAAATAATCTGTATACTGTATCTAAACTGTTGGGACATAGTAATATTTCTATAACTCAAGTTTACTTAGCATCATTAACAACAGAAAAACTAATTGAACAAGGACGAATTTCTAGTCCATTAAGTATACTGAAGAATAAAAGTTGATTCTACAATAGTTCACAATAAGTATAGTGCTAATTCATTTACAACACATCATGATTAGTTAGTATTGATTTTTGGATATTAAGCTGATAAAAATGAAAACGAACATATGTTCGAGTTGCGAAAGGAGTAGTAATGCTGAAAGAAGTAGAGATGATAAACATAAGTGATAAAGGTAAGTTATTACCATTGAGATTTAGAGTTGACATAGATGGACAATTAGAGGTGGTAAAAGTTGCTATGGCTACATTTGTTGAGGAAAATAATATGTGTGGTAATCGTATGCAGATTTTCCGTTGTAGAGTCGCCAATAAAGGCTATCTGAAGGATATGAAGATTTTTTATGAAGTGGATTCTTGTAAGTGGTTGATAGAGAACTAGGACGTGTGGTGCTTCCAATTCATCGTCCAATGTTTGTGTTATGTGGTGGAGATAATGAGTTGAAAGTTCTGATAAATAAGTGTATATGCATCGATTGTCGAAACGAAGCTGGAAACATGATTTAAGTCAACATATGTTGCTCTATATTAGTTTTTAAGAAAATGAGATTTGATATTTGATTCAAGAGGTTAATCAATTTGATTATCCTTTTTTTTATTGATTTTAAGTTCAGCTAATAGAATATTTAAGGTGTTTAATGACACAAATAGCGGAGCCCCTCTAAACATGTATAGACAATTCGAGAACATATGGAATGATGAATGCAAAATAAATTCTATGTTATTCTCATTTGGAGTAATTGAGGGATAAAAATACTATTTTTTGAGTGTTTATACGCGGCACTCCTTTTGTACTCACTAAAAATAAATTGATATCTCAACAAAAAAATATTAATCGTAGAATTATATATTAAATGAAAGAATCTCTCTAAAGTAGAGGAATAGATGGATTTGTTAGCACTTATCATAAGCATTATTTCATTTAGAGTATCTATTTAATTTTATCGTAGTATTTACAACTTTAATGTTAGTAAAACGGCGCCCGCACACCTACATAAATATAAGACTTTTAAATATATGTTTTGTATGCTAAATTATTTTCAAGAACGGTGGGACGCCACTTTTTCCAACAGATATCAGAATGCATTCAAAAAAAAAAAACAAAGTTTTCAAATATGTATATAACAGATTATTTTAGGAGGACATATGATAAAAACATATTTAATATCTTATATTTTTGATTATATTTATGCAATTTATTTTGTATTGACAGAGGATTCGATTGAGAAGGTTCAAGAACATCCATTAAGATACTTAATGAAGAATTACAATTTAAATTCTATAAGAAATTATGAGGTTAACCTAAGAAAAACACCATATTGTAAATTTAATGGAGAATACTACTATACAGATCAAGATTTTCGTAATCATGTTTTGGTATCAGAAATGCCATATTTAAGAATTGATAGTTATGATTTTGGGAATACTGATTTAGGTACTATGAGTATGCTATTTTCTAAGTTGAGTTTAAACGATCTAAATGCTGAGCAAATAGCAGATTATTCACAGTTGATAATTTCAAGACATTTTTATCGTAAATATGGAGCTGAATCTATGGCAATTTTCGGTTCACCTTATATCAACAAAGAGTGGGAAAAGAATAGGCGAGCAATTACTGTTAGTGAAACTCTAGATAAAGTCTCAACATTTAATGGTGATTATGGCATTATATCGACTGCTGATAAGTTTTCTGATTTTGAAGATGTAGTTAAGTGGTAACATGCGTCTCGTAAATTCTATAAGGAAAGGTGTTATTGAAGTAGGTAAGCAATACACGTATAAAGAACTTTGTAACCTATTTCAATGTACACCTAGAACTGGCAATTCAAAAAAAGCTGATATGAATCAATTAAAGCGTTATTATGAGATTAAAAAAGTTAGTCATGGTGTTTTTGAAATAATCTCTGAATATATTCATCCGATAAGCGGTACACCTAGTAGAGGTAAGCATCCTAATAGTAGGCTAAATAAGCCCAAAAGATACGCGCATTATGTTGATTCATTGATGAGAAGATTTCTTTCAAGTGGTACGATAGCAGCTGGTTATAAGAGACAATTGAGAGCTAAAACAATAGCAATTAAAACTAATATGTGTAATGAGAATTTGATTCAATTGAGTAATAGAGAAGACTTAGCAAAACATTGGTTGACTAAGAGTTGTCTTAAACTGATTGATGATAACATTTATATGCATGTAACAGATACTGTAAACAGAATTCTGAATTATCAGATTCTCAAATCCCTCGAAAGGTTTAAGAAAATGGGGATAATTGTGTATAAAAAGAAACGCGTTTTTTACCATTCTGGAAAGGCTTTGACTCAGCACGAAAATATGAAAGTTGAGCAAATTGAAAATAGAGTTCTCTCTGAATTAGACAAGGAAAAGAAAGAAGTAGTATTTGGATATGGCAAGAGAACATTTAACTCAAAATGTAGAAGTCTTTGTAGAAAGGAGTTTGGTGATACAATTGTTAAAGTGTATGAACTTCGTTTAATATCAAAGGAAAAATTGGAGGATGTGGACTTAATTAAAGACGATAGCGAAAATCTTAAATATCAGATAAGAAAAGCAGTATTCGATTATATAAAGAATAAAAACAAAAGAAATGAGGTGATGTTTGAATCGTGTGAATACAATGAAATTAAACCATGGAACCATAGTTATAGTAGTCATTATGTCTTGAATCAAGTTGAATACATGTTAGGAGTCTTATTTGAAGATGATGCACCGAGTATTATTGAGGACGAAGCATGTAGTTATCCATTTAAGCAGAAGATAGATAGGAGGATAAGTGAGAATGAGTTCGGGCTAAAATTAATCGTAACTTTATATTCTGTGGATCTTGAAGAGGATACTGAAAACGAGGTACCATTTTGATTAGTTGTCCCTTTCAGTATGTAATCTATTTAAAGTTGTTGAGTAAAATATTGAGGGATTGTACGTTTCAGAGTGTAATCTATATAACCTCTATTATACCTTGAGATGTACAATCAACTAGGTCTGTGCGTTTGTTCGCCTTTGGCCCAAGAGCCTATCATACACAGTTCAAACGAAGGGTAAATGAACTCGTACCTCGCCCTTCTTATTCACTCCTTCAATCTAAAGGGTAAATGCACTCGTACCTCGCCCTTTACTTTGAAGGCTGTGTGTATGATTTTTTAGGCTCAGGAAGGCACCGCACTACCAGACCTTTAATAATAGCAGCTCCTAGATTTGGAGCATTCAATACAAGGAGAGAAATATGCACAAATTGATTATAGTTAAAAATAATGAAACAAAGCAATTAGAAGAATTAAGTGATACTAAGTATTCAGTAATTAGACTTGAAATTCAAAGGTGCAACAACGATATGTATGCATATATTCTGTTAGAGTTTGATGACTTCTAATTCATAGATAGAGGAGGTATAAATGGCGAGAGTGGGTGTTAATAGAACGATAGATGAAAGTAGGTAGAATTGTCATTCCAAGTGAATACAGAAGGATTTTGAACGTTTCTGCTGGTGATTATTTAAGTATACATTTAGAAGGGAAGAAAGTTGTAATGGTACCAAGTGCTGTAGAATGTCAATTATGTAGTAATACTGATGACTTAATTACCATAAGTGATTTTACACTATGTTCAGAGTGTTTTAAGAAGATTAAACGATACTTTGATTAAGTACAACATCAAATATTCTATGTTACCCTTGAGACGATACGAATAGTTTTATTTGACAGCAATAAAGTTTTTAGAAACAAAGAAAACAACGGTATTTCTACGAATGATTTACGACCGATTGGTTTTTTAGCATTATCGTAGATTTACCGTTGATATCATAATTTATCTACTTAATGTAGCGATAATAGGTTGTCTTTGATATGTTTAATTGTTTACAAACCTCTGCAACTGTAAGGCTTTGACGAAGTCGTTCGATATCCTCTTTGATATTTGGATCATATATTCTTTTACGACCTAGTTGGACACCTTTCGCTTTTGCAGCTTCTAACCCTAAAAGGGTTCTCTCTCTGATAATATCGCGTTCATATTCGCTAAAGATTGCCATGAGATTAAAGAAGAGTTTGCCTTGTGATGTTGTAGTGTCAATTACTTGATTACCAGATAGAGTTTTAATATGGGCACCGACTGCGTTGATACCTTCAACTATAGAAATTAGATTAGTTAAGGATCTACCCAATCTGTCGATTTTATACACTATGAGTACGTCGCCTTGCTCTAGTAAGGATAAAACTATGTTAAGTTGCTCTCGGTTTGCTGTTCTAGTGGAGATTTTTTCGATATAGATGTCTGAAGGATGAACTCCAGCTGCTTTTATTGCCTCAGTTTGTGAAAAGAGATCTTGCTCAGAAGTTGACACGCGGGCATATCCAAATAGCTTTGACATAGGTTTACCTCCTTAGTAACGAAAAGGGTTGGATAATCATTATGGTACCTTTTTAGTTTTGGTACTAATTATGGTACTACCTTAAGTATAAATTATTATCACAAATATAGCAGCTGCAAATAGTAACAAAAACGTTCGTTTATGGAACTACAATATAATCGTAGAAATGAGGTTGATATGTATGATCTTTACAACTTAATGCACAAATACAATTCAGAACAGACTAATACAAGAATAGTAAGTGAGTTTATTCTTTCAGATGCTACTATGGTTGAGATATTTTATATCGGAAAATACAAGGATGAAATTATTGAGGGATATATTGAGTTCAACACCAATAGAGGTGCCGTAGTATTTAGTATGTACAACTGTGATGCATCAAACTCTGATTGGTGTAGATTGTTTGAAGCGGAGCTATTGAAAATGCAGATTGATGTAGATAACACTTGTTTGGAGGAGTTCATTGATTTTATAAAGATTCTTAATGATGAAAGGCTTACAGAGTTGTTTTATTATGCTGAGTATTTTAAGAAAGTTTTTCCTTTACCAACTACTCAAGCAACGATAAAGTAATCCTAGTTACAATTTAATAATTTGGTGATTTTCACTTAAATGAGTTTTGATCATATCATACACGATTGCTGGTTATTATATTTATGTAGGATTGATGGGCTAGAAAGCTTATGTATACTAATTAAAACTAAAAAAAGAGTAGCATTATGAAAATCTTAAATGATGCTGATTACCACAGAATGTCTATATTCTTTTTTACCCATATTGGTGAACAGAATTTCTCGTGTATATGTTAGGATTCTGGAGTTATTATAAAAGCAGAATGTCGATGGCTGGTATAAGTTTAAAGGCTGAGAACAATAATCCTGTTGCTAAACCAAAATATGATAGTTTTGATGATGATGGAACTTTGACAAAGGTGGTTGAGGGATCTATGTCAGAGTGAAGCATTGAGCGAATTGGTTTATGTGACTCAAAGTTTGATTAGTCTCATTGGCGAGTTGCAGTCTAAAAATGGGTTTGCTGGATTGACATTTGATTTTGAATACGAGGAATTGATTACCATCTAAATTTGTTTGCTTACTTAGTAGGGGACTACCTTAAACTTGAGGAATTCTATGATATTTACATATATACAATTGGTTAGGTTTTGCACAGATTATGGTGCTATTAGCGAATAATTATTAGAGTGATATATTTATAAACATGATATTACGATATAAGAAATGTGAAGTTAGATTTCAAAGAAATAGATTGCCCGGGACTCAGATAAAAGATAACAAATAGAATGTATAGAAATGTCTTAGTTGTGGATAGATAATTACTGAATGTTATTGTCTTAATTGCATATAGTTCAAAATCGTTAAATAACGAATAGACAAATAAATATTGGTGCATTTACAACGTCGAATAATTAGTTGGTTATTTTTCGTCAAATTTTGCTGCACAGAAATAGTTAACTAAATAATCACGGAAAGCGAAGCTTTAAATTACGATATATAGAGTACGGTTATAACTCTGACTAATTACGCTACTTCATTTGGTTTTAATTATGATGTATAAATGGTTGACTAAAACCTCTTATTAAATACTTACAAATATCGGCTCTTAAAATGAATGGGAAAATAATGTGCAAAACGATACAATTTATCGTGTTGTATAATTATACTTTTTCGACGTCTTGATTTGATTCCTTTATATGGTGCGCTAAATGGTTAAGAATAATTAGTCATAAAAAAATCACTTTGTAAGCGTTATGAAATCCGATAAAAAAAGCGTTCTAAAAACAGTAATAGCAATGTGTGTAGCAAAAAAATGTCAGAAGCTATTGATGTGTTTTCTATGATGTGATATCATATACCTATATTTCATGAGATGCATAGGAAATGTAATTCAAGGCCTTGAGATTACACACGGACGTATAATATACATTTTTGTGAATAATTATACAGACTTAGGAGTAATGTATGTCTTTAACAAATTTTATAAAAAGAAAAGATGTAAAGGAGATATTCAATGAGGAATTTAGTAAACCAATAATTAAATATAAAAAAGAAATGTTAATAGGTAAAGAAACTGAAAATCCAACTATTGTTGGTACAGCTTTTGACTATGTAGCAAGATTCGCTATCGAGTATTTAAATAAAGATAAAAATGTAATCACTAATATGTGGATAGCAGAAAAATATGTTGAAAAATCAGTACTAAGTCGCCGTGACAAAATAGATTTAGGAAACATTATTATTAATGTTAAGCATCTCAAGGCAGAATACCTATTAACAGGTGAGATGACTACTGAATTGATTGCTGGTGCAATTCTATTAGCAAAAATTGATCTAATGCATAGAGCTCCAAGGTCAGGCGTTGTTATTTATACTGAAATATCTGAGGCTGATGTCATGAAAATTTTTAAACTGTATAATAAGTTTATGGAATTTGACTGGAGAGCAAAAAATGTCGTTTATTTAAATCCGTCATTTGATAATATTCTGACTTCAGTTGGACTAGCGGATGCAGATGTTATAATTGATGATACTTTAATAGAGATTAAGACTGTGACTCAAACTGGAATGTCTAGACAAACGTTTGACCAGTTGATGGGCTATTATCTGTTAAGTGAAGTTGGTGGAATTAATAAAGATAAACATCAAAATAAGATTAATAAAATTGCAGTATACTCAGCCAGATATGGTGATTTTATTATTATTGACCTTAGAGATGTTTTTGATAAAGGAAGGCTTTCTGAAATAATTAAGCAGATAGAGTTAATTTAGGATGCTAAACTGTTGAAAAAATTTACTGTTAAAGATTAAGATATTAGGAGAATTTATAAATCGAAAAATCTATAATTATGGAGGAGTAACATATGATCACTGTTAAAGAATTAATTGAAATGAAAAAAAAGAAAATGATTCCCTTTGGCAATCAATACAGATGGCTAATTATGAGAATTGAAGATGACTTGATATCAAAGTTAGATGGTGCAGACCGAGTAAAGCAGATGCTTAAAGATTATGATGAGCAAGCGCAGTTATTCATTATTAGCCAAATCTCATTAATAGGTAAACCAGAATTAGCAATGGAGATAGCATCAATAATTAAATTTGATTTTGAAAAAACTACTCTTGGTGGAGAGTATACTAAGGAGTTAGTTGACGCGTCTTTCTTTTAGTATTAACAATTGACCTAAATGATTTTATTAGATTTTACATTTTATAATGTAGGCTAGTTAACTATGATAATTGATAAAATTGGAATTAGTTTAAGAAGGAGAGATCCTTCTTTTTTAGTTCACTATTTCTTCTGCGAATGCTTTTCTATAATAATCCTCAGTACCACCAAACTGCTGGACTAGTGTTTTAATCATATCAGAATGATTATTCTTTAGTAATTGATTAAATTTATCAATGGATATCATTTCCTCGTGTAAATCTAAGATTTCCTGATATATTGTGCTATATGAATGTTTTTTAAGAGCATTGATTGAGTCGATTATCTTTGGAAATAAAGTGTTTACTTCAGAATCTGTTTCATGGTTTAATGTGAACTCGATTCTATCTGTATAACTTCCTTCAGGATGTTTCATATGAATAATCCATCTTAAACCATTTGTCATGATCAGCATTTTGATATATGGTTCTTCCTTGAAATCATCAATTCTTTTTTGTGGATTGTGTGATGCATTGTGAATATCTGGTTCTAGTTTCATCCGTTTAGTTTCGATCCATACTTCATCACCTAGCATAAGATCAACTAGAATATGTCTGTATCCTTCGCCTAAAACATACATCTGATTGAATTGAGCCTCAAATTCCCATTCTTCTATGAATAGTGGTGCTATTAAGTGGAATTTCAGATGTTCCTCTGATGATTCATAACAGTGTTTGTAAAATTTATTAAGTTTGTTAAAGTAGCTTTCAAAATCCATGTATTTACCTCTTTCTATTTTATATATCATAGCAAATTTAACAGAAAACATCAGGCTCTTTGTGCAGTATTTGTATAGATATACCAGGTCTTATTATGAGGTTGTTGTAGAATAAAGGGTGTAATTACCATTTTATAGTCGATTTCATGTTAATTAATGGTATAATTAGTTTGATGTTGGTTGTTATTTAAACTAGATGATTAACGTTTTTGGTCTAGAGAACTTTAGTGAGGTGAATAAAAAATGGCAAGAAACCCAGATTGGAAAAGAGATGAGATAATTTTAGCTCTTGACTTATACTTTTAAGTAGATACAATTCGCATCACAAAAAAAGATGAAAGATTAAGAGAGCTAAGTGTGATACTAAACAGACTTCCGATTCACAATGAAACTGTCACTAAAAAGAATTTTAGAAAACCCTAATGGGGTATTTATGAAAATGTATATTTTTCTTGCTTTTGACTCTACTTATGAGGAAAATGATTTTGATGCAGGCAGTAAGCTTGACAAATAATATGGGATGAGTAGAGGAACAATGTAATTAGATTGTCCATGATTGTAGATAGTATAAAAGAAACATTAACGACTTGTAAAAAAAGTGAAATAGAAACTTTGGTTGATGAAGAAGAAGACTTCGTTGAAGGTAGAATACTATTTAGGAAACATAGAAGTCTAGTATGTAATCAAATGATGATAAGTAAAGCTAAGAAAAGTTCGATAGAAAATGAGAAGTGTATTCTAAGATTTGTGGATATGACTTTTTACATAAATATGGAGAAATAGGCCGAGGATACATAGAATGTCATCATAGAATTCCTGTATCAGAGTATAAAAACGAAATGATAACTAAGACTACTGATTTGGAACTAGTCTGTTCCAAGTGTTATAGAATGCTACATGGGAAAAGACTTTGGATGAAACTGAATGACCTAAAAGTGATTATCGAAAACCAACTCAGTTAATAACAGGATATTTATAAAAAGCCACAAAAGACACCATTTGGAATTACGTTGAAACGATTACTCCTACAAATTGAGAATTGTCTGTGAACCAATGAAGGTTCAAAATATATGTTATTCTCACTAAGAAATTAATATTAGGCAATCCCAAAATAACAGATTTTTACTTGAATGCTATAAAATGTTATTGTATGATGATTTTATGACTGTAAGTCTAGTATGATTTTGTCGAGTTGAATATAATAGGAGGGATTTAAGTGAGAATAGCACATTTATCTGATTTACACATATCGGAAATAAATATAAAGGATATTGAAAGTCTGATTTTACCAGCATTGGTTAAAGATTTAAAGTATTTTAATGAAGCAAAGGAAATTGACTTAATTGTTATTTCAGGTGACTTGATAGACAAAGGTGGTAAGGATATCAAATCTGATGAGCCTTTTGACTATTTTAGGACTAAGGTATTATCGGTTATAGAAAATCAATTGGAGTTTGATTCAAAGAGGATAATTTTTGTACCCGGGAATCACGATATGATTAAGTCAGAAGATTCAATACTTACTGAGAATGGTGTGAAGGTTACGTTAACGACAACAGAAAATATTAATGATTATATTGATGATGGAGCCACAGAAGGTAGAAAAAGAGTTATTCCTTATAAAAAATTTGAAAGAGAATATCATAATGGAAATAGTGATATGCATATTACTGATTTTTACTCTCAGTATTATTATGACTTAGACACCAAGCAATATGACATTACACTTTTTAACTCAGCTTGGAGATGTTATGGTGGTGAGAATGAAAAAGGTCAAATTATACTTGGAGAAAGGCAGATACTTGACGCAAGAGACCGTTTTAGATCAGATGCATATAAAATTGGGGTAATTCATCATGGTTTGGATTTTTTTGCAGAATCCGAAAATGCGTATCTAAGTAGTTTCTTACAAAAGGATTATGATTTAATATTGTTAGGTCATGTTCACAAAGGGAGTACTATGTCTCAGTGTAGTGATAATGGAGAAACGGTTTTTTCAGTCGCACCTTCAAATTGGAGTGAAAATATTCGAACGTCAGACAGTAATTATAAGAATGGTTACTCAATAATTGATATTGCATATGATGGTTCTGTATATATAAATCATAGAAGATATGCTTATAATAAGGGAGAATATGTTTCTAACACAGATCTTGGAAACAAAGAAGGGATTAGTAAGTATATTAGAGCTACTGAATCTGAATCTGTAGAAGAAATACCACTAGAAATGAATGAAAAGGACATATTCAATAAAATACTGTTCATTAAGAATTTTCTGTTAAAAGAGGTTATGTTAAATTGCGATTACGAAGCAATTGATGTAAATGTTAAACAAAGAGCTGTTTCAAGGGCTCATCGATATGGTCAATTAGATGTCACAATTGATTATGCTTTTGTAAATTGGTTAACAATTGAGGAATTATTTACTATCCAAAAAGATTTAGGCTATACTGAGGAAAAATTGGTTATCAATAAGACAAATTCAAAGTATTTGACACAAGTTAGGAATAGATATATTGAAGACAAACGAATTGATAATGAAACTATGAAAACCGTACATGATATTTATATGAAGTATAACTTCAATGAAAGTGAAATCATTAACTGTATACCTAGGGTAGTAAAGCAATATCCATTAGAAAAAGATTTTGAATCTTTGATTGGCAGAGAAAGTATAATGAGGTCAATATTTAAGCATCTAAACTCTCAAACACCTATCACATTAACTGGGATGGGAGGAATAGGTAAAACAGCAATTGTACAACAATTGATTTACAACCTTCAATATGGACTTCACAGACCATTTAAAAAAATATTTTTCATGAGCTTCAAAGAAACAATGTTTGATTTTAATGATACTATTAAGTTCATAAAAAATATAGGAGAGAAAGAAAATCAAAAAGTTGATGATTCAAGGTTATATAAACTTATAACGAACTATAATGATTTAATTTCAAGATTGTGTGAAGCTTTTGATATAGAGTTAAGTCAAGATAAGGTACCTACTGAAAAAGAAGAAAAAATGTGGGAACTATTATTGAATGGTGAGAACCTTTTAATTTTAGATAACATAGAAACTGAGGAAGGTATTATAATTAATAGAAAAATCCTTAAGATTGCTCAAAAATTCTTAGATCATCGAAACACAAATTCTAGACTGCTAATAACAAGTAGAAACGGATTGAATGATAGTGAAAGAAAAATCGAAATTCCATCACTAGGTAAAGAAAGCTCTATTAGAATTATTAAGACAAAATGTGTTAATGATAATTTAATTGCTGATGATTTGACTGATAATCAATGGATATGGTTAAAAGATAAAACAAACGGTATTCCTATGTTATTACTATCTTTTGCGGTTGCATTTAGGAATTCAAATCACTCCTTAGATTATATTATTAGTAATTATGATGTTGCATCACCAGAAAATAGACCATATAAAGATGCTCTTTTTAATTTCATGGCATTTTGTTTTGAGAATACTTTTTCGAAGCTAGATCCAGGATTAAACAGTTTTAAACTAGCTATAACATATTTTGCTAAGAGCTTGAGTATATATGACGTAAATGAGCACTTAATTGGATTTATATTGAGAGAAATAAACGGTATTACAAATGTAAATGATAGTATTAATGTCCTACATTATATAGGTTTACTAAAAGTAAAGGATGATAATGGATATAAGTTAAATAAACTTATGATTGAATATATCAATCGCACAGCAAAAACTGAAGAGTACACGACGCTGAAAGAGTTTAGAAGCTTATTGAATATGATAAAGAAGATTCAAAACAGTAATATATCACATCATTTGTCAATAAGTGAGGTTTTAGAAGAAATGTATATTCAAAAATTTGTTAAAACTGAGGAAATCAATTATTTGAATGAAGCATATTATTGCTATGGTTCTATTGATACTCTAACTCTTATGATAGAAAATTCAAGTCCCAAAAGAGTGCTAGAAATACCCAAATTGTTAAGGAATTTAGATCAAGGAGAGGCAACCAATAGAAGTGTTGTTAAGCAGAATCAATTAGCACTAGCTATTATACTACAATTAAAAGAATTAAGTCATAGAAGAAACAAAAAATATCATTCTGGTGAACATTTTCTGAATTTAGAATATGTTCAAAGGAGTTCAATAATTGAAGTCTTTGATATTGTGATGAAAAAATTGCTAATACTAAAAATAGATAAGTATGGGAAAGAGGTTAGAAAAGAAATCTGTAACCTATTCGTTAGTCTTGGCAAAGAAGAAGTTGCTGAACAGTATCTAAAAGATGAGATTGAAATGGTTGACACAAGAATCTTAATATACTCGAAAATTGTTGGGAAGCTAGATGTTACTCAAAAGAAAATTTTTGAGATCTACATGGATAAAATTCAAATTGAAAGACAAAAAAATGTACAAGATAAATCAATGGTTATATATAGAGCTAGTTTAGCTAAATGGTACTTTAATAATGAAAATGAACGTGAGGTTAATTATAACAGTTCCCAAGCCGTAGATTTATTCTTAAGTCTCGATGAAGAGGAGCAATCAATAAAGGATGTTTACAATAACTACCTTAAATCATTGGTATTTGCTATTGTTGCTAAAAGGAAGTTAGATATTTCATCTAAATATGTTGAAGAGTTACTTGAAGAAGAACTCAATAGTAAGAACTTAACGGGTTTTTATTATGAAGAAATTGAGGATATGACTGAAGAATATAAAATTATGTAACTAAAGTATTAAGAGGTCGACTGTCATACAAATTGAAACTATCAAAGCAAAATCAAGTACTGAAAAAGAAAAAATATCGCTATAATTTTCTTCTGGAAATAGGAGATTTTATGGCGATTTTTAATTGTTGTAAAATGTACCCAAGATTTTTGTTGAAATAGGAGTAGTAGATTTGAAAGAAATATTATTACCTTTTTATGACGATAGATCTGTAAACCCATAGGTGTAAGGCTTGGTATGGTTTTGAGAGGCGCTAGAATGCACTATAGTAACTTAACCTTTGTTTCTTTAATGATATCTATAAGAAGTCAAGTTGCGGAATGAGTGAAATATTGTGAGAATACAGTATGATTGTTGAGACTGATTTTATTGATAAAAGCTAAATATTAGAAGTAAGTTGTAATTTTGTAAGTGTATTGTGAACATTAGTTTAAATACTAAGAATGGAGGTTTGATGAATCTCTAAAATACTTTTTTGTGAACTTTGTTGCGTACTAAAGTCCTGGGAAGTCAGGTTTTACACTACTAATCGTCATCTATATGAATATGCAAAAATTGCTAATAATCTTGTTAAGAACCTTTAACTTCTGTTTGATGATTTGAAAGAAGTATCAATAATAAATTTACAAATTATACTAAAATTATTTTAATAATGGAATCATAGTGGTAAACTTAATTAGAAAGGTTTGTAATGAGAGTGATTGAAGTAATTCGTGAATATAGTAGTTTTTTCATAATTTCTAATCAAAATGCTGTTTTTAAGGAAATTTAAGTCCAACGTGATATAATAATGTTGCGAATAGGAGTGATATTATGAATGATATAAGAAAATTATCTAGAGTTTTTAGTACATCTTTCTTACTAAAGCTCTCACAAAATGAACATTTAGATGAGTTAAATGAATTAGTTGAAAATCATAAGAGATTAAACAGATTGGTTAAAGAGAATGACTATCGAAGATTTTATAATGAACTTTATCTTAAGTTTTCGAAAGAATATAAGTTTGAATATATTTACAAAAACGAGGTTTACTATCATCTACATAAGAAGTATAATATTGGTAAAGATGATGGAATATTAACAGAAGTTAAATCGGGAACTAATATAGCTGACTTAGTATATTTAAATGGAACCTCTAAAGTTTACGAAATCAAGACAGAAATAGATACTAATAAACGTCTTTTAGGACAGATAAAATCTTACAGTAAATTGTTTAAAGAAGTAACGGTTGTTACGTATCAAGATAATGTTGAAAAAGTATTAAGTATAATACCTGAATATGTCGGAGTAATGGTACTTGTAAGAAACGGGGAGTTTGAAATAGTAAGAGAAGCAATAGAGCATACTGATGATTTAGATAGAGAAAGTATGTTTAAAACGCTTAGAAGAAAAGAATATGAAAGTGTTGTATTATCCAGATTTGGTGAGTTACCCGATGTAAATGATTCAAGAATTTATGAAGCTTGCTTAGATAAATTTAATGAGTTGTCTGTTAATAATGCTCACGATGCTATGATTTCTCAACTTAAGTTAAGGTCTAACAAAAGTTTGCTTCGGAAAAATCGTAAATGGCCTAAATCAATTTATTTTCTAATAGAAAATAGTAATCTGAAAAAATATCAACGTGAGAACCTACTTAAAGTATTGAATTAGGAGGTTTTATGTATTTCCCAGTTTTAAGAGGAAAGCAATATGAGTTGCAAGCGTTAGAAAGTTTGATTGAGGTTATTCATACTAATAAAAATGTATGCCCAATAATTGAGCCGATGAACTACAATTCACTCAGTAAAAGGATATTAAAGAAACTTAATCAAGAAAAGGTTCCGTTCGTTATAATGACAAATCCATTAGTTGGAGACTTAGTTGGTTGTGAAGAGGAAATATCTGAAGAGATAATTCTCGAATTAGACTCATATGATACAACGATTGTTGGGTATAACATTAATAAGATGACAACTGTTGATGATTTGATTAGTTTTCACGAGAGATATGAGAATTATGAATATGCGTTTTATCATAATGAGGATAATGAATCATTAGAGAAGTTAATTTTTGAGTTTGAAAAATTAAAATCAATAAAATATCATTTCTTCTTTAAAGATGATACTACGAAATATTATAGAAAACTTGTAGATAAACACAAAAGAGTTTTAATAGAAGATCCTTTTATATCTGCTCCTAGAAATGTAGATTACTCACATAGAAACGATTTCTCAAGCTCTATTTATAAATTTAAAAGTAAATATCTTGGATTTGGAGACTTTCAGACAATAGGGAAACCTTATTCGGATAGTGGTGGACCAGCTCATGCGGTTGCATTACATTTAACTGATAATGATGAAGAAGATAATGAACTTACAATTGTCCATTTCGTGTCTACCGATACTGAAGGAACTCATAATGTGCAAGGTAAATATTTCCAAGCACTGGAAAAATTATGTGATTATGTTGAAGATGAACGTGAAAAGCCCTGGACTTTAGGCGAGGAAAGTTACTTAGATAACCTACAAGAGGGGAAATATCATGGTTTAGGATATCCCAAAAAGTTATCCATCATGCATCACATACACTTAATATCTGACATCATTTAAGGAGAAGTATCATTTTATGATGCTTCTTTTAAAGTATGAGGAGAAATTCAGTACATACCACTACATCAGAGTAGAGGTCTACTTACATCTAATTGGATAGCAAGCTTTATTATGAGTTATGAGAAGGTTTAGTATAATTACTGCTATTACCACAATGAGATTGGAGGATTATGGATAGATATACTAACATATCAAAAGAGATTTTGAGGTTTTGCAGAAAGGAAACAGTGTTGTCGTATTATGAATTAGAAGACTATGCAGAAAAAAACAATCCAGAATGGTTAGAAGCTTTGAGTTCACAAAAAACAAGAGCAATGATATCTACATATATTAGGAGTCAGAGAAGGATAGCAAAAGAAAATGGAATCAAAGTTCCCACATTGTATGAATCAGTGAAAAAGATAACTGATACTGAATAAATAGCAAATTATAGACAACTTTATTATTGGTTGTTATGAAAGTACTAATAGATATCAAGTTGATTAGATTGGAGAGGTATTATGATAATCACAACAACACATAATATAGAGGGTAAAGAAATTGAAGAGTATTTAGGGATTATTGATAGCCAAATTACGAATGGTGCTGGATTGCTAACAGAGTACTTTTCATCGATTACTGACGATATTGGTGGTCGATCAAAGTCAATTGAAAAGAAACTATCATTAATTTATACAACATTACGGGAAGAATTAATTAATAAGGCAAAAGATTTGAAAGCAGATGCAATTATTGGATTTTCATGTGATATTGATGAGATTAATGCTAAGGGCAAATCTATGTTCATGATATCTGGTGTAGGTACAGCAGTGAAATTTAAGTGGCAAGATATTGTGGTGCTTCCGAATAAGCCGAAAGTAAAGAAGATATTAAATATGACTCGTGTGCTGGATTCTGGTGTAGATATAGTCAATACAAGTTTCTTTAAAGTATCAGATCGAATTATCTCAGAGATTGAAATTCATTTTGATCCTCATAGAGTTAAGAGTATAAAATGTAATTTAGCAGTTACAACAGTATTTAATGATAAGTTTTCTGTAGAAAATATTATTTATAGATTTAAAAGTGACTCAAAGAATAAAGCTATTTTAATAAGTACTATTTCTAATAGTGATTTAGAATCTTATTTTGATATTATTGGAGATTGTAAAGTATATATTAGTGGAATCGAGTATTTTAATGGTGATGTAAAGCTGTTTGATGATAGTCAAAATATTTTAGTAGATGATAGAGAAGAACTTGATGAAATCGACTATTGGGAATGTAGATGTGGTAATTTAAATCCATTAGTAGATGATAAGTGCAGTATATGTAATTTGATAAAAGAGGTTTCATTAAACTCAGATGATAAGATTCTTAAAATCCTACAATCATCAAAGTTGATTAGCGAAGTGAAATGTCAGTTAGAAGATGGAAAAGAGTATTTGATTCATCAAGAAGATAATTATGATTATTATTATAAAGAGATTGAATATGCTTATAATATGAAACGTAAATTCAAGTTGGGAGATCATACTGATTTGGAAACGATTGATAAGTTAATTATGAAGCGACTCAATAATGATGAGGAATAATGAAATAGTTAGTATTACAACTCAGTATGAATTAGGTTTGAATGAGTGTACATTTAAGTTATTAAAAGATGTAGTATAATATAATTCTTATTAATAGAATATAGAATATTACTCGATAGAAAGAAGGAGAAATTATGAAAAAACTTTTAATTTCAGCACTAATTTTTTTGATTTTAGTACCATCAATCATGTTTGCGGAAACATCAGAGGTAAATGTGATAATTCCAGATTTTGATGTAAATGTCAATGGAGCTAAAATTGATACTGAACATAGTCAATACCCTGTAATATCGTATAGAAATATTACTTATTTCCCAATGACATCTGATTATTTAGCAGGTATTGGATTAGATTTAAAGTTTAGCTCTGAAAATGGATTAAATATTGATGTTAAGAATGAAGTAGGAGTACTTGAACAGAAGTTCTTAGGTGCGTTTAATACTCTTGGAAGCAGCCATGTAGCTCAAATTGCACCTTTCCCAGTAAAAGTAAACGGAACGATTATTGATAATAACCAAGAAGTTTATCCAGTATTACTTTATAAAAATATTACATATTTTCCGATGACATGGAGATTTGCTGTAACAGAGTTTGGATGGACTACCAGTTGGGATGAGTCTACTGGATTTGGTATTACTGTTAAATCTACTGATGCAGCTGAAGATAATCTAAATATTGATAAGATAACTTCTGGTAATCAGGTGGATAATAGTGATATAACCTTATTTGATGGCTATACAATGATAGAGGTTGATGGTGGTGACTTATCTGGTAATAGGAAAGTGAATGTCGTCGTTGACATAGGTTTTGGTGATAGAGAATATTATGCATTTACAAACGAGTATGGACAGCTAGTAAAAGTGATTGCTACTGAGATAGTCTTACAGGATGAATCTACAGAAACTGTATTGTCTACAGGAAGATATTATTATGACGAAGCTAAAGTTCCAGGTACAGAAAGTGTTACATTAGATGAAGGTCATGTTATTGCTGATAGTCTTGGTGGGGTAGCAAATGCGTATAACATCACACCTCAAAATAGCATACTAAATAGACATGGCGATCAAGCTTATATGGAAAAGGTGATAAGGGATGCAAATGGCTGTACTGATTTTGAGGCAATAATCACATATCCAAATACTGAAACACAGATACCAAGCCATTACAAATATACTTATACTATTATGGGAAATGTAATTGTAGATGAATTTGCAAATGTTAACCCTGATGAAGTAAATGCTGATATAGATAATAATGATATAAATAATAATGATATAAATAATAATGATATAAATAATAATGATATAGAAAATACTGATGATGAAGAAAGTACAGATAATAAAACTAATGATCCATATACTGAGAAAGATTTAAATAAGATTGATACAAATGGAAATGGTAGAGTTACAATTGCAGAGGCAGAAGCTGCAGGTTTTTCTATGCCAATTTATTCAAGTCACTGGTTATATAAATATATGACTGATAGAGATGGTGATGGTATGGTAGGTGAGTAAGTAACTGTATAGAAAGCAAAAAAATGTTACTAGGAGTATGAATGATTAATGACATAGATTTCAAGAAATGTAATGATAGTAAAGGAGGACAGATGGAAGGTTCTTTGAGTGTAGAGTTAGGAAAACGAATAATAAACTCTGATGAAAGTAAAGAAGCTGTAAGAAGAGGAATCGGATACTTGATTGATAAGTTCAAAAAGGAAAAATCTGTTAAAGCATACCTACAGTCACTATTTGATTACTATTCACAAAGTAAGAGTATCATATTTACTCTAGAGTCAAAATATTTGTATGATTATTATGTGGAATTAGATGTTATACGAAATGGTAGGAAAATAATAAACATATCATTCGAAGATGTATACAAATTTAAGAAACCAGTTGTTATTTCAGGACTTGCTGGTTCAGGAAAAACGACCTTATTAAAACATCTTTTTCTTGATATGTTTAGTACTAGGAAAGAAATATTACCTTTTTTTATCGAGCTAAGAAAGATTAATGATTATGAATGTAAATGTATAGAGGATTTTATCCACTATGAAGTAAGTATTCAACAACTAGCCTTGTCTAAAGAAGCTGTGATTAACTTGTTTAAGAAAGAAAACTGTTTCTTCTTTTTTGATGGACTTGATGAAGTTGATCATAATAGAAGGAAATGGGTTCTGAGGGAAATTGATAAATTAATTTCTAAGTATAGCCTGCAAGTGGTTTTGACTTCTAGACCTAATAATTTTACAGGTTGAAACTCTTTCATTGAATTGAAAGTAGCGGACTTGACAAGAGAAAAGTCTAGATTAATTGTAGGAAAATATCTTCCAGATGTTAATGATAAAAGAATTGAAAAATTTTTAAATGAAGTTGAGAATAACAGCTATGCAAAAAATGAATTTTTTTACAGGAATCCTCTATTGCTTTCTATTCTAATTGTTACTTATAATCAGTCATGTGAAATTCCAAACCAATCCTATTTGTTTTACAAAAATGCATTTGATGAGTTGTATCAGAAACATGATTCACAAAAAGGGTGGTTTGAAAGAAAAAGACATTTTGACGGTTCAAAGAAAAAGCTTGAAAACCTCTTTGGTGCATTATCGTTATTGACTTATTTGGACAATAAATATCATTTCAAGTCAGAAAAAGAAATCAAAGCTTATATGAGGGATGCATTTAAATTAACAAAAACAAGAAATGGGAGTACTATTAATCTGTTAAAAGAATTGGTTGAGAATTGTTCTATGCTGATATTTGAAGGACAAGAAATAAAGTATGTACATAAATCATTTCAGGAATATTTTGCAGCTCAGTATTTACTAGATAATACAATGGATTTGAGAAAAGAGGTAAGCTCAAACTTTATTCTGCCGCGAGACGAAAATTTACTTAGGTTTATGTACGAGATTAATCTTGAACAAATGGAAACGGAATTTTCAAGAGTGAAACTTAATTCGTTGTTAAGTTCTGAGTATGAAATGGTGGAACCTAAAATAGCATATAAAAATTATGTAGTAAAAACTCATAGCGAAATCATGTTAGGATTAGGATTTTATAGTTTTCCGTATAATTATGATTCAGAAGGGAGATTTTTACCTTTTGTTTATGATTACTATTCATCTGAACATCCAAACCAACTAAAGTCGATTCAGTCAATAAATGACGAGTTTGATATTGATAGTCAGGAATATTTGGCTGAGCAAGTTATTGAGAAGTATTCAAAAAAATTTGATTTACATCCATTTGGAATGTATTTAGAGAATGATGATGAACCTTTATTGGAAGGCTATAGATTAGATATAAAGAACATTATGAGAGATGATAGTATTTATGAACTATTTATTAAGCTTGTTAATACCGAGTATCAAATGTTTGATGGTTTACTTACTTTAAAAAAACAGTTCGCGAAGTTTGATATTAACAAGAAAAAACTTGTGAGTTCAATATTGGATAAGTATACAAAAGACCAATTAAGGCGATGTTGATTGGATTTGATACAAATGAATTATAAGTTAGTAACTATATATCATAACTGAGCTTGAAATATATATCATAATCCAGTAAGGTTGAATTAAGGAAAACATAAAAATTAAATTTTATGATGAGTTATGATAAAGATTATCGTTTTACGGTCCAGGTGGTATTGCAGTACTAGTCGAGTGTCTTACAGACAACACAAATAGAACAGCTGCTAATATTAGATCATACTTTGTAAAAGGTAGTGGTAATTTAGGAACAACTGGTTGTGTATCTTTTATGTTTGATCATAAAGGT
>Ga0209165_10000227_pt1 | contig 22460 bp, 19 predicted proteins | sample tdAd001_FD_187122 | JGI IMG/M metagenome (GOLD analysis project Ga0209165, IMG submission 187122) | Marine sediment microbial communities from the Atlantic coast under amendment with organic carbon and nitrate - tdAd00.1 (SPAdes)... | ecosystem: Environmental > Aquatic > Marine > Coastal >... | reverse complement strand
CGCCCCAGTTCATCGAAATGCCGATAAGATCAGAGCGAAACATGAATTTTCGAATCAGTCCAAGCGTCGCCGATTGGTTGTAGATCGGCGCCGATCCTTTGGACCAACCGAGCCGCGCAAATGGCATCCAGCGATCGTCGAAAGTCCAATTGGCAGCAACAGTCATACCGTGGGATGACGGAATGCCTGCGTCCTCTCTCTCATCGACGTGCCAGGCCAGAACATGCACGTTCTTGAAATAGCGATCAGATTTTGTTGGCGACCATCCAAGATGTGCATATTTGAAAAATTCCGCACCACCCTCGAAAAACTCCAGATTATCTGACCCCAGCCCATTTGCATCGTTGATGCCACCCAGCACATACCATTGATCGTTCAACCAATGACCGGCGCCGATTCCCCAACTCGAATCTGGTAGTGCGACACTCGCATCAAGGTTAATAGCAAGATTGGAAAAAATCGTCCACGGGTTTACATAGCCGAGTACATTCATGTAATCGTTTGGATCGTATCGGCCGACGATCAACCCGGTTCTGCCATCATTGAACGCCTGCTGCCAATTCAGGTTAATGACTGCAAAGCCTATGTCATTGTAGAAAAGCCCCGTAATGCCGATGTAGCCTGCCTGACCAGCAAGACCCGCAGGGGCGGTATCCCTGAACCCGTGTCGATGATCCAACATCACCACCAGTGAACCGGTGTCCGCAGTATCTCGACCGATTGGCGTCCACTTCATCGTGGCACGTAGAACGCCACCTGATGCCTTATCGTCACCACCGGGAACGGCATCACTCAGCCCCTGAAATAACGTGGAATAATGTGCGGACAGTTGAAAGCCGTTCTCGCTATTTTGCCTGGTCTTCCAATCCGTCCATGGCTGAAACGCTTCATCGATCTTCGGAAATCTAAACGCAGGCTCTTTTTCGCGGTCTGATTCTTCAAGATCGCCTTCCGGCGATGTCGGACCACCAAATGCAGGACGTGACGTAGTGAAACCGGTTTTTGATTCTCTTGAAGAAAGGCCCTGTAACAGATCCTCGTCAGCCTCTTTGGACTCTTTTTCTCTGTCAGTCGTTGTCTCGGATTTCTCCGGCTCCTGCGCTGCAATAACGCACGGAGCCACACCCATAAGTGCAAGCAGGACGAACAGAGTGGCGTAGAATTTCAATGTTCCGCGATATTCAGCGGATCAACCGACGATCTCCCCAATCAGGCGCATGTGGTTTTGCCCCATGATTTTGATGATCCTCTCATCGCTGTAACCCATGCCGACCATACCGCGTGTCAGGTTGGGATAGCCAGAATGGTTTTCCATACCCTTGAACCCGTCCGACCAGGGCCAGAGTTCGACGTTGACACTTGCTACTGCCTCGGGCGGCCAGTCCGGCGAGGTGAGAAATTCCTTCATGGAGGGCGCCTGGATCTGATCCAGTGCAAAACCAACGCTTTCCTCGCCCATGAGGTTCACCGCATAGTCGATACACTTAAGGAACGCCGGCACGTCGCTATACTGAGGCAGATCGGGACCGAATGTGCTGGGTGAGCCCACCACACCGAGTACACCGCCGTTATCGGCCAGTTTTTTCAAGCCTTCGTCGGTATGCGTCCGCGGGTTCTTTGGCGAGATTGCTCGTAGTCCGGCGTGCGAACAATAAATAGATTTTTCGGAGACATCGATCGCGTCCGACATCGTGAGCGGGCTCGAATGCCCCACGTCCACCAGCATACCGATGTCATTCATTCGGCCGATGCATTCCTTACCAAATACTTTCAGCCCACCATCACGCGGGTCCATACAGCCGGAAGCAAGACCACCGCCTCGGTTGTAGGCCAGTTGGGTTCTGCGAATGCCGTAACCGTACGCCTCGTCGATGTTGTCCAATTGATTGCCAATATAGAAGCCATTCTGTGCATCCAGCATCATCGCAACTTTGCCGGCCGCGGCGGCCTTCTCAATATCGGCCACTGTCAGGCAGATCATTGACTTCCCTTCCGTCTTTTCTTTCCCACGGATAAATTCAACATTCTCCCGAATGTTCTTCATGGTCCACCAGTCACGCTTGGTGATTTCCAGGTCTTCTTCGAGGCCATGTACCAGCGCCCAGTTGATCGCATCGATGGTAAAACTACCCGCGACACCCCGCGCACCACCGGCCAGCATATTGTCGAAGAGCCCCTCAAACCAATCGACCTCCGGCTCGGAATCAAATACAACTAGCTTCTTGTGCAAGGCTGCGGCTCGTTCTTCTTGCTCTGGCGTCAGGCCATAGTCGATGACAGTGGCGGGCTTGTTGTGATACGGAAAATAATACTTAGGGTACGTCTTGTCGGGCGCGGCTGAAGCAACTGTGGCCACCTCTTCAGTCGGCGATTCCGCTTCGGTGCAGCCCAGCATTCCGGCGCTGGCTATGCCAACTCCGACCGCGCTCAAGCGCAAGAAGTCTCTTCTATCAATGTCTGAATTCGAGCTCATTACATCTTCTCCATGGAATTGTTATTCGGGCACGTTGTAAGAACCAGCCATCTCCGCCGCTGCTCTAGCGTCTTCTGCCATTTGCGCTGCCGTTCTTAGTTCCGTGAGAGATCCTTCACCTACACCACCACTGCCGAAAATAAGGATCTGCAACGCGGAAAGGTTGGTGTCCTCGCCGCAGTCGATAATGATGTAGTTCTTGTAGTTGTTGACCCCCAGGTAATAGTCGATTAGCTCACAGCCTGCCGCCGCCATTAGCACTTTGGCGTTGGCTGACCGGTCTTCAGGGCTTTTCATGAGCGCTGCGTATACCGCCGGGGTGGACACGCCTTCAATCAAGTATCGCTTGGTGTGCTCGTCGGCAATCGATGGCACGGTTGCGATCAACGCCGACAAAATAGCAACAAGGTAAGCCGTCCTTTTTCCCATTACTTTCCACTCGTATCTGGAGTTAATCTAACACAATACCTTGGATTGCTTTATCATTTAAGCTCACGCTCCAAATCGAAACATCCAGTGCCATACCCCAGCGAAATTCCCGGGTTTTATTTCATTGAGGCAGCGCAAGCCGCTCCGTTTGTCGACACGCTGACGAAGCTCGGTGCCCCCGTTTCGCGACTTGCCAGACGGGCTGGTATGCCACTTGATCCCATTAGAAAAGGTGCGGGCGTCATTGGCGAGCGCTCACTCTGGCGATTTATCGAGTATGCCTCCGAGCTTTTCCCGCATGAAAATCTCGGCTATCGCACGGCGCTGGAACACCCCGTGACCAACATCGCGCAGTTGGGGGGGATGCGCATGCGATTGGCCGATTCGCTCGAACAGGTTTTGAACAACTTTGTCGAGGACGTAAAGACCGAGTCAACCGGCGCCGACTACAAACTGCGAACTGGTCGAAGCTGTACCTGGTTTCATCGCGAGCCGGTCTTCCAGGATTCTGCGGCAAGTTGGCAGGCCGAGTCCTACGTCATCGCTTTCGTCATTCAGATCGTCAGAATATGCGCCAGCGAAAGCTGGCTGCCCACGCTTGTGCGCGTGAGTTCCTGTGATTCACCTGTTCCTTTGCCGGTTGAGTGGAAAACAGTCAAGTTCGAATGGGGACACCCGGCGACTGAAATCCGCATCGATCGCAAATCCATGTCACTACCACCAAGGATCGGCTATCAGGAAGCAGAAGACTCGAGTCCTCCTAAATTGGACAAGGACTTCCTGAAAAACCGATTAAACGATCTGGTTGATCGCCAGATCTGGACACGCAAGGTTGGGATTGCCAGACTCGTCGATGAGTTAGGCGTAAGCGAAGCAACACTCAAGCGACGCTTGCAGGAACTCGGTACGAGTTACACCAGAATTGTCGAGGAGCGCCGCTACCACCTGGCATGCCAGTTACTGTCCAGATCGGACACTACGCTCAGGCAGATTGCTCACGGCCTCGGATATCGACACCAGGCGAACTTCACACGGGCATTCAAGAGAGTCGCGGGCGAGACCCCCTCCGCGTTCCGACAACGATCGCAGCAAGAGTGATAGCACTACGACGGAATTTCGACGCCGCTCAAACGAAAAAACCGGCCCCACGAATGGGACCGGCTTGGTTTCCTGGTAGCGGAGGCGCGCTATGAGAATTATATGCAAATCCGGATTGAACCGTTTCCGCTGGCCATCCACCCTACCAACTACGGCCAGTCTTAACTTTTGCCGAATACTTGGTACTACTCGGCTCAAACCGTCTCTCTCGAACAGGCCTCGCTATGTGTACCCCTCCTGGTTGGCATATGCATCTGACCAGAAGTCGCAATGCCGCTCCTTCGAACTAAATGCCATTCCTGCCTCATGAATATTGGAGTACGAACCAACAATATAGTGAAAGAAATGCTGTGTTGTTTCATCTAACTGAATTCCAACGATCACCCATTTGCCATTTTCGCTTTCTGTCATGACGAGAATCGAGGATCTCTCCCTGAGAAGTACAGCCTCGACAGCGGTAAGTGTCGGGCAAAATTCTTTATAGTCGCTATAAGCGAAAACACTTCCGAGCTCTATATTTCGGAAATAGGCGTCAAGGCGTCTATGTTCGGGCGACTGCGGGCAAAGAGGAAAATACATTGACGCCCGCCACATATATTGCACGCAGAATGGAGTTAGAGCCATGTCTAGTCCTGGCTCTCTGCCAAGTCCTATCTCCCACTTCTGCAGGGGCTTATACACTCGATCACTGAACGAGCTTTTCTGACCGACCGCCCTTCTCTCTCCCTTAGACTTCGATTCAGAGTTCGCCCAAACGTCCATCCGAGTCCTACAATTTCTTGCATCCTCGGGCGTTACTGCTCTCATCCAGCCAATATTTGGATCACCCTGAATCTCATTCAACATCGAGGGATTCTCGAGGAACGCTTCGATACTGCCGCAGAGGTATTCGATCTTCTTGCGAGTCGCTGGGTTTTTGAGTGAGTTCTCCAAGCGTGTCAACCAACGCAGATTCTCGGGGCGGTTGTTTCTGCAGTTTGAGTCAGTATGGTCGACCACATACTGCGGGGCCGGCGGATCTCCATGGAACGCCGTTGCTACGATCCTGTGGATCCTAGTGTCGGCGATATGCAAGTAAGGGTTAGCCGAATTCTTCTTCCCGAATGTCCATTGTTCATCCAAGGGGCGCTTTCTCTTGCCCGGCCTCTTCCTTCGAAGGACGGCGCCATTGTCACGGACCAAATACTCATCGCCGCGATAAATGCAGCCCACCTCTCGTTGAAATTCATGCACGCTCACGTTCGTCATGGCCGCACCCCAAAGGAATCTAGTGTTCTGCGCATATCACCAGACAACTTCGTAGGCATAAGTTTGGGCGCGCCGTATCCGATACGTCCCGCCACACGAGGCAAAGTGACCGTGGTGTACCCCTCGACTAGGTCCTCCCCGCTCTGAGGCGCGCATGCGTGTGCGACGCTCAGCAAAACAGGGTCTTCTTCACTTACGACGGTCACAAAGTGATCCAAAGGAACCTCGTGATGGAATGGAAATGCGGCGTCGTATTGCGGACTTCTCCTGAGTAAGGAAATAGCCAGGGCTTCGAAGTCGTCGAAAGGCGGAAATGGCCCAATTACCAGTTTGTACGCCACTAAGGTGCTGTGAATGGCCTGATATAAATCGGAATTGGTTGGCAAGGCGGCCGATAATTCGTGAAGGTTCGTTCGGCGCCGGTTGAAGAACTCATCAGGCATCATCACGACTAGTTCGGCTTGCGCCAACTCGCCAATAGGATGCTTGTTGTCTGCTAGAAGAGCATTTTTCGATTGATAGCCGAAGTACGCTGCTACGAGCTCATGAGCGTGAGCCGACTTGAGCTTGGTGCCATATTTTTCGCTGGCAAGGGTGCGCAGGGAATCCGCACACAGTTTGGAAATTTCGCGTTGCATGGTGCAACCTCCATTAAAGGCGCTGGACTTGAAGTCGGTTGTCGTGAGCGTTCATCACAACCATGCCAGCGGTTCAACAAAGGTCTACCAACAGCGATGGTTCTAGGTCTTATCGTCTTTTCGGGCGCTCACACCTGGGGCGTTCGATTCCTGTATCTAAGATATGGCACAGAATCGTAGATTTCAAGAGGGAAAATGCGGGAGGACGAATGGTGGCGAGTCTATTTGCCAAATGGCGTTCGATACGCCCCAGTCGCGCCTAGAACCCCTTAACTATTGACAGTTAGTTGGCCTCGTTTGGTAATTAGGCCTAGAAAACCCGCAATACTCCGGCAAGATGAATATAAGTGATTGAATGCTGGGAAATGGCACCTGCCTGGGTATGGCACGTGCCGAACGTCCGCTTTTCCCGAAAGCGGTCATTCAAATACATGAAAATCTAGAAATCTGACCGGCTGCTTTCGGCCACAAGCGGACATTAAGCAATGTTTCCGCCTGTCTACTGCGCCTTTGACTTCAGGCTGCCATCGTCGATCGTAAATTCCTCCAGCCATTGCTTCGTCGTGGCCGCCTCGTGACGTCCTTTCGCTTCGACCGGATAGCGAATCGGCAGTCCCGCGAGGACGCCAGTCGCCTCACCATCGCGTTTGACGAACACACCGTTAACGATGACGTGTGGCAAGCCGACAGGTGGCAGGCCATTCTCCCCGGCGCTGTAGGTCGCGCGTTCGGCGACTATCTCAGGATCGAAGATGACGATGTCCGCGATCATGCCTTCCTGCATGCGGCCACGCTGGCGCATGAACTCAAGTCCGGCGTCACCCAGGTGCAGAGCGGACCAGTAGCTCAGCTGGGCCAGCGTGAAGTTCAGTGGCACGCCTTCCTCCCGGGCCATGCGCAGGACCTTGGTGTGTGTGCCAGCGGTTCTCGGGTGGCCGGAAAACAGAGCCGGGTCGTCGTCCCTATTCATTGGCACCGTAGCCCACATGGAATCGCTGCCTACGGTCATGTGCGCCATATTGAGCCAGTAAGGCATCCATTCAAACCGGGCCGGGTTGAAGCCGACCACTGTCCGGCCCGGATCCACCGCGACTACCTCGAGATACTCTTCCTTGGTGAGATATTTGTCCTGGCTCGGGTCGTACATCATGTCTTCGTACTTGAGCCCGAGCATACCCTCGACGCTCTCCGGCTTGTAACCGTCAGCCCCGATAGATCCTGAGCCACCCGCCCACGGATAGTACTCGGACCACATGTTCATGCCCTTGTCGCGGGCCATCGACAGCTTTTCTTCTATCTCCCACCACCCGTAGTCGTTGTTGTGACAAATCAACAACGGAGCGTTGAGCAGGCTTGCGTTTGTATAGACCTCGGCAAACCCAAGTTGTGCTTCCGTCGGTGTTTTGTTGGAGATATGGAATCGAGTATGGAATCCGGTAAGGCGACCGTAGTTGGCTGCTGCTCGTTGCACCTCAAATTGCTCATACGTGCTGATGCCCTTGCTCGCATAGCCTGGCGTGCTGCCGACACCGAGCGCACCTTCTTGCAGGCCTTGGTCGAGTTTCTGTGTGATCGCATTGATCTGGTCGAGGTCGCTGACCGTGATCGACCATCCTGGGACGTCGTCGTCTTTCGAAGAGGCAGCTCTCAGATCGAAAATATCCGCGGCGTCGATGGGTTCGTCGAGCTGCAAATTGTCATGCACGACCATACGTGCCATTTCGTGTGATACCGCGGTTCCGTAATTCATCGGCCATTGGTTTGCCTCACGTTCGTACCAGGCTGCGATATTCAATGCACCGAGTTCGAGGTCCATTGCTGAGGTAACACCATCCATCATGCTCATCGTGACGCTAAACTTGTCGCTCGAGTGCGTATGTGTGTCGATAAAGCCAGCCGTCACCACAAAACCCAAAGCATCAATCGAGTCCGTGCCCGTAATTTCCTGCTCGGTAATTTTGACGATGCGGCCGTCCTTGATACCAACATTACGTACCGCATCGAACTCCGTCTCCGGATCGATGACACGACCATTCAGTAGGACGACATCATAGTCTTGGTCACTGGTGGAGCACGCAATGAGGCTGATCAACAGGAATGCCGACACTACACTTTTCATTTGTGGATCCTAAGAATTGGAGATAGTTAGAAACGGCTGTTATGCGGAATAGCATACCTGAACGTCAAAAGCGCGGACGTCCGCTTTGGGTCAATACCAGCCGTTCAGTATCTTAACAACCCAACGGCTGGTTTCGGGGGTAAAGCGGTCATTCAGAATGTAGCGACGGCGCGCTATACGAATTATATGCAGATCGAAATTGAACCTTTTCCGCTGGTCGCCTGATGTCCGCTTTCATCCAAAGCGGACGTTCAACTCGCTGGAAATCCGAGTTCCTGACCGACCGCTATCGGCCAGAAGCGGCCGTTTCTACTCGAATTCACTAAGATCAATGGCAGTGGCCGCCACGGCGAGGGAAGCGTCCAAGCCGTTGATCCGATCGATGTTGATCTCGAAGAACTCATCACTTGTCAGCAGATCTTCCATCGCCTGCCGAGACGGAAAAACAATAGATACGAAATGATCCCAGTACTCTTCGGAGACAATTGGGAACTCCGCATTTACCGACAGCGCGACGTATCCACCGGCATCTTTCAACATAGCCTCAAACTTTTTAGCAAATCTTGTGTATGACTCTATTCCGCCATCGTCTTTGAATCTCAGAAACTCCGACAAAACTATGTTGCCTTTTTCCACCTGAGTGACCGTTCCATTCTCGTGGTAATCGAGGATTGTGTCGGTCGCATCGTAAATGGCCTCACCATCACTGATGGCGTACAGCATGCGCCTGTAGGTACCGGCGACACGATCGGGGATGGCCAGTTGGTAATCATTATCGCGCTGCAATTGCAGGTAGGCCCGCTTGCGTGGATACAGGGCATATGCGACTTCATCCCAGCCATCGCTGAACTCATAGATGGCGGCCGCATCTGTGATGCCGAGGCCAACATGCACAGTATGGCCACCCAAAGCAGCAATTTCTCTGCCTGCAACATTCCCATACAAACCGTATACCTCGCCATCACCACGTGGACGCCAACGCAGAAAATTCATATGTATGACCGGATGATCGTCATCAAGCTTGCCATACGCATCAACGAATTTATCGGTCGCATTGATCCGGGCCACGTGGCCAACAAAACTAGTCGCTTCCCCTTTTGGCGAAATTCCCGGCGGTAGGTCATCCTGGCTGAAGGCAGGAGATGCCGACAAAAACCATGAACTGACGACGGCTAATGAAAAAAGATGCAGGACTTTTGTTGTTGTTTTCATCATTCCTACTCGACTTCGATGAAGTTTGGCAAGATCGTCTCCGGCACTTGATTTGCAAATCCTTCGCTTGGCGAATAAGCGCGAAAGTATACAAACCAATTTTGGCCGGGGTTGGTTTCAACCCAATTGGCTCCTGCAACTCCGTCGGGCTTTTCCGGAGAAAAGTGAAAAACATAATCGCCGTTTTCGTCACGCTGCGTACCGGAGATATTTGATCCAACGTCCGCCCCTTTTGTCTTGTTGTTAATAATTGCGCGATTCTCAATGTTGTAGACGGTAACGGTCCAGAATGTTTCCGCATAGTTAACATTACCATCGATCGTCAGGGTGTAGTGTTTCCCCCCATCCAGTCCGTTGCCGTCTCTATCCCGGTAATTGTCAAGATAGACCTGACCCCAGCCACCGTTTACCATGCCGTGCATCGCGATATCGTTCGTTACTGCTTCGTAAAACCAGGCCGCACGACCATCGAGGTCCATCCCGTAGTCACGATTCTGTTCAGGGGTTGATGCAGTCGCGATCTCCCACCTATTGCCCTCGGGCCCATACTCCGACTGCTCCAGGCGGCCCGTTTTGCTGAAATCAATATTTTTGGCCATGATCTCACCCACGATCACAGCCTCTTCCAGTATTCCTTTTTGACGATCGTCCGGTTGAAACGGTTTGCCTTTCTCAATTCCCAATGGCCGCAACATGTCGTGCATGATTCGGTCCCGTTCATGTACCGGCTCGGCCTGAATCGCAGTGTTCAGGACTTCCCAGAATGCAAACCCCCGAGGGTGCTTTCCGTCGAGACCGATTTCTGGCCTGTTAATGGCCTTGTCACTCAAGGGGTTGCCGCCGATATCCGTAATCGTAATGTTGTCCAGATCCAGTGCTCGTTGTTGCTCACTCTCCGCCATTAGGCGAATACCCAAAAACACATAATTGGTGTCTGACTCAACAACCGTTGCATCTTGCGGTGCATCCGCAGGCACCTCGGATCCTTTAGGTATGATCAGGTATTGTCCGGGCTCGGTCATTTGAGAAAGGCCAACTTGCCACACGTTATGCAGAGCACCTCGAACTTCTTTGGTCGGGATGACGATAAGAGTTGGCTGCTCTGCCACATTGAAGAAGGCCGTAACATAGGGGGTACTCGTGTTGTAAGTGAGGCCACCGAGTTTCGAGTCGTAGTCTTCAAAATAGTGAATCTGACCATCTTCACCGCCCATGTCATAGAAAGACTGCTTCCACGCATAGAAGCTCGTCATGGGAACTGACCAGACATAGGCTTGCGACGCACGCTGAAAATCAATCTCATCGAAAATCTTGTTACGGGTATCTTCAGTCGGAATACCCACTAGGTAGTCATTTTCGAAAACCAGTTCTCCGATCCGGGTGTCAAGTACTTGGTATTGGCGATCATCACCCGAGTAGAGTTTGTCGACGGTAACCTGTGCTGTCGCAATGCTTGATGCGAACAGGAGAACGCTTCCGATCGTCAGTTTGGCTGTTAATCTCATATCACAACTCCTCATTCTTCATGTCGTCATTCGACCCGCTCGACCGGCGGCAGACTGTAGCTGCCGTCGTCGATGGCATCGCCGGGTCCGTACGTGCGTAACACGAGCCAGAAAGGTCCGTCCGGTGCCGCCAACCAGTTGCTCTCCTTGTCCTCGCCGGGTGACTCGGCGGAGAAGTACAGCGTGATCGAGCCGTCGTCGGCCGTCTCCAGTCCAGGCGTGGGGCTGCCGATCGAGTAACGGTCGATCGGGTTGTCCACGAGCCAACGGTTCGGCAGGCTGTACATGGTCCATGACCAGAAGAACTTCACGGGCGGGATCTGGTCCTCGGCGAACCTGACCGAGTAATTGTGCTTGCTGCCATCGAACAACTCGCCCTGGTCGTCCTTCGGAACGGCAAAGTAGATCGAGATCGATTTCCAGTTGCCAAAGGCTCCGACGAGCGTGCCAAGCGCCCGGTTGAAGTAGTCCTTGTTGAGGTCTTTCCGAGTTCGAAAGAACAGGCTGGGATCATCGATGGTCGTGGTCCCGGCCTGCAGCTCGTCCATGGCGTCTTGCATACCCGCCGCGAGCGCTTCGCGGATGTCGGGATCGAGCGAATCCGGATCCCAATCCTTTCCGGCCGCGATGCCGATCTTCGCAGCACGTTCCTGCACAGGGGCGTCCTGGGAATTCGGGGTTGTGAACTGCAACAGGAAGTTCGCGTAGCTCCAGAAGTCCTCGGTCTTCTCCACGTTCTCTACCCACGGCATCCAGTCGATTGCCGGTGCGGCCGGCGGCGGCGCTTCACCCAGGAACGAGCTCAGCGGCTGGAGTTTGTAGTCGCCCTGGATCTCTTTGACGTTTGGCAGGTCTTCGGGGAACTTGAGCTGCGTGCGCGTCAGGGAACCCAAAAAGTCCGAGTCGCCCTTGACGACGCGCTTGATACCGTCGGGCGTGTCGCCGTCCCAAGTCGGCGACGCGAACATGACGTTTACGCCATCGTTGCCGTCAAACACCGATCCCGCGTTCTCGATCACGAAGCCCCACATGTCGTCCCACTGGCTCGTGTAAAAGCGGTCGGCCTCGATCTTCGGCATCGTCAGCACCCAGGGCTCCGCGCGCAGGTCGAGCCACGCGTAGGAATACGGTGAGTCGTTGTTGGGCGACGGGATGTCCTGGTCGGCCGGTGACGAGACGCCCAAGTGCAGCCAGTTGCCGAATCCGACGCTCGAGTCCGGATCGACGGCCTGCCGGTACATCGTCCGGTAGTAGTACACCAGTGGGTAGTGGAAGATGTAGGCTTCCTTCGCGATGGCCCTCGCTTCGTCCGAGGTCAACGTGTTTTGTGTTTCATTCGCTTTGCTCTGTGCTTGATCAGGTGCTGGAGAGCATGCTGCTAGAAAAACGAGACACAGCCCGGCCGCGATGAGCCTCCGATGTAAGTTTTGATTAGTAAGCTTATTCATAGGACTTCTTCCTTCCCCAATCTATTTCTGTCTATTCCAGAATTGGTATTTATTCGCCTTGTTCAGTTTCAAAACTTCCGCCCAGCGCCAGATGCAGGTCGATACGTTGTGCCAGCCGCTGATTCTTAATGTTTACCTGGGTGACCCGTGCACCGGTCCAGCGCGATTGCATCTGCAAGACACTCAAAAGATCTATCTGTCCCACATCGTATTGCTTTCTGGCCAGATTGTACGCCTGCAGATTGTTATCGACCGAAGTGCTAATAAATGCCTCGCGACGCTGCAGCAAGTCCTCATTGGTGAGGGCGGTCTCCACGTCCTCAAAGGCACCGAGAACGGCGGCACCGTAAGCACCGATTGCAGCTTGCTGGTCGGCGTTCGCAATATCGATTTGTGCCTCGATCGCGCCACCGGTATACAAAGGAGCAAATGCGCCGGCTGTAAGACTGCCGATGGCCTCGTCAAGGCCGCGGGCTCCGCCGGCGGCCAGGTTGAGGCTGAATGTTGGCAACCTGGCCAATCGAGCCTGTTCTGACATAAAGAAAGCGGCCGCAACACGGCGGTTCGCGGCCATCAGGTCCGGTCTGCGTTCGAGGAGATCAGAAGGTAGTCCGGTGGGTATAGGAGGCGGTACCGGAATCAGTCCGGTTGCCGTTTCTATTTCACCCGCCGGATACCGTCCAAGAAGAATTTCGAGCGCTCGGCGCGCCTGCTGTTGGCCACCCCGGGCCTGTTCCAGCCCATTACGTGCAGAGGCGAGGTCTGCACGCACGAGGTTCACATCCTGCATCGATACCTGGCCGACACTCTCTTTCTTTTCGACCAGGGAAACGGTTTCTTCCAGGATGCCGACAATTTCATCAGCGAGCGCGACCTGTAAGCTCAGCTCTGTTGCCACGTACCATGCCTTTGCAACGTTGGCGACCAGTGACATTCGCGCAAACTGGAAATCCGCTGTCGTTGCCCGATAGTTCTCATCCGCCGCATTTACGCCTGCTTGTACCCGTCCCCAGATATCAGGTTGCCAACTGGCAGCAAATCCGCCGCCCGCGACTTCCTGTTGAACCGCCTCAGGGCCAGCTGTACCGGACAATCCGCCGCCAACACCTACCGTGGGTTTCAACGCTGCTGCCGCCAGGCGAGTGGAGGCTTCAGCGCGGTCCACCTGTGCCGACAACACTCGCATATTGGGGTTTTGCGTGTCCAGCGCTTCTGCAACCAGGGCATTCAGTTGCTCGTCCTCGAAGGATGCTAACCAGCCATCGTCTACTTCGCCGGTGTCATCAGCAGGCGCGGCCCATTCAGCTCGCACCGCGGTGCTGTCAGGAAGTGCGTCTTCCAGTACTTCCTCCTGCTCTGGCGCGTCCTGCAATTGAGTTGCGCAGGCCGTGACGAGCAGAGCTGCACCCAGGCCGCTAAGAAGCTTCCTGGTCATGCCCTTTTCCTTCGCTTGCCGGCGCGGTTGACGGAACAGAGGCAGGTGCGACTTCGTGCGCTACCGCGAGCGGCTGCGTGCGCGCCCACAACATCGCGATCAACCAGGGCGCAACGCCCAGCAACAGTCCGATCCATCCCAAGAGACTGATGGCGTCCGCATATGGATGACCGCGTTCGCGGGCTGTCTTGCCCGGCATACTGGCCAGTTCGATATAGATCGCCGCTGCAATCGTAAATATGACGACCAGGATGACGAAACTGCTCATTGGCATATCGAATCTCCTATAGGATCGCGTCGAGGGATGCCGAAATCTTCTGCAAAATCACGGCAACTGAGCCAACGATTCCGGCTCCCTCGGTATGGATGTAGACCTTGGCGGCGAGGCCTGATCGCCTGAGGTCATTCGGAAAGTCTTCGGGCAGTTCCACATAGATCGGATACAGGCGAACCATTCGTTGGCCCTGTATAGAAGGTAACTGCCCGGACGCTAGAAACTGGGTATCACCGATCGCCGTTGGAATGATGATGACTTTCGTTTCAAACACCTGGCCCGGCAGGGCCGGGAAGTTGACCATCGCCTTATCGCCGATCTTGACGGTTCTGAGCGCTTTTTGCGGAAATAACGCACCTACAAGCAGTTGGTCGGTGTCGAGAAACGTCATTACGGATCGTCCCGGCGATACCTGCATGCCCTCTCTCAGGAACATTCGTGGCACCGTGCCGCGAAACGGTGCGCGCACAGTGGTGTTGTCCAGATCGAATTGTGCTGATGCGAGCTGAGCTTCGAGCTGCCTGACCTCAGCCTGCGACTGCTGCAACTGGAATTGCGAACCAGCGTTGGCCTCGGCCAATTCCTCGAACTGCCCGAGTCTCAATCGGGACAGATCCAGTCGTGCAGTAAGATCGTCGACGCGTGCCTGATACGCGGTCGGGTCGATCGTAAACAGAATCGTGCCCTCATCAACGGTGGCATTCCGCTCGGCCGGCACGCTGTTGATGCGTCCACTCACCTGCGGAGCGATCTCGACGATTCGTGTTGTGGTAACCGCTTGAGTACTCGCCGGCGCCAAATTCCTCAGGCCCACCAAAAACCCGGTTACGATAATGATGCCGACGACCAGCGAGATGGCCTGCGAAATCTTGTTCCATGGCAGCAGGCGAAACTTGAAGAACACCAGATAGAGAGTGCCTACATAGAGAATGATGATAAATACCATGCGATCTCCCCTGTCTTAATAAATGGAAGCACTAAGAACCAGAACCCATAGAATCGGTTTGAATCGAAATACTATCGCAAACCTCACAAATTGATTTTTGATTATCATGAGGAAATACAGTTAGACCGATTCTAACAGGCGAAATCCGCAAGCATATTGGTATTAACCGCTACCGAATCGAACTAATGCGTACTCACCAGCGTTAATGGTGCCAGAAGCGGGGGCAGGATTGATTCGGATCTCCCTAAGGTCGATCCTCACCCCTTTGGGGCGCACTACGTGCGTCCAAAACGCTAACGCGTTTTGTTGACCTGCTTCGCAGAACCCAACCCTGCCTCAATAGCAAAAATAAAAAAGGGCCCCACAAGGGGGCCCTTTAATCATTTTGGCAGCGGGGGCGCGATTGTCGAATAATATGCGCATCGATATTGCACCATTCCCTTTGACTGCCTGAGATTCAATTTCACGCAAAGCGATTGTTCGAATTCCCTGTGGCATACATTGTCACAATTGGGATCAGGTGAGAGTAACGCGTGGCCTTCAGACTGGCAAAATCGAGAACTTTACCGTGGTCACCCGAGGAATCGCATAACTGTCGCGTGCGATACTGAATCGTCCCCAAATGTTTCCGACAAATTTCGGCTCGAAGCCCCTAGTAAACCTTGCTCAAACGCCTCGTCAAGAGCGTTTGGTGCATAAATCGCACCTCCGAAGCTGGGATTAGCATGCTTAACAACATCACTGCCAAATTTGTCGAGAACAAAGAACTCAAGTCCATGATTCATTACCGAATCGATGATTAACTCATTTACGTGTAAATCCTTGAATCCGTATCCAATCACGAACAGCTTTGAGTTCGGACGCAACATGTACTCTCGGAAATTTCGGAAATACCAACTCAAGACCTCGTGCGATTCAATTTCGTGCGTTTTGTCGCCTCCTATCACAAGCAATGGCCCATCTTCCTTATCTCTCCAATTCGCCGACCCATGTAATTTGAAAATTGGCTGGCTATTACTTTCAACAAGAAATTCAGCCGGAGCCCGCGGTACCCACAAATCTCTGCCCCATGATGGATCGTGCGGGTATTCTTCGCTAGGAATACGCTTCATACCAGGAAGCTGCGCACCTAACCAGTTTGCCGCGTCAACAAGGTCGCCACGGCGACAATAATGATGTTCGAGCAAAACGTCTTGGTTTAATGTAAATATGGCGTCAAATTTGAAAAAAAACGTCCGTAACATCCTCTCTCGATGCTGCTGAAACTCTATTCCTGTGCGCTGAAGAAACATCTCGTTCATAAGTTCAAGCGTACGCAATATGGCAGTTTGCATATGCTTTAAACTATCTTCGAATTTCGCGGGTTCTCGGGTATACGCAGTTTGCAGTTCCGACAACGCATGTTCAAAGCCGCCATTGCCTTTATATTTCCACAGAAGATCTCTAATAATTTTGTCCTCCCGGGCTTCGGGAGCACCAACAAGTGAATCGAAAAATTCGTCTGCCAATAGGCCGCCCCAGTTTCTGCTGAAGCCAGCCCCAAGAAGGAGTATATGAGTCACGATTTTGTTACTCAGGTTGTTCGTCGCATTCTTTTTCGACTAATGAGATCCCCAGTGACAATATAACAAGATTGGCGCAGCTAAACGGTCTCACTGGCTTCGGCGGCGACTGCACTGCTTTCGACTGATGAAAGAAAGGCAATAAGAGTTGTTGTATTGACGTGGCGAAACCAAGTGCCCCTGGTATTTAACATGTCACAAGAAGTTAATGTTGCCTCAACTAATTCGGACCGAAAATCCTCGACGTTCGGTAGCTTGCGGACCCGCATTAGACCTTCTCTCACAGTACCTTTTGCCGGATGAATCGCGATGTTGGTCAACGCGCTTCAGTGTAGTGAGCGATCGCCTCGTCAACGTGCGACGACATTAGCGACGGACAGGCGTGTACTGGTATTTCGTCGTTCATAGGTTTTAACTCCTGTTTATAAACGAATTGGAGAAAATCAGGCTCCGCTATATACGTAGCAATTGCGCGTTTTTGCTGTATTTTTTTACAAGCGCGCGTATGTAAGAAAAACCCCTGAAACACGACAAATGCTGTAAATACTGCAAGCCCAGTAGTGGCGAGGGTTTCAGCCCAAGAACAGCCATTATTTCGCCCACTTCGCGCAGAAAAAATAGGGGAGAAAATCACCAATACTTGCCGTTTTAAATATTTCAAGTTTTAGGATTTGGCCTTACACGAAGCCCTACATATATCGGCGGACGCTTTTTACCCAGCCGATCGAACCTCTCCCCCATCAGCCGCCCAAACATATTTCCTGTCATTGGACGTTCGTTTCGTCGTTCGCAAAAACGGGTGTAGGCGCGATAAAGGTCGGGGGATGATGCATCGTATTTTCGTCCGACGTCGCAGCGCTCCCCTATGAAGTCTCCGAGAACATCGCTCTCATCACGATACATAGCGGTCTGGGCCAAAATTACGTTCGGAGCTGCCAAGCCTTTTTTCTGCCACTCCAGGCAGCCCTTGAGCGCCCAGTTCAGAATTCCAGATGCCTCCGGGTACAGGTGGACCTTCGCAAAATCGAGGACGCGCTCGTCGTCCGGTACTTCGTGGCTGAACGGCAATAAGACAATCCGCCGCCAGATTCCTTTGTCCTGGCCGCGAATGACCGGCTTATGATTACCGTGAATCCACATCTTTGCACTCGGCACGAACTCGAACCACTCCTGGTGCATGAAGCGCGCGGGAACTTCATCGCTGCCGGTATACAGCTTTATCTTTGCCTCGTTAAAACGATCGCCGACGTCGAGTTCTGATAATGACGCCATACGACGCCCGCGAAGTCTGGCGACGTCATTCGGTATTGTTTCATTGTGAGTTTTCATCAGCATGGACGACGGCGCGGCGGCGCTGTAATCGCCCAGAATGTGCGATAACGTTTCGATCAGAACCGACTTACCGTTCTGACCGTTGCCGTATAAAAAGAAAAGGACCTGTTCCCCTGTGAGTCCGGTTAGCGTGTATCCAATAGCGCGGCGTATGTATGCGGCTAGCGATTGGTTGCCAGAACAGACCTTTCTTACGAACTCGGTCCATTGGGGCGCCTCCGCAAATTTATCGTATGCGACGGGCGCCTGTTGCGTAATATACTGTTCCTGCGCGGCAGGGATCAGCTTGCCGGTACGAAGGTCCAGGACGCCGCTTAGAACGCCGAAAAGGTATGGGTCGCAGTCGAGCCTGTCTTGAGGGACGACAATCGACGGGTCGGAGCGAGAAAGACTTATCATCGCGTTTAGTCGCTGCTCATTTTCAGATTTTGCAGCCCAGCCAGCAATGCTTTTTCGTTTGTCGTCGTCCTTCTCAAGCGCCGCCTCTTTGTACATTTTTACTACAGCAGCTTTAGCCTCCTGAAAAAGTCGACGCGTTTTGTCGCGGCACCAGTGAACGCTGTCCCAATAGAACCAGGCGCCCTGTTCAGGGACATAAATCCAGCGGTCCCTAATATGTTCGACGAAGCGGTTAGCGTTACCGACATCGGTTAGGTGCCTGTGAGCGTCCGCCAGTACATCTTCGGCGGTTAGCAATACACGCGGCAGTTTTAGGAACTTCGCCTTGGTGTACACCCTGAGATAGTCGTCAAGCCCGACCTTATCGCCACTAGGCGACGGTAAGGCGATCCAGTAAGCGTTCGCGCCTTGCTGCATTAACAGACGCGCCAGTCTATTCCGGGCGTTCATTACATGAATATTTGTCGAAGCGTCGGAGTCGAATACGATGTTCATGTCCCGACCTTCTAAAGGAAGCGCCGCTAATTCATCTATTAGCTCGCCGTCCTTGTTTGTGACGTTGAATACGCCGCCGACTACGACTGTCGCCAACCCCACTTTACAACCGGCGTCGCCCTTTTTTTCGCCCTCGCCAATATACAACTGCCTTTTCTTGTCAGCCAATGCGTCAGGCCAGCCGCCAGGCAGCAACGGAGAAAAGTGAGCGTGGCACCCGGTACCGTATTCCTGGGCGTACTTTTGGATTTTCCCATTACTTCCAATATGCTCGTCGAGTAGCTTGTAGCGTTTATTCTTTGTCGGTTTCCCGTTCGCGCCGAAGTACACTATTCGGTAGGAGTCCGGCGTCTTCCTAATGAAGCTCGACACCCCCAGCACTTTTCGTATTTCACTGTCCGGCGGGGCTATCCGCAGTAGCGTCTTACAATCTTTTCTAGACAGACCCGAATGCTTGTGATCCGAATACGTCTTTTGTAGCGCTGTTGGTTTGAGTTTTTGCTGCCGTCGCCTTTCTCTCCGCCGTTCGGCCTTTGTCATCCCCCCACTAATTAGCCTCTTGAAGCGCTCACTATTAAAGTCTTGATCAGGCGTTTCCTTTTCCGCCGCGCGGGGTGTAGGCTCATCGGGCGAGGCCACGATCCTGCTAGTTCCTGACTTCGTACCGGAGAGCCGGCGGTCCGGGCGGCTTTTCTTTTTGGTTGTCATTACTATTTTCCCTGGTAAAAGTTTCGCGGACCGAAATAGACGGTAATCGCACCTGGGTCACCGTGTTCGTCGTGCATACGCGCTTCAAGTCTGGACCGGACGAGATTGAGTTGCTTGTGTACTCGTTGTATTTCAGAAAGCGCTCGATCGTCCGTAGGGAAAAAAGCGCTAGCTTCTTTGGCTACGTAATTAAGGTCCCTCTCGATACGTTTAAGTTTTCGGCCGAACGCAAGGTGCGTCTTCATCGGTAGGTCAATGAAGCCTTTCACGGATATGCATTTTCTAGAGCCAGACATTACTCGCCCCCTTCTACGCTGAGATATTTATCGCCTGCCTTGCACGCGTCAGCTTCGATCAAACCGGACCGTTTGAGGTCGTCTTGCATAGTCTCCCTTAACCGCCAGGACGGAACGCCCTGCAAACAGGAACGAGATAGACCGGCCTTTGTTTCACCTACTGTTATGAGGGGTTGGATACCGCTTAGATTTGTTATACTTTTCATGTTGCTTCCTTCGTTTAGTTGAGCAATATTTAGAGCCCTCGGCGCTGTCCGCGCGTCGGGGGTTTTTAAATTCCCGCAGTACGATCCCGGCCAATAGATCGGCGAGGGCGTTAATGTGCGGGTCGGGTTTCATTTCTACAGGGCGTCTGCCAGCCGTTCGGCATCGGAAACCGTAAACCAGCGCCGCCCCGTTCCTGTACGAACGATCTTTATTTCGCCCTTGGCCTCTAGTTCTCTCGCCCGCTTGCGACCGGTGTCGTTGCTGACCTTCTTGTACCCATATAAGTGCGTATCAAGAACGATCGGCGCGTCTTTTAGATTCATGGAATTTCCCCTTTTTCTTGCTTTCATGGTAATGTGATTAATATGACTTAAAACCCCTAGGGCATGAAAGTGGTAAAATTCGAGATAAAAACCATAGGGTTTCGCGTAATACCGCACGACCCGGAGTGGTTCGAAGGGCGCGAACCGTTCGCGAAAAAAGCGGCCGATTTGAACGTGACGCCTAGGAAGTTGTCGCGGGAACTGGAAAATCTGGCGGCTGCCGGTGACCCATTAGCGCTACGTGCAATGCGGCGACTACATCAGCACGGAGTAACGGACAAGCTCGTTAACGAAATTGGGGCCTTCGTGAGTAACGTATGCGTATTTGCAGTTCCTGAAATCGACCCGAAAACGCGCAAATTCGATTGGCGTTATGGTTTGCACGTTAAACCAAGTGGTTGGTCTGATACGCCCCCGATTTTTCCGAGCGACGACGAAATTTTTTACTTTGTGCTTATGCGCCTTATCGACGCTGGCATAACGGAAGTTGAGAAGTGCGAAGCGCCAGCACCAAAAGATCACGCCTACCAAAAGACTAGCCGCAAATGCGGCCACTATTTTTTTTCCAAGTCCAACAGAAGTTGGTGTTCAACCACTTGCCAAGTTCGAGTTAGTTCCCGGCGGGCATCGGGGGAGCAATGAAAGTTGCCATTTATTCACGATTTAGCACGGACGCCCAAGACGCTACTTCGATTACGGGGCAAGCCGTCAACTGCGAAGACCTAGCCACTCGCAATGGCTGGACAGTCGTTAAACGTTATAGCGACGAAGCGATAAGCGGGAGCGACGACACGCGGCCCGGTTATCAAGCGTTGCTTGCCGGTTCCGAAGCGGGAGCCTTCGACGGCATTTTGGTTGACGAAACTAGCCGCCTAACGCGGCGGCCGGGCGAGCTACCGCGCTTGCTTGAAATATTGGCTTTTCGCAGTCAGTGGCTAATGGACTGCAAAGGATTTGATAGCCGCCAAGAAACCGCCGCCCTACTCGCGGCCGTCTACGGGGGCATTGATTCGCTGGAACTTAAGAAAATCAGAGATCGTACACACCGGGGGCTACGGGAGCGCCACAAGGCCGGATTCTCGGCTGGGGGGAAATGCTACGGCTATACAACGGAGCCAATCGACCCCGACGACCCCAACACGAAGAAGCGCGTTATCGTCGTGCCTGAGCAAGCTGAAATTGTAGTAGAGATTTTCACCCGCTACGGGGTCGGGGAGTCTCCGCGATCCATTTGCAATGACTTGAACCGGCGTGGCATACCCTCGCCCGGTTCGACTTGGAACCGCACGAAGCGGCGGGCGAAGGGTTGGACAATGACGGCCTTAGTCGGTACCGCCAAAATGTATACAGGCATCCTGCGGCGGCAACAGTATGTAGGCGAAGTTGTTTGGAATCGCACGAAGTGGAAGAAGGTACCCGGTACGTCCAGGCGCGTCTGTGAACTGCGCCCGAAGTCCGAATGGATCAGGATGCTGCACCCCGAATTGCGCATTATTGACGACCTACTATGGCAACGGGTACAAGCACGGCTCAAAGACGCCAGAGACAAGGCGCACCCCAATACGTTGGCGAAGCGCGGCCGCCCGTCGAAGTATCTGTTGTCGGGCCTAATGGTTTGCGGCGAGTGTGGAGCGAACTTCATCATGCAGGACACGCGGGCCTATGGTTGCTCCGGGCACACGGCCGGGGGCAAGCATCTTTGCGGCAATGCCGTACGGGTAAAGCGGGAAGTAGCCGAAGCGGCCCTGCTGACGAACATCAAGAAGCGGATACTTAGCGACGAAACGACGGCCCATATCGAAAAGGTATTTCGGGCAGCAATCCGCGATATGGGGGCACGTGACGACGGCCCGGCAATCGAAGCGGAGCTAGACCAGATTAAACGCAAGATTGGGAAGGTCTTGGACGCTATCGAAAGCGTGGGGATTAGTGACAGTCTCGCGGATCGCTTGCACAAACTGGAAGCGGAGAAGCAAGACGCGGAGGAACGACTACAAGCGGCCCGGATTGAAGTGAATCCGCTCGACGCCCTGCCCGACCTTGTACCGGCCTGTATGGAACGCTGGCGCGCTCTCGTTGCCGATTTCGAAGGTTTGGCCACCAATCCGCACGTGGAGCCGGGCGAACTGGATACGGCGCGCAGTCACCTACACGCACTGTTAGGTAAGGTCACACTTAGGCCGAAAGACGGCATTTTGTGGGCATACCCGACCCTAAAACCAGAAAAGCCGACCCTCAAAGAGAGTCGGCCTTTAATTCTGGTAGCGGGGGCAGGATTTGAACCTGCGACCTTCGGGTTATGAGCCCGACGAG
>Ga0209165_10000225_pt1 | contig 22514 bp, 20 predicted proteins | sample tdAd001_FD_187122 | JGI IMG/M metagenome (GOLD analysis project Ga0209165, IMG submission 187122) | Marine sediment microbial communities from the Atlantic coast under amendment with organic carbon and nitrate - tdAd00.1 (SPAdes)... | ecosystem: Environmental > Aquatic > Marine > Coastal >... | reverse complement strand
ACATCGAGATCGTCGGGGTAATCGCGGTAAACACGACGCATTGCGTTGGCGTAATCCTGCGTCCAGTTTTCGAGCTGGGCTGTATGTTTCGATTTCGGGGCTGGATGCTTTGCGCCGAGAGCAGCGATAAGTGCCTGCTCGACCGGGGATGCGTATTGACTCAAAGTCGCGGCTTTCATCGCGTACTGGTGGCAGGTAGCGATTGCCTGAACCCGTTCCTGCTCGCCATACCATGTCCAGGGTTTGTTATAGAACGGGCCAACCGCATAAGCCATACCCCAGTAACCCATCGCACAGTCCGGATCGAGCTCGATGACCTTTTCGAAGCAACGCATGGCTTCTTCCTGGTTGAATCCGTAACACCAGATCAAGCCACGGTTAAACCAGGTCTGCGCCGCTTCCACCGCAGTGGTTATGGTCCGATTGTAATTACCGAGGTTGAAGTATTTATCCATATGTCACTGCTTAATAAAACCACACTGAGTATATTGATTTCTATGTGAAGCGGAATTGATTAAAACCTCGAATCTGTTGTTTCTTATCAACAGTCAAGACTTGCTGTATTCGACAATTCTGTTGCTGACTACTATGCTGCGAACTCAATTATTGGGAGGTAACTACTTAATGGTGGATCTCGCGTATCTAACTGACAGTAAAGCTGATCGTTTCGACCTGGAACGAGGTCAGAAAAGCATGCAAGCGGTAATCACAACCGGTAACGGTGGTTACGACAAGCTCGAATATCGTGAGGTGCCAATACCACAGTTGGGGCCCGGTGAACTATTACTCAAGGTTCTCGCCGCGGGAGTCAATAACACCGAGATCAACACCCGGCTGGGCTGGTACTCGTCTGCTGTGACAAGTGGCACCGAACAGTTTGCTAGCGGCGATATCGAAGCGAACAAGCCCGATGATGGCGGCTGGAATGAAAGCACGCCGTTCCCGTTCATTCAGGGAACCGATTGCTGTGGCGAGGTGGTTGACCAGGCCGGCGATATCGAATCATCGTGGACAGGCGCGCGCGTACTGGTACGGGCCTGTATGCGCCTGCATGGATTCCACTCACTGGAAAACATCTGGATGGCCTCTGATTTTGACGGAGCTTTTGCACAGTATGTAAAGGTACCGGTCAGTGAAGTATTCAAAGTGAACTGTGACTGGAGTGATGCCGAGCTGGCGACGATCCCCTGTGCTTACGGCACCGCCGAAAATATGCTGCATCGGGTCGACGTGGGCGTCAGCGATCACGTGCTTGTTACCGGGGCCTCGGGCGGGGTCGGCTCTGCCGTGGTGCAGTTGGCGAAGCGCAGGGGTGCACGGGTAACCGCGGTTGTCGGCAAATCCAAAATAGACGCACTGGCCAGGCTTGAGGTCGACCGAATAATTGAGCGAGGTGCCGATTTGATTGCCGAACTGGGAGAATCGAGTGTCGACGTGGTAGTGGACAACGTCGCCGGAGCGGGTTTCGTGCCGTTGTTAAAGCTACTCAGGCGGGGTGGGCGTTACGCTTCATCGGGCGCGATCGCCGGACCGATGGTGGACCTGGATATGCGTGACTTTTATCTCAAGGATTTACGTATGACCGGATGTACCGCCTGGGACGAGCCGGTCTTTCCAAACCTGATCGGTTACATTGAACGGGGAGAGATAACTCCATTGCTGGCAAAAACGTTCGCGCTTGCAGACATTGCCGGCGCCCAACAGGAATTTCTCAAAAAGAAGCACTTCGGAAATTTCGTGTTGCTCCCCCCATAGCAGGATGACAATAGCAAGAAGTCTTTCCCATGTATCGGATCTGGGACTTCCCTTTACAGTGAGTGGTGGCATTCTCCCGAGGTAGCCTTTGGACACTAGTGGGAGGGCGGTGTTAGAGCAGTTCGGCGATGTAAATGAACAGTGGCAAGGTAAAGAAAGCGATGATGACCTGAAAGGTTACGATACTCGACATCAACTCCGCGTTACCTCCCATCTTGCGCGCCATGACATAAGCCGAGGCCGCGGTCGGTACCGCACCGGCGATAATCGCAACCGTCCGCGCAAGCCCATCGAGCCCAACCAGCCAGGACATGCCGATGACGATAGCCGGCATTCCTATGAGGCGGGTTAATACCCCGATCGCCAGCAGCATCTTGTGTTGTGCGGCCTGGCCGAAGTTCATCCCGGCGCCTACCGCGAGCAGCGCCAGCCCCAGGCCGCCGGCACCGATGATATCGATGGTCTCGAACAGGATGTCGGGCATGCCGAACCAGTTGAACAGTAGCCCGACGACACAGGCAATGATTAACGGGTTGGTGAGAATTTTTTTGGCGACCGCGACGAAATCAGGCTGGGTATCGCTGCGCCCGTAAATCGACAGCACGATGACCGAAATTACGTTGAGCAACGGCACCATGACGGCAAGTGCTAACGCCGCCAACGTTACTCCCTGGTCACCGTAAAGCGGGCCGATGACGGCAATTGCAACGAAACCATGGAAGCGGGTTGCACCCTGGAATACACTACTGAAACTCGGTCCACTTTGTGGGAATCGCTTCCAAATAAGCGCCTGTATCAGGATTAACAACACCGACATACCGAGGATGGCAACGATTAGTACGGTCACGAAGTCGACCACTGGTACGCTGCCGAGATTGGCCCGGCTCAAGGTGCGGATGATCAGAAACGGCAATAACAGGTAAAAGCAGATATGCTCGATCGCGGACCAGACCGACTCGTCTACGATCCGGGTTCTGAATAACAGGTAACCGGTCGCGATGATTAGAAAAATCGGGGCGATCGCGTTAAGGGTTGTGATCAAGCCTGCCCCGTGAGTTCATCTTCATAGCTGCAGGGTACTGAGCGCGGTCGCAGCGTCGACCTGGCGACCACCGATTCAAAGGTTGAAACATCTCTGGTGTGTACATCGTAGCGTCCGACACGAATCAGAATGCCATCGGCTTGCTGCGCGAGTATGATGGCGGCGAATTTGATCGGCACGCCATTTTTGTCGGTGTACAGATAGTACACCCTGTCACCAGTTTGGAATTGGATGCTGATGTCTATAGTCAAGCCCTCTGCCTGATGTTACAGCTGGTTTTCTGCAATCCAGGCGAGGTACCTCTCGCCTACGGAATCACCGTAGTCGGCCCACCATTCAGGATTTGCAATGATCGTGCGCGGCATAACTTCGGGACGGTTTGGCATGTGCTCCATAATGTTCTTGCCATTGTGAAACCATGGCTCACCGGCTCTTATGATGTCGAAAGCGGAGAAACGCATTGGGCCATAGTTTATATACCTCGCTTGCTCAGCCTGTTGTTTGGGTGCAGACAAGTGTACCAGGAATTTTTTAGCTTCTTCCGTATTCGGTGCTCCATTCATCAACACTACCCAGCTCTCCTCAAGTACCTGTCCGTCCCAGACCGTGATGAAATCTTCGTCTTGCGACAGGATTGCTGCACCGACACGGCCGTTAAATGCGATTGACATCGCCACTTCACCCGACTTTACCAGCTGTTGCGGTTCTTCTCCATGATCCCAGAATACAACCTGGTTCTTGATAGAGTCGAGCCTGGCAAAGGCCCGGTCGATACCGGCCCTGGTGCTCATAACCTTGTACACGTCTTTTATTGCGACACCATCAGCAACTAGTGCCATTTCGATGATTGCATTTGGCCAATAGCGAATGCCGCGTTTCCCCGGAAATTTCTGCAGGTCGAAAAAATCAGAAATAGTGGATGGCTGAGGACCTTTAAAGGTACCGGCTTTATAGAAAGGGACATAAGACCAGAAAATTTGAGGAACCACACAATCGTTAGGAACTTCCACCATTACATCGTCATCCATAAGAGTGCCGTCTGCCGCTGGTATAAACATGTTGCGATCGAGCTTTTCGAAAAGACCTTCATCACAGCCCGTTCGCGCATCATGTGGTAGTACGTCAACTATGTCCCAGGTTACGTTTCCGGACTCTACCTGTGATCGAATTTCGTCCAGGCCACCGCTGTATTTGAGAAAATTGACAGTACCCTTGCTCCAGGTATTGGCGTAGGCTTTTTGCTGTGAAGCCTGGTAAACACCACCCCACGAAGTAAAGTTCACCTCAGCTTGAGTGTTTGCAATCGATAATAAAATGATGGAGGTCGATAGAAGGAATTGTTTCGCGATTTGGCGCACAATGTTCATCACTTATTTGCCTGAGATCTGTGTAGTATAAATTACTGGAACCAGGCACTGAGGGATATATGAACGCCGGGTATTTTATCCGAAAATTAAAACATATATGAAATCGCAGTGTTAAATTATATTAAACAACATTGGTGGGGAAGGAATTCATTGGTTCAGGCCTTTTGGGTGAATCTGGTCATTTTGTTTGTCGCGCTAAGCCTGGTGGAGCGATTTGTGTTCCCACCATTTATCAAGGATGAGGCAGTAGTCACCGGTGCCGTGATCGCTTACTTCATCGTCGTAAAGTTGATAGTTTATCCCTGGCAGGTGGTTGGTGTGATACGTGCCTGCGATTTGCGGATCAAGTCCGGCAGTGGCAGGTCGTGGGTTACTGCCGCCCAGATAGCCCTGGTGATGAGCCTGGCGGCAACGCTTATAGCGACGATAGAGACCTACCAGAAGCTGCAGATTTTCAAACGGGATCTGGAACTCAGGGCCATGGTCTTACCGGGACCCGAGTATTCACTAGACCTGGTGAAGCAAGGTAAGCTTATTCACCTGCAGGGTCCTTTTGAAATTGGTATCACTCGCAAGGTCACGCAACTGATTGCACGGAATCCTGAAGTTGTAGGGATAATCCTCGATAGTGAGGGTGGCCAGATATACGAAGGCAGGGGATTGGCGCGGCTGATAGGCAAATACGAACTGCAAACTTTTTCGCTGGAGAAATGCCTGTCGTCTTGCACCACTGCTTTTGTCGCTGGTACTACCCGGACACTGGGAATAAACGCGCGGCTAGGGTTTCACCAATACAAAACTTACAGTCTTATCCCTTCTATCAATGTTGAAAATGAGCAAGCCAAGGACATGGCAATATTCATCAAGCAGGGGGTTTCCCCGGAGTTTCTCGAGAAGATCTTTGTGTATCCACCAGAGAGTATCTGGTGGCCCGAAATTGACGAGTTAATCGCCGCCGGGGTGGTTCACCAGACGGGGTTTTCACTGCGCGATTAGTGGGGAGTGATTCCGCGTAAGCGTTCGGTGCGACGGCGCATCAGTTCCAGGAATACCAGTAAGGCAACCGATATCATGATCAGTATCGTAGCAACCGCCATAATGGTAGGACTGATCTGCTCCCTGATTCCGGAAAACATCTGCCAGGGTATGGTTCTTTGATTGTAGCTGCCGACAAATAACACCACCACGACTTCATCGAACGAAGTGATAAAGGCGAACAGACCACCTGAGATGACACCGGGTATGATCAGCGGCACTGTAACCTTGAAAAAAGTATTGGTGGGGGAAGATCCCAGGCTGGCGGCGGCGCGGGTAAGACTGTGATCAAACCCGGTTAGCGTGGCGGTAACGGTAATCACCACAAACGGGGTGGACAGGGCGGCGTGCGCCAATATGACACCGATATGAGTTCCCTGTAAGCCGACTCTTGAGTAAAAGAAAAACATTCCCGCGGCGGAAATGATCAACGGAACTACCATCGGTGAGATCAGTAACCCCATGATCGTGGTTTTAAACGGAAAATCAGGCCGACTCAGTCCCAGTGCAGCCAGGGTACCGAGGAAAGTTGAAATTAGGGTCGAGAAAATCGCGATTATGAAACTGTTCTTAACCGCGCCCTGCCAGTTCAGGCTGGTAAAAAACTCCTGGTACCACTTGGTGGTATAGGCCTCGGGTTGAAGTTGAAGCATTTCCGAAGTAAAGGAGAAAAATGGCTGCGCGTTGAACGACAATGGCAAAATAATCAGGATCGGAAATATCAGGAATGCGAATATTAATACGCAGATGGTCAAAAAGCAGTAGTGCCAGACGCGTTCTAATGGTGAGGCGTGTATTGGTAAGGCCATCTGTCTACCCCAGTTTCATGTTATTGATACCGACAACCTTGTCGTAAAGAATGTACAGCGCCAACACCAGCAGTAACAGTATGCTTCCCAGGGCCGCGGCCAGTCCCCAGTTCAGCGAGGTTGATACATGGTAGGCGATAAAGTTACTGATCAAGGTGCCCTTGGTGCCACCGACCAGCGCCGGCGTGATGTAATAACCGATTGCCAGTATGAAAACCAGGATACCGCCCGCGCCGATTCCCGCGATGGTGTTCGGCAGGTAAACGCGAACAAACGCGGTAAACGGTGTAGCCCCCATCGATCGCGCGGCTCGCACCCAGCTCGGTGGAATGGTTTTCATGACGCTGAACAGCGGTAATACCATGAACGGCAACAGAATATGGGTCATCGCGATGATGGTGCCGGTTTCGTTATGTATCATCGCCAGTCGATTGTCGTCGCCTAACACCCCTATGCCAACCAGCATGTCGTTAATCACCCCTTCTTTTTGTAACAGTGCAATCCAGGACGAGGTTCTGACCAATAGCGAGGTCCAGAACGGAAGCAGCACAAGGATGATCAGCATGTTGCTGGTTTTGGTTTTTACGGTCGATAGTAAATAGGCGATCGGATAACCCAGAATAATGGTCAGAAAGGTGATCGTGAAGCTCAGCCTGAGGGTTCGCCAGAATAACTTCAAATAAACTTGTCGATCCTCGCTTTTCACCGCAAAAGAGCCATCGCTCAGTTTTTCGGCATCGACCGCGGCGAGGTAATAGGAACTGGTGTACTTAGTGCTTTCGCGTTTGATAACCCGCCAGATGTCAAGCTGGCCCCATTTTTTGTCTATCGCAATCATTGCCTCGGTTGCATTTTCGGGAGCTTCGAGTTTTTTTACTTTGCGGGCGGTTTTTCTAAAAAGGCCGGACATGCCTGACATTTCATAATTCAGACGCCTGCCCAGGCGGCTGATGGTTTTTGCTTCGGCGCCAACCTTGAAGTCTTTTACTAGCGCCTGGAATGTTGCCTCGTCTGGGATTTCGGTGGAATCCAGACCCCAGCCCCGAATTTCTACCACGACGTTAGGGAATTGTTCACCGGCAATAGAGTTGTCGACACTGCGGATGAGCATGTCGAAAATAGGAATAAGAAAGGTAATCATGACAAACAGGAACAGGGGCGCGACCAGCAGCAGTGCGGTTTTCTTGCGCTCCCACAGCGCCTTTTTCAGGCTCTCCTTTAATGGAATGCCATCAGCGGTAGTAATCACTTCATTTTCTGCTTCTGCATCAGCCATTTTATGTTGGTCCGTTGTCAGTTAAAAATCCGGGGTCCCGTGAGGACCCCGGATCGTGCTGCGAAGGTAAAACTAAACCCTAACCTTTAGCCAGCCATGCTTCAAAACGTTCGGCCAAATCGTCCTTGTTATCCGCCCACCATTCGAAATCATAGAAAATGGCTCCTTTCATATTTTCGGGTGCGGTCGGCATATGCGGGGCCATGTCTATTCCCAGGTCGGCGTGCTTGCCAACCATAGGAGCCGACGAGGCGCGCAACGGGCCATAAGAAATGAACTTCGCCTGGTCTGCAAGCCGTTGGGTGTCGGTAGCAAAACGCAGGTACTTCATGATTTCTGCCTTATTAGGTGCACCCTTGGGAACCACCCAGCCGTCTAACTGAAGCGCTTGTCCGTCCCAGAGCATTTTAATGGGCTGCTTGTTGACCTCGATAGCCTCGAACAACCGGCCGTTGTACGCGGAACCAAATGCAACTTCTCCATCGGCGAGTAACTGCATCGGCTGGGAGCCCTTGGTCCACCAGATAACCTGGTCCTTGATGGTGTCCAGTTTTGCGAATGCCCTGGCGACGCCTTCCTCGGTATCCAGCACTTTATAAACATCTTTAGGATCGACGCCGTCGGCAATCAGGGCCCATTCCAGATTCGGATCGGGACGTTTCTCGAGAGAACGCTTGCCGGGGAATTTTTTCAGATCGAAAACATCCGCCATTTTAGTGGGCGCGACATCATAAATATCAGAACGATAGCCAAGTGTGGTCGAATAGGCGATCTGCGGAATAAAGCAGTCTGATATAAGCGACTTGCCGAAATCTTCAGTGGCCGAGGTTCCATCGGGCGCTGGAGCGAGGTCTTTGTCAAAGTTAATTTCTTCGACCAGGCCTTCGTCGCATAGCGTTATTGCATTGGGCGCTTCTGCGTCGAGTAAGTCCCAGGTGACATTGCCGGCTTCCACCTGTGCTCTCAGTTTCGAGGCACCTTCCGAAGCGGAATCGTCGTTAACGATTTTAATGCCCGGGTTGGCATCCATATAGGGTTGATGGTAAGCGCGCTGCTGGCTCTTGGTGTAGGCACCACCCCAGGAAACGATCACCATTGTGGTTTCTGCCTGAGCAGCGACCACTATGCTGGTTGTCGCCACTGCGAGCAGGGCTTGTTTAAAAATCTTGTTCATCAAAAATGCTCCTCATGTTGTATATCTAGTTATAAATTTACGAATTGTGCCGGTTAGCTTTACATCACTCGGGATTCTAGTCCGATGGATCCAGCGCTCGACAGTCTTCCGCATTCCAGCCGATATTTGCTGTACCACCTTCTACAAGGTGCGCGTGATCGGCTGAATTTGGAATCTTTACAATAAAATCGTTGTGGCCCAGCACCGTAAAACGGGTGCGGATGTGATCACCGAGATAAATTAATTCTTCGGCAACGCCGGAGAATATGTTGGGTAACGAACCCGGCTCGGGATTGACCGTTACGCGTTCGGGTCGCAATGACAGGGTGCTGCGGTCTCCAACCCCGCCAACGTTGACCTTCTTGGCAACCACGGTGCTGGCCTTGTCATGATCGACCTCAACTCTGACAGTATCACCGTGATCTTCGACAACCTTGCCCAGGAAACGATTATTTTCACCAATGAAATTGGCACAAAAAGCGTTTTCCGGTTGTTCGTACAATACGTCGGGTGGCGCGCACTGCTGTATGATGCCGTCGTCGAAAACCGCGATGCGGTTGGACATGGTCAGGGCTTCGCTCTGATCGTGGGTAACATAGACCACGGTTAGCCCCAGATTTTCGTGAATATGCTTGATTTCGTACTGCATTTGCTCGCGCAGGTTTTTATCGAGCGCGCCCAGAGGTTCATCCATTAATACCAGGTCGGGATCGAATACCAGAGACCGCGCTACTGCCACGCGCTGCTGTTGACCACCGGATAATTGCGCCGGACGACGATCGCCAAAAGGTCCCAGTTGTACCATGTCTAGCGCCCGTTTGACCCGGGCCTCGCGATCGGATTTCTCCATTTTGCGTACTTCCAGCGGGAAGGCCAGGTTTTCGGCAACGGTCATATGTGGGAACAGGGCGTAGTTCTGAAATACCATGCCGATGCCGCGTTTGTGCGGCGGAACCCGATTGATTGGTTCCTCATTCAGGTAAATCTCACCGTGGGTAGCCGGTTCGAAGCCCGCAAGCATCATCAGGCAGGTGGTTTTACCCGACCCCGATGGTCCCAGCATGGTGAGAAACTCACCTTTGGCTACATCCAGATTCAGGTTTTTTACGACCAGCGATTCACCGTCATAACTTTTTTGAATTTCAGTGAAACGTACTAGGGGATTATCACTCGACATGGTAGGTATTTCTCGGCTGCGCTTGGTGACTCTATAATTTATAGTTTTTGCCGGGATTTAGCTTTTTTTGTGGATGCCCGGTACCTTTGGTAAGCAACAACCTTAGCGGTCTTACTCAGCAAAATCAACCGTTTTATAGGAATTTGAATGCAGGCAGGCGATAGCCTGTTGTTATCTTGCTGAACACCAACTTCACCACAAGGTTTTGTCTGCATTCCCCGTCTCTCATCGTCGGATCGAGGTTGTCGAATTGACAGTATTAAGTTATTACCCTGCCCTTGACCCCTTATTTATCAGCTGCTGGCGTAACCAGCGGCAGCAGCATAATGGTGGTCAGAATGCTTCTCGTCGGCGCGCTATAGCATTTTATGGTAAAGCAAACGAGAAGGCGTATGCCAGGCGCTGAGGGTGTTACCATGTGTGCAGCTAGAAGCATGTTTTGCAACCAGTTGGTGGATTTGGTGGTCCAAGCCTGCAATGGGTAAACGCGATGGTCGAAAACGAAAATAGCGCTGGCACAGGCGCCACTGCCCCAGCCTCGTTGGAAATTCTAACCGGGCCGGCACGCGGTACCGCGTCGTGGTTGAGCGGAAGCGCACTCGACATATCGTTAAACGACGAAGACATGATTCGCGTCGCCGAGGCGGGTAGTGAACCATTAGAGGATGGCGTAGTAGCGAGATTGCATCGTTCCGGGGATGGTTACGAGATTGAAGCCCGTGAACAGAATCCGCTGTGGATAAACGGTGAACGTATCGAATCGAAATATCTGCAACAACGCGACCTGATCGAGTTCGGTGACAAGGGGCCACTTTCGCGTTATCGCGTCCACCAACAGGGTGGCCGCCTGAAACGCTCCCTCGGCGATATGCTCGACGACTGTATCGACTATACGCGGTTTAGCCGTAAGCCCAGATTTGCGCGCCTGCGAAGAGCGTTTGGTGATTTCGGCAGGGACTTTGTCGTCGAAACCACCGTGTTGTTTCGTATCAGCGTGGTGATTGCGCTGATCGCCCTGGCCGTCATTGCTTACCAGCAATATCGTGCCGGTCTCCAGCTGCAACAACAGGCCGAGACCAGCGCCCATCAACAGGAAAATTTCGCACGCACCCTGACCCGCACCAACCAGGAAGCTCTGCGTCTATCGGATCTCAGTAGTCTGCGCCAGGAACTAGGTCGTTCGCTGAGCGATGCTGCCCAACGACTGGAGCTGCTGGAAAAACGTTCCGCGGCCAGTACCCGAATCATTGCCGAGGCGACCCGTGCTATCGTGTTTTTGCAGGGCGCCTATGCTTTCCGTGAGGTGGAATCTAAACGCATGCTACGTTATCAGACCGATGACGAGGGTAACTCATTGTTTACTCTGCGCGGACAACCGTTGCTGACCCTCGAGGGGGAAGGCGAGATTGCCGAGCGGCGATTCACCGGCACCGGTTTCGTGGTGAGCAAGAGCGGCGCGCTGCTGACCAATCGGCACGTGGCCTTGCCCTGGGAAGACGATACCAGTGTCGAAGCCCTGATCGCCGAGGGCATGGAACCCGTTTTGACCAGGTTCATCGGCTACCTGCCGGGCGTCGAGGCCTCGTTCCCGGTCGAGTTACTACAGGCCAGTGACGAGGCCGACCTCGCGCTACTGATATGCAATGAGCTGGTTGACGGTTTGCCCTACCTGCAGCTCAGCGAGCGCTCACCCGAACCCGGTGACGAAGTCATCGTGATGGGTTATCCGACCGGCCTGCGTTCGATGCTGGCGCAAACCGGCGACAGTTTTCTCGCCGAATTGCAACAGGATGAAAGCCTGGGTTTCTGGGCGGTCGCCGAACGCCTGTCGCAGGCGCAGTATATCCTGCCGCTGGCTAGCCGCGGCATCGTCGGTCAACGTTCCGCGTCGACCGTGGTTTACGACGCCGATACTACTCACGGCGGCAGCGGAGGACCGGTGCTCGATATCAATGGTCGCGCGATCGCGGTCAATACCGCGATTATCCCGGAGTACGGCGGCTCAAATTTTGGTGTTCCGGTCGAATATGCGCGGCGCTTACTGGTGGCTGCCGGTGTTGAAATTGAATAAGCAAATGATCCAGAACTACACTGGAAACTGATCCGGGTTCGGCTCGCAAGCGCAGTCAAAAAGGTCCAGCAGGGTATTACGATGAAACAACTACTCATAGCGATGTTAAGTTTTGCGACACTCGCATGTGTGACGGGATACAATCCGAGGTTCGACTTTAACGAAATTCAGGTGGTAAATCTCTCAGCCGCGACAATCAATGATGTCAGGGTAGTTTTCGTTGGTTCGCCTAAAACCCTGGGCTGTGATGAGGTTGCAAAGCATGCCATGTGCGCTGACCGATTCGGCAGACGTTTTTATCCGCAACAGGGGATCGAGCTAAGCTGGACTCACACCGATGGCAGTCGCAAGTCCGACATCTTTTCGCCTTTGATACCGGCGACGTACTTTACGGCCTTCCCGCTACGTATCGTGATGGAGGTTAATGCCAACGGATCGGTGAAAGCCTTTTACGAACAGGATGAACCGGGCCGTGGCGGTGGTTCTTTGTTTACCGTTTCGTAAATAGCTGAACCTGCGGATTCAGGTAAATAGTTAACCAATATTCCAGGCGAGATACAAAACAGCAACAAACGGAGGGTTTCTTGGACGTCGCCTGATTAACATGGTGATCATATTCAATTAAGCGGAGTATGATTAATACCATGTCACAAGCAAACACGAAAGCATTGAACAAGTTCATCGAACTGGCGCGCTACATTGCCGCCAACGCAGATGAGCAGTTGACCCTGGCGATGCTTGCGGCACGCGTTCACTTATCGCCTTCACGATTTCAGCGGGTGTTTAAATCGATCTTCGGGGTTTCGCCGAAGAAATTCCAACAAGCCGCTCGTAGCGACCGCTTCAAGACGCTGCTGCGTGACGGCAGCGATATTACCGAGGCAATTTATGCAGCCGGTTATGGTTCCAGCAGCCGGGTCTATGGTCAAACCATGCATAACATCGGTATGACGCCAAAACGATATCGTTCCGGGGGCAAGGGAGAAGCCCTGACCTGGGCCTGCCGTGACACTGCTCTCGGGCCAATCCTGATGGCCGCTACTGATCGTGGAGTTTGCTTTGCCCAGTTCGGCGCCGACTGTGAAACGCTGCAGCGGCAGCTTCAGGCTGAATTTCCTCAAGCCGAGTTACAGCGTTACCAGGGCACTTCGTCGCTGCAACTCGATCAATGGATTGACGCGCTCGATGCCTACATCCAGAATAAACAGCCGCGACCGGAGTTACCGCTCGATCTGCAGGGCACTGCCTTCCAAATCAAGGTGTGGGAGTTTCTGTTGAGCCTTGCGGATGGTGATGTGATCAGTTATGCCGAACTGGCGCAAGGTATCGATAAGCCGAAAGCTGCTCGCGCAGCCGCATCGGCCTGTGCGGCCAACCGCATAGCAGTGTTAGTGCCATGCCATCGGATTTTGCGCGGTGATGGCGGGCTAGGTGGATATCGCTGGGGGCTTTCGCGTAAGCGCGCATTGCTCGACGCCGAACGCGCGCGTAAAACCACGCCATAATAATTAATCAGGCCGGCTTGAATGCTGTTAGAAATCCTCAATATCGTAGCTCCGGTATTTCTCGTCATCATGGCGAGTGCAGTTTTGATGTCAAATATGCTGGCGGGGCTCACGGTAAGCGCATGGCTGTTGCTCTAACGCGGCCTTGCAATATGAGCCTGATGTTCAAGTTGCCAGGGTTGTGATGAAGGTTACTGGATACCGTGCGGTAATGCGCAAGGCGATGCTGGATGCGCTGTCGTTGCCGGCCTTTATCCTGCTGTTCACGATGATGGGCTTTGGTTCGCTGGCGCGTGGCGCCGGTTTTGGCGCCGATATGGCAGTCATTGCCACGTTGTTTATCTGGGGCCTGCCGGGCCAGCTGGCGATGGTCGAATTGACCAACACGGGGCAGGGCATGATCGCCATCGTATTCGCCTGTTCGCTCGCCAATGCACGGTTTTTACCGATGGTGGTTTCGTTTTTACCGGCGCTGTCGCGGGGTCGATCGAACCTGTTCGGCATGAGTCTTGATGCGCAGCTATTGTCGATCAACTCCTGGGCGATGTGCCTGCGTGAATTCCCCAATATCGATACCGAGTTCCGTCATTGTTACTACATCAGTTTCGCGAGTTGCATCCTGCTGGCCGCGGTGATCGGGACCCTGCTTGGCTATCATGGCGCGGTATTGTTGCCCGCCGCAGTAGTGCTGGGGCTGATCTTCGTCAGCCCTTTATTCTTTGCCCTGGTGCTGTCGGCGGTGCCGGGCCGGGCGCAACGAATATCGATGGTGCTTGGATGCGCGACGATACCACTCGCTGGTTTCCTGTGGCCATCGGTTGATTTGCTGATCACCGGTTTGGTCGGTGGCAGTCTCGGCTTTGCGGCCGGCAAATTGTGGCGGCCAGTCGATGCAGACTGAAATGTTGTGGATGATTGTACTGGGCTGTGCGGCGGCGACCTTTGTGTGGCGTTTTCTCGGCGTAATCGTAGTCAGGCGTATAGATACCAATGGCGCAATATTCCAGTGGATAAGCTGTGTTTCCTACGCCATGGTTGCGGGGTTGATTTTTCGTATGATCATCATGCCGGAAAGCCAGCTCGCCGGTGTTTCGCTGGCGACTCGCATTGCCGCGGTGGTGATCGCTTTTGCAGCTTACTTCCTGTTCAGGCGCCGCCTGGTTGCCGGCGTGCTGGCGGGTGGCGTCAGCCTGTCGGCGATGGTGCTGTGGTTTGGCTGAGCCGGACCGATGCGCGCAGCGCTTACTCGTTGCAGGTAGATAATCAGCCGCTGGTTTGCGCTGATCGAGGTTTCTTCTTGAAGAAGGCGCCATAAATACTACCGCAGAGGGTCAATAGACCCGCAATCAACAAGCCAAGCGCGATTGGCCGATCGAAATAGCCACTCCATTCGAAGTGCAGCATTTGCATCGCCTGGGCGAAGGTTTGTTCGCCGATCTTGCCGAGGATCAGGCCGAGCACGATACCGGCTACCGAATAACCTGAGCGGCGCAGGAAAAATCCAACCACGCCGGCGAGAAACATGACGATGACGTCGATGGTCAGGCCGCGTACCGCGTAGGCGCCAACGGTGGCGAGCAATAAAATCATCGGCGCCAGGAACTGGAATGGAATGCGCAGCAGATTGATGATGGTTTTGGTTTCGAGATAACCCACAAACAGTATGGAAAGGTTGGCGTAAAACATCGCTGCAAATACCACCCACACCAGGTCCCCGCTGTTTAGAAATACCAGTGGGCCGGGTTCCATGTCGTGCATCTGGAACACGCCGACCATCATCGCTGTCAACGCACCGCCGGGTAATCCGAGTGCCAGCAACGGTATCATCGCCGCACCGGTGGCGGCGTTGTTGGCGGTCTCTGAAGAGATGACGCCTTCGAGTTTGCCCTTGCCGAATTCTTCCGGTGTTTTTGACCAGCGCACGGCTTCGTTGTAACCCATGAAGGCGGCCAGGGTAGCTCCGATACCGGGCAGTATGCCGCAAAAGAAACCGATTACTATCGAACGAAACACGGCCCACTTATGCGCAATGAGTTCAGCTAAACTTGGAAAATCCACGCTCATTTTGGGTGCGATGTAGGAGCCCCTGGCTTTCTTTTCCGCCTGCACGAAAATTTCCGATACCGCGAAAAAGCCGAGAATTGTCGGAATAAAGTGAATTCCGGCAAGCAAGTATGGCATTTCGAAATCGTAACGTTCTATGCCGCCTACCGGGTCGAGGCCGACGACCGCGACCATCAATCCGATCAGAATCGACAACCAGCCTTTCCAGAAGGTTTTGGCGCCCACCGACGAGGCTACCGCCAGGCCAAAGAAAACGAGGGCAAAAATCTCCGGCGGGCCGAACGCAGAAATTGCCCAGTCGGCGATCGGTGCGGTCGCCAGCATCATGATGATGCTCGATACGGTACCGCCTATAGCTGAACACATAACCGCGGCACCGACGGCTTTGCCAGCCAGCCCCTTTTGTGTCATCGGGTAGCCATCGAACGCGGTCGGTGCGTTTTCCGGGGCGCCGGGAATATTAAACAGGATCGCGGTAATGGCGCCGCCGTAGACCCCGGTACAGTAAATCACCGAAAACAGCATGATGCCGTGCTCGGGCGAAAGGTGTGCGGTAAAAGGTAGCAGAATCGCCGCCAGGGTTAACATGCTTACCCCTGGTATCGCGCCAAACAACATGCCGCCGATGACACCGCCGAAAAAAATCAGGATACCGACTGGATCGCTAAACAGGGTAATGCTGCCGTTTAAGAAATTATCGAATGCGTCCATTGGCTACCCTATTGCAACACCGTGATCACCCAGCTACCGATATCGTAGAACGGATGTATATTGCCCACTGGCAAGCCCACGAACAGTATTTTCACGAACAGCAACATCAGCAGCCCGAAAATCAGTGCCATTACCGCGACCATTGGTTTGGGTCGCCGTTCGCCAAATAGAAACATGACGCCGATGATGAAAAACGGCGCCAGTGAGTAAAAGCCCATATTTTCGAGCATTGCGGCAAAAAACAGGGGTAGGGTCAAAACAGCGCCAACCATGTTGCGGCGCATGTAATAGATGAAAACGCCGATCAGGATCAAGGCGCAGATAATACGGATAATATGAACCGTCGTGCCTTCGGCCGATACCCAACCGACTATCCAGTCCGGGATGTGCATGTACGCAAATGGAATTAACAGCAGGCCGAAGGTGGAGGCATACCATTTGATATCTTCGTGGTGCGCGTCGTGCGCAGCTTCTTCGGAGCCATCGGAGGTTGCGGCGCTGATGATTTCCGATGATGATTCGTCGCCGCGTTTCCAGTGATGGAATAGTTGGCCGAGTGCTGCGATCGCCATCAACAGGATGATGGTACGCGGCCAGGCGGTCGCGCCGAACTTGTAGATTTCGATATCTTGTTCGAATTCGAAGGAGTAGATGTATAAGAACAGGCAAAGCCCCAGCCACAGACTGGCTTCTACCAGGTGTCCGGTTCTCAGTTTGCCCATGATGCAGTCAAGCGCAATGGCTGGAGAAATACAGCGCCCGAGGAAACCCCCGGGCGCTGTATAACAGAAGTTTTCATTTCAAAAACTACTTAACTTCCAACCCCATTTTCTTGTAGACGTCACGGTATTGACCGACGGTCGTGGTGATCAGCTCTTGCGAACCCACGGTATCGCGATAACTTTCGATCAGGGTCATATACTTGCTATCGTTGAACTTTTGATAACTGGGTTGGCAATAGGCCTTCTGGAAAGCCCACTGCAGCCAGGAGACACGGTCAGCGGGAGTGCCCTTGTGCACGTAGAAGCCGCGGAAGCGGAACAGTGGATCAAACTTCAGCCCGGCGTCGGTCAGGCTCGGCACGTTGGCAAACGCTGTCGGGCGCGCTTTCAGGATAGTCAGGATCGGTTTGAACTTTCCCGCATCGAGAAATTTGCGTACGTCACCGGGTTGCTCGAACAGCGCGTCGACCTGGCCGCCGGCCAGCGCACCGTAGCGGGGGGCGCCCTTGTCGAAGGAGATTTGCTGGATTTGCATACCGGTCGCATCGGTAATGAATTTCATCGTGATGCGTTCCATCGAACCCTCCTTGGAGACGTTGGCGATGGTCGCCTTGCCGTTTTGTGCCTTGACCCAGGCGACGAAGGAATCCCAGTCGCTGAAACGCTCTTCGTTTTTACGAATATAAATCTGTGAAAAGGTGATCTGCGAAGTCACCAATGGAATCAGGTCGCTGGCGGGATTTGGCTTGCTCGAGTCGAGCGCATGTGCACTGGAGGCATCATCGATATGCTCCAGCACCGTATAACCGTCGGCTGGTGTCGCCATGAAGGAAGTCATCCCTACCGTTCCCGAACCACCGGGCTTGTGGTCACGATTGATCGATATCCCGGTGAGGTCGCTCACCGCCTGGGCCATGGCCTGGGCGACCTGGCCTGAACCGCCGGCCGGGCCATAAGGTACGACCATGGTCAGCGCCCGTTCCGGGTAACCACCGGGTCCGGCTCTGGATGATGATAGGTGGTCGCTCGCGCAGACGGCATAGGCGGAATTGACCGAAAGTGTCATGGTGGCCAGGACGATAGTGCCGCTGCCCATACATTTTTTGAAATTCATTGTGCTCCTCCGAGTTGTTTTATTATGGCTACTATTAATTATTAGAATAGTCTGGCGGATGTTATACAAGCTTGCCAAAACTGTCTAGCGTCAACGAGGGTATTCCTGCACCGACACACGGCAGTCTTATTGAACGGCTCGCCACAGCATCGAGGCTCCCGAAATAACCAGGATAATGATAATCAGTTTCTGAAACCTGGCTTCGCTGATATAGGCGCGAATGCGTTGTCCGGCCAGCAGTCCCAGTGTTACTGGCAGTGTAGCGAAGGTTGAATAGAGCAGGAGCCGTTGATCGAGAATATCAAACATAAATAAAGCCAGAGCCCAGGGGACAACCGCGCTCACATAGAGAAAGCTGATCGAACTGACGAACTGGTTCTTGGTGAGGCCGCGGATAGAGATCAGGTAAGTAATTAGCATCGGGCCGAAAAAGGATGAAACACCGCCAATCAGTCCGGATGCGCCGCCAAACAGCACACCCGCGGGTTTAACCAGTCGATCCGGTAAATGCAGGCGAAACTTCGAACCCTGCAACAGCGCGAAGGCGATGACTGCGGCCCCGACCAGTACCAATAATGTCTTTTCATCGATAATCGACAGAATTTTCACACCGATCCAGGTGCCGACCAGAATTGCGACAAGAGTCGGCCAGAAGCGTGCTATCACCGCGCTACTGCGCTCGGCCTGGGCGAATTGCCACAGGTTGGCGACCACCACCGGGACCGCCATGATGGCGATCGCCATTTGTGGCGGCAGCACTTGCGCCATCATCGGCACCGTCAACAATGGTGTGCCAACGCCGAGAGCGCCCTTGATTAAACCCCCGCAGCAAAGCGCGAAAAAGCACCAGGTTACGATCCAGGGCCCGTATTCAGCCAACAATCCGCGAATCCTCGAACAAAGCGCAGCATCTTATCAGCTCACGCTAATTTAGAAAGCATCCCCCGGGGAAACCGGTGAAGCTTCTCACGCCTGACCGGTTGACCTGCGGCTTCCCGAAAAAGCCTCTATTTTAACGGGCAAGGCGAGACTCAACATCCCTGTCTCGGCTCGCCACAGGGCGCGTCCATGCGCCCTGACCCGTTAAAATAGAGGCTTCTTCGGCAACCGGCCTTTACGGCGCGAGAAGCTTCACCGGTTTCCCCGCTTTCGCGGGGATGACTGAAGAACTTCGCGAGGATGACAGGATTAGTGGTATTGACCGGTCAAACGAGTAGCCCATTAACCGGTTTTGAATTCCGTGGGACAGCGAGTAAACTTGCGCCTTTCGATATTTACAGAGCTGAAGTGATGGCCAAAGCAGCAGTATCCGCGGTGATTGACGCGACTGAGAATGAAGTAGCCAGTGTGGTGCAGTTGATTGAGAGCGCTCGTAGTGCTCTACAGCAATTTGCCGGCGCCGACCAGGCGCGCGTCGATGAAGCGGTTACCGCGGTGGCCTGGTCACTCTACAAGCCGGAAAATGCGCAACGTCTTGCCGAGCAGGCAGTGGCTGATACCGGTGTTGGTAATGTTGCCGACAAGATCATCAAGAACCAGCGCAAAACCTTCGGTACCTTGCGCGACCTGATGCGGGTGCGCACGGTCGGTATTATCGAAAATGATACCGGCCATGGCATGATCAAATACGGCAAGCCGGTCGGTGTCGTCGCCGCCATCACGCCGTCGACCAATCCCGCCGCGACCCCGGTTAACAAAACCATGATGGCGCTCAAGGGCGCCAACGCGATTGTGATTGCGCCATCGCCGGCGGGCTGGAGCAGCACCAATGCGACGGTTGAACTGATGCGTGAGGCACTGCGCAGGGTTGGCGCGCCGGAAGACCTGGTGCAAATTCTGCCGCAGCCGGTGTCGCGTAACATGACCCGCCTGTTGATGGAGCAGGCGGATTTGATCGTCGCCACCGGGTCGCAAAACAATGTGCGCGCGGCTTACAGCAGCGGCACCCCGGCAATCGGCGTCGGCGCCGGCAATGTTCCGGTGATTATCGACAGTAACGCCGATCTGACCGATGCGGCGGAAAAGATCTGTGCTTCAAAAACTTTCGATAACTCGACCTCCTGCTCATCAGAAAATTCGCTCATCATCCTCGATGACAGGTACGAAGAAGCCATCGCCGCACTAAAAGCAGCGGGGGGCTATCGTTGCAGTACCGGGGAAAAATCCCTGATTGCGGAGAAGCTCTGGGTTGACGGTAATCTCAACCGGGACTTGATCGCCACCGATGCCGACGTGTTCGCGACCCGGGTAGGCCTCGACGCCGCGGCGGCGCAGGCGCGCTTTTTCATGGTCGAGGAAGATTTCGATGCCGCGTCGCCGTTTACCGATGAAAAACTATCGCTGGTGCTGACAGTTTACCGCGCACGCAATTTTGATCACGCGGTTGAACTCGTCACCGATATCCTCAAAGTGCAGGGGCGCGGTCATTCCTGCGGCATTCATACGCGCAATGCCGATCACCCGATTCGCCTCGCCGAAGAAATCGACGTGGTGCGGGTGCTGGTCAACCAGGCACATACCTTCGGCAATGGCGGCAGTTTCAATAATGGACTCAATTTTACGCTGAGTATGGGTTGCGGCACCTGGGGCGGAAACAGTATCAGTGAAAACCTGAACTACCGGCATTTCATCAATACGACCCACCTGGTCACGGCAGTGGCGGAAGACAAGCCCACCGAGGAAGATTTGTTCGGCGCCTACTTCGCCCGCCATGGCAAAGATTAAGGGCGCCCTGATCAATTCCATGATGAGCACATATTCCGACATGGAGACCGTTCGCGTTTGCATCGAGCGGCATGCCGATACATCCCCCGAGCGCCTGTTCCTGATTGCGCCTGACAGCGGGCAGTCACTCAGTTTTGCGCAATTGAAATTGGCTGTTGATGAGTTGGGCCCGCAACTCGACCGGCTCGGTCTGGCGCGTGGTGCGAAAGTCGCGTTCCTGATGAACAACGGTTACTGGACTCTGCGTTTGTTCCTCGGGGTGATGGCGAATAATCGTATTATCGTGCCGCTCAACGCGGTCGCTGGCACGGTACAGCTGGTGCATGTGCTCAGTCACTCGGATGCGGAAATCGTCTTCGTCGCACCCGAGTACCGCGACAAGCTGGCTGAAATCATGGCCCAGGTCGAGCGTCCGATCCAGGTTATCGAGGTGAGCGAAGCAGAGGGCCCTGACTGGCCGATGGAAAACAATCCGGCCACCACCGCCGACGCGCCAACGGCGGAAGATACTGCCTTGCTACTCTATACCTCGGGTTCGACCGGGTTGCCGAAAGGCGCAATGATCAGTCATCGCGCGGTGACCTGCGGTGGGCGTAATGTAACCGAGGGGCATCAATTGCAACCGCATGATCGTGCGCTATGCGTGCTGCCGGTGTATCACATCAACGGTGCGATGGTGACGGTGTCGGCACCGCTTTACAGCGGCAGTAGCGTGGTCATGCCGAAGCGTTTCAGCGCAACCGACTACTGGCAACTGGTAGCCGAGCATCGCTGCACGTGGAGCAGTATCGTACCGACGATTATCAAGTACCTGCTCGACCGTGCCGAGCGGGAAGCTTTTGACTTTGGTAACGATGAAAGGCTCGCGAATTTCCGTTTTGCACGCTCGGCTTCGGCGCCATTGGCCGCGGTAACGCTCGAACAGTGGGAGCAGGTTTTCAAAGTACCGATGATCGAAACCCTCGGCCTCACCGAAACTGCCGGTACCGTGGCGAGCAATCCCTTGCCTCCGGCGGCACGTAAACCCGGCTCGGTTGGATTGCCTTACGGCAATGAAATTATCATCGTCGATGAGCAGGCGAACGAATGTCCACCGTTGGTGGTTGGAGAGTTGATTATCCGTGGCAGTAACCTGCTCGATTTTTATTACAAGAACCCGGACGCGACCGAAGCATCGATCAGGCAGGGCTGGTTTTATACCGGTGACCTCGGCCGCAAGGACGACGAGGGTTACATCTTCATCACCGGGCGCTCCAAGGAATTGATCATCCGCGGTGGTGAGAATATCGCGCCGCGTGAAATAGACGATGTGCTGTACAAGCACGAAGCCATCCTCGAAGCGGCCGCGGTGGGGGTCGACGATGAAAATTATGGTCAGGAAGTAGTTGCCTGCGTGGTCATCCGTGATGGTTACGAATGTGGCGAGGAGGAACTCAAGACGTTTTGTGAATCCGGGGTTGGTCGCTACAAGTCACCCAAAATTATCTACTTCTTCGATGACCTGCCGAAAGGACCGTCGGGCAAGATTTTACGACTCCAGTTACCCGCACTAATCGCAAAGTCAGCCGTCGAATAAATACCCGTCATCCCGGCGCATGCCGGGATCCAGAAATTTCAGTAACCTGCTGGATCCCGGCATGCGCCGGGATGACAGGATGTGGTTAACGGGACAGCACTGAACCATCATCAGAATTTTCCGCTGGCGTAGAAGTTGTCCAGCTGCGTTCGATACGGGCTTAGATCGAAGCCTTTCTGTTTTAACCATGCATCGTTGTAGTAACTGTCGAGGTAGCGTTCGCCGCCGTCGCAGAGCATCGATACCACGCTGCCTGATTCTCCGGCCGCCTTGAGTTCGGCAATAATTTCGAAGGCGGCATAAACGTTGGTGCCGGTGGAGCCACCGCAGCGGCGGTCGAGCACCTGTTGCAGAAAATGTATGGTCGCGTAAGAGGCCGCGTCCGGCACCTT
>Ga0209165_10000224_pt1 | contig 22519 bp, 22 predicted proteins | sample tdAd001_FD_187122 | JGI IMG/M metagenome (GOLD analysis project Ga0209165, IMG submission 187122) | Marine sediment microbial communities from the Atlantic coast under amendment with organic carbon and nitrate - tdAd00.1 (SPAdes)... | ecosystem: Environmental > Aquatic > Marine > Coastal >... | reverse complement strand
TCGTAAACTTCCCAGCCGGCCAGCATTTTAGCAATAGGGTCTTCATCCCAGTCGATGCGTAACTCGGCGAGTGGCCAGCTGGGTTCTCCACCAAGCAGCATTCCCGCGGAGTGCAGCGAGCCGGCTTCACCGCCAGCGTCGACACCGGCGCACAACGCGCGCAGCAGTCTTGAACCGAAGCTATCGCTGGACTCTTCGAAAGCGCTAATCATGGCAGCCGGTACTGCATCGTTGGCCAGTAAATTACCGGCTGCGACACAGTGTTTTCCTTCCGTCGAAGCGAAACAGCCGAGCACGGCATCACCAGTGAACAGTCCGGTTTTGCCCGCGCTGTCGACCAGGCCCAGCTGACGAAACTTTATGTAGGGTGTGCTTTGCACCACGGCATCGACTGCGGCAGCGACATCGACTCCGTCCTGCAACAGATTGAGCATGCGTGGGCCCAACCGCGGGTCGGTGATGTTTTGACTCAGGGCGATACCAACACCCGGTTGCCAGTGCAGGCAGCGGCTACTGACACTGATGCTGGATGATGATATTGCGGCGCCAAGCTGACCAGTGGCTTCGTCCCAGGCGGCGATTGATAATGTCATGTTGTACTCTGGAAATCTGTTGGACTTAGGATAACACGCAGGGCGCTGATGTCATCCGTGCTCGGTCCTGTTACCAGGGAAGGGTCGTGGTAACTCATTTTGGTGATCCCTGTTCGATTCTCCCACTGGCTTTGCTAAGAGTTCAAATTAATTATTCTTTTCACCATATGTGGGTTAACAAAAATAAACCGGCAAGTTGTCTTTGGCGGATCTCTGAGTTAGTATTTTTGAATCAAAGCTGCGGGAAATAATAATTTACATGAGTCAGGAGTGCACCCAGCCTGCTACCACCCAGGTCAGCGGGCAGGGTGGATTTCCTGGTACCAGGGCTGCAGCAGTATCATCAAACAGGAGAGCGCAATATGCCAACGCATAAACGTATACGTATGTTTAATACGAAGGATACCTATCCGAACCAGGCCCTCGATAATGACTTATGCCAGGCGGTGGTTGCCGGCAATACAGTTTATCTGCGTGGGCAAATCGGTACAGACTTTGATGGCAACCTTGTTGGGCTTGGGGATGCAGGTGCGCAAGCCGAGCAGGCGATGAAAAATGTTCGCCAACTGCTCGAGGAATGCGGTAGTGAAATGAGTCATATCGTCAAGACCACAACTTACATAACCGACCCGCGATATCGTGAACCGGTCTACCGGGAAGTCGGTAAGTGGTTGAAGGGGGTGTTTCCAATTTCAACCGGGATCGTAGTTGCCGGCCTCGGACAACCTGAATGGCTGATGGAAATCGATGTTATCGCAGTGATACCTGACGACCACTAGTGCGGTTCACGCTAAAACAACTCAGCTATTTTGTCGCCGCCGGAGAAGCCGGCAGTATTTTGCGCGCGGCTGAGAATATCCACGTTTCACAGCCGTCGATTTCAAATGCGATTACGCACCTGGAAGACGTATTCCAGATTCAACTCTTTATCCGCCATCATGCGCAGGGAATGAGTCTGACCACGGCCGGCAGTCAAATCATTGAGCAGGCCAAGGCGTTGCTACGTGATGCCAATGAACTGAAGAGTTTTGCCGGCAAATTGTCAGAACAGATATTTGGTTCGATCAATGTCGGATGTTTCATTCCGCTGGCACCCATCGTAACGCCTGAGTTATGCCACGGTTTCATGCAGTCGCACGACGGGGTCGAAGTCAATGTCAGCGAAGGTAACCAGGCTGAACTGCTGAATAGACTCAAGAAAGGCGCCATCGATCTCGCACTGACTTACAACCTGCAGCTCGAAAGTGACATTGCCTTTACCGCGCTGGTGGAACTGAAGCCTTACGTTCTGCTGGCGGCTGATCACCGCCTGGCGGAGAAAAAATCGATTTCGTTGACCCATCTTGCCGAAGAGAAATTCATTCTGCTCGACTTACCGCTCAGTGATACTTATTTCATGTCGCTGTTCGATAGCCATAATCTGAAGCCCAATATTTATGCGCGTACCCGGCATATCGAGGTCCAACGCGGGCTGGTTGCAAAAGGCTACGGCTATAGTCTTGCCAATGTGCGACCGTTAAATAAAAAATCACTCGATGGCAGCAGCTTGAAATACGTTCCTTTATCGGGTTTCAACCCAGGGTTGACCCTGGGCATAGCAACCCTGGCCAATATTAAGAAAACCATCGTGGTTGATATTTTCAGCCAGTTTTGTCATGAACAGATCAACACCGAGAATATTCCGGGAATGGCCAGGCTATAAATCTACCAGGGGAGGAGAACATGAGTAGAGACCCACGTTACGATATTTTGTTTGAACCGGTAAAAATTGGACCAGTTACCGCCAAGAATCGTTTCTACCAGGTACCGCATTGTAATGGCGGTGGTTATCGTGACCCGTCGGCAGCTGCCGCCATGCGCCGCGTCAAGGGTGAAGGTGGTTGGGGCGTGATTTTTACCGAGCAGACGGAAATGCATCACACTTCGGAAATTGCACCGTACATTGAATTGCGTCTGTGGGATGACGATGATATCCCGGTAATGGCGAAGATGGCCGACGCGGTGCACGAATTCGATGCGCTTGCCGGCACCCAGCTGGCCTACGCCGGAGTCAACGGACCCAATTTATATACCAAGGAAGTTCCACTGGCACCTTCGGCCATGCCCATCCGGACTTATACCAGTGACCCGGTGAGTGCGCGTGCAATGACGAAAAAAGATATCCGTGACCTGTACCGCTGGCATCGCAACGCCTGTCTACGCGCGAAGACCGCGGGTTATGACCTGATCTGTCTCTATGCCGCGCATGGACACGGCATTATTCAGCATTTCCTGTCGCGTGCGACCAATCAACGTAGCGACGAGTACGGCGGCAGCCTCGAAAATCGGACCCGCCTGATGCGTGAACTGGTTGAGGAGTGCAAGCATGCCGTCGGTGACACCTGTGGTATCACGTTGCGCCTGTCGCTTGATGAAACTATCGGTGATCTCGGCTTCGCTAACAGCGAGGTGCGCGACATGATCGAGATGCACGCCGATCTGCCCGACCTGTGGGATCTTGCGCATGGTACCTGGGCGGATTGTTCGGGGCCGTCTCGTTTCAAGGAAGAAGCCGCGCAGCAGGAGCTGGTTAGCGGCATCAAGGCGTTAACCTCGAAACCGGTGGTTGGGGTGGGGCGTTTCACTTCCCCCGATGTCATGGTCAAGCAGGTCAATTCCGGGATACTCGATTTTATCGGTTGCGCGCGCCCCTCGATTGCCGATCCGTTTCTGCCGAAGAAAATTGAGCAAGGGCGTAGCGAAGACATTCGCGAATGTATTGGCTGTAATATCTGTATTGCCGGTGATATGACCATGTCGATTTCACGTTGTACCCAGAATCCGACTTTCATGGAGGAATGGCGCAAGGGCTGGCATCCGGAAAATATGAATCCCAAGGGCGAAAGCGACTCGGTGTTGATCGTTGGTGCCGGGCCGTCCGGCCTCGAGGCGGCAAGGGCCCTGGGTAAACGCGGCTACCAGGTCGTGTTGGCCGAGGCCGATACCCAACTCGGCGGCAGGGTTGCGCGCGAACGCCAGTTACCAGGTCTTTCCGCCTGGGGTCGGGTCGCGGATTATCGCGAGTACCAGTTGAGCCAGATGCCGAATGTCGACATCTACCTCGACAATGAACTCGGCGCCGACGATATCCTGGAGTTTGGTTTCGAACACGTCGTACTTGCCACCGGGTCTAGCTGGCGCGCGGATGGTGTCTCGCGGCGTCATGTCGTACCGATGCCAGATGATAAATCGATGCCGGTATTGACTCCGGATGACCTGATGGCGGGGAAAATTGTGTCCGGAAAAGTGGTCGTGTTTGACGATGACCATTACTACATGGGTGGCGTGGTTGCCGAACTGCTGGTCGAGCAGGGTTGCGAGGTAACCCTGATAACACCGGCTGCTTATGTTTCTGAATGGAGCAATAACACGCTCGAACAACCAGCGATCCACGCCCGTCTGGTCGGGCTGGAGGTCGAAATTGTCTTGAATCGTGTGGTAAGTAAAATCGAGCAGGGCAGGGTATTCAGTGAATGTACTTTTTCGGGTCGATCCGATTCGCTGCCTGCCGACGCGATCGTGATGGTGGTTTCACGGGTTGGCAACGACGCACTATGGCTGGAGCTTGAGGGCCGCGAAGCTGAATGGGAGGCAAACGGCATTAAGTCGATCAAGCTGATAGGTGATGCGCAGGCACCGGCGCCGATCGCCTGGGCGACCTATGCCGGGCATCGTTACGCGCGTGAGCTCGATATGCCTGACATCGGCGATGCGTTACCATTCCGCCGCGAAGTCACGCAGTTGAAAAATGATTAAACGGGAGGTGGAAATGAAACCGGTAGCCGCAGGCGAACGTATAGTAGTCAATATCAACGAGGCCGAGTTCGAACCATTCGTCAACGATCGTGGCCAGGTCGATGGTAGCCTGTTACAGCTGGATCGCAGCAAACCATCGGGCGTCGGTTTTCATATCTATAAAATGGAGCCCGGGTATACCACCATTCCCCACGAGCATCGAGGCAATGAAGAGTTTTTAGTCCTCAGTGGCGATGTAACCGATAACGACGGTACGGTTTACCGGGAAGGCGACCTGGTTTTGATGAAAGCGGGTACGCAACATTGTTCCCATACCGTGAATGGTTGCGTGATTGCGGTTTATATCGAGGCGCCTGAAGCCGGCGTTTAAACCGCTTTGATCATTCGATAAAGCTCGTCTTTTAATTGCAGGCGCCGTTTCTTGCGTTCTTCGAGGTACTCGTCCGAAGTATTCTCGACTCCGGTTTCGATACGATGCACTTCGTGATCGACTTCGTGATACTCCTCGAACAACCGGGCGAAATGTTGATCGCTCATTTTCAGGTTGTGGATGGTGTCGCGGTGCTCGGGTAACTCGTGTACCAGGTCGTGTTTTTCAGTCAACATAGATATTTTCTCGCTTATTCTTCGATTTTTTCAGCGCAATTTACGCAGTGTGCGGTAAAAGGTAGTAATTCGAGTCGGGCCGGTGGAATGTCAGCACCACAATGGTCGCAGTGAAAATAGCTGCCGTTTTCGATTCTTAACAGCGCAAATTTAATCATCTCCAGTTCCTGTTCAGAGCTATTGCCCAGTGATTCGAGAACCTCGTCGTTTTCTCGTTCACTTGCCTGCTCGCTCCAGTCCGCCGACATGCCTTCGTGCCGGATGTCCCGGTCGATCGAATCAATCCGGCCGCTAACATCCTGTTTCATGTCGAGCAATATTTGCTTGAAGTGGTTTTGGTCCAAGGCTTGTCACTCCTGTTTTAATCTAACGATACCTCGAAAGTTACGAGGAATATGCCATAAGTATCGATAGATTAGCGATGCAATGCCTTGATATAGGACAAGTCAGTAGTCGATCTGTGCGTGCTGCAGTGATCTTTTATGTTTACGGTTTTCAAGATAAAATACCAGTAATCCGCTGCAGATAATCAGGCCGGTACCAATGAATGCATGCCAGTCAGGCCAGTCACCCCACAGGTAGAATCCGACCACCAGGGCAAAGGGCAGGGAGGCATACTCAAATGGTGCCACCGCGGAGGCTTCTCCCAGTCGATAAGCCTGTGAAATCAGGTAACCTCCGATCGAAACAATTCCGCCACAGACCATCAGCAGTTGCAGCTGGTACATATTGGGCCAGACCCAGGCGCGCAACAGGAAGCTCAATGGTTTGCTGTGGTAAATATCCAGGTCGCCATCGCCGATAGCAAGACCAGCGATTGAACTGATCACGATGAAGGCAATCTGGATGTAAAAAGTCAGCGCTCCCGCCTTTTCCTGGATGCCGAGTTTGCGCGTCATCATCGTCATCGCGGCGTAAGACAAGGCCGCCAGAATGGGTAACAGACTGATCGGCCTGAATAGTTCACTGCCGGGACGCAACATGATGATGACTCCGATCAAGCCGACGACTATAACCAGCCAGCGCGACAGTCCGACTTTTTCACCGAGTATGGGCTGTGCCAGAATGCAGATGAACAGGGGGGCGGTATAAAACAGCACCACGGTTTCAGCCAGCGGCATTGCCGCCAGGCCGACGAAGAAAAACATATTCGCCAGCACCAGCATCGAACCGCGTACAAAGTGCAGGATCGGGCGCCTGGTTTTCAAAGTGACCAGCCCGCCTTCGAATTGCACGATAATCAATACCACAACCAGGGCGAAACAGGAGCGCAGCAGCGTTATCTGGTGCAGCGGTAGTTCAGGACTCAACCATTTAATGATCGAATCGCTGACGGTTAAGCAGGCTAGCGCACCAACCAGGCACAGCACGCCCTGCGCGTTCGGGTTAAGTGTTCTCAGCGGGTTGTACAATCTGGTTTCCTTGCGGCATCACCCACCTTCGAAGCCTTCGAGCACGTTCACCGCGTTGATGCCGATTTCCTCCACCGCGTAACCGCCTTCCATGACGAACAGCGTTGGCAGACTAAGACTCGCGATGGTGCCGCCATAACGCTTGAAATCATCGCTGGTGAGTTTGAAAAATGAAATCGGATCGTGTTCGAAGGTATCGACCCCGAGTGAGATAACCACTGCATCAGGCGCATAGTTTTTGATTTTCCGGCAGGCATCCGCCAGAGCGTCTCCCCAGGTTATGAAATTTGTTCCCGGACCCATGGGGTAGTTATGATTGAAGCCTTTGCCTTCACCCTGTCCGTTTTCATCGGCGTAACCAAGAAAGTGCGGGAACGCATCGTTGGGATCGCCGTGTAGCGATAAAAACATGACATCGGAGCGATCGTAGAAGATAGCCTGGCTGCCGTTGCCATGGTGAAAGTCGACATCGAGCAAGGCCACGCGTGACGCTCCCTGATCGATAAAGGCCTGTGCTGCGACCGCGGCGTTATTGATGAAACAATAGCCGCCGAACATATCTCCTGCGGCATGATGTCCGGGTGGGCGGCACAGCGCAAAGGCCTCGGTGGCGCCATCACGCAAGGCTGCTTGTGCGGTCAACGCGACATTGACACTGGCACGCGCGGCTTGCCAGGTACCCTCTGTAATCGATGTTTCCGCGGACATCGCGTAATAGCCGATCTTACCGTCGATATGATCAGGCACACGCTGTTGCATACCACGAGAAGGCCATACCAGTGGCATTGCTTCCCCCTCGTAACCCTGGGAGGTCCAGTCATCCCAGCACTGCTCCAGAAACTGGATAAATTCCAAATCGTGGATGCGGGTAACTGCTTCAATGCCGAATTCATCCGGTGTCACGACTTCTCCGAGGTTGACTTCCCTGACACGCTGCAGAATATGTTCAGCGCGCAGCGGACACTCAAAAGGCGGTACCAGCAGGCCGCCACATAATTCGGTTTTGGCGTCACGCAAGGCATGTTTTTCGCTGAATACGGTAAGCATTACTAATCTCCGGCAGTGATTTGTGGATCAAGCTGGAAGCGGGTTCGGCACAGGCCTGTTCGTAGGCAAGTGTGGTGCTGAAGACGCGCTGGTCATCGTTGCACCCCGTCCAGAGTGGCGATAGTTTGATAAAGGTCGGGTCGGCGATCGCGGTAGATTCCCCAGGCGTCGCGATAATGGCGAATCAGTTCCCTGTCAAATTCATGTACCAGCACCGTTTCGCTGTGATTGTCCGCCTGCGCGACAACCTCCCCGGTATGATCGGCGATGAAAGAGTTCCCGTAAAAAGTGAGTTCACAGGCCTCGTCCTGAGTCGCGTGTTCGGTGCCAATACGATTGGAGGCTACCACCGGTACCATGTTGGCGGCGGCGTGTCCCTGCATAGTGCGTTGCCAGTGACCGCTGGAATCAATGGTTATTGCCGGCGGTGGCTCTGATCCGATTGCGGTGGGGTACATCAACAATTCGGCTCCCATCAGCGCCATGCTGCGTGCGGCTTCGGGGAACCATTGGTCCCAGCAAACTCCCACTCCGATGTTGCCGTAACGGGTATCCCAGACTCGAAACCCGGTATCGCCAGGATTGAAGTAATTTTTTTCCTGGTAGCCCGGGCCGTTTGGGATATGTGATTTACGATAAATCCCGAGTATCGCACCACCGGCATCAACCATTGCCAGCGAGTTATAAAACGCGCGGTTGGCGCGCTCGAACCAGCTAAACGGTAGCACCACGTCGAGCTCTTCGGCGAGTTGCTGAAAGCGTTTAAGCGACTTGTTTTGATCAAGCGTGGTAGCGAGTTCGAAATGCGCGGAATCTTGCTCGATGCAGAAATAGGGCGTCTCGAACAATTCCTGTATCAGAATTACCTGGGCACCCCTGGAGGCCGCCTCGCGAATCAGTTTTTCGGCACGTTCCAGGTTTTCCGGCAAATCCCAGCTACAGGCCATTTGCGTGGCGGCGACGCTTAGCTTTGACATCGAATTCACTCCTCGGATATCGATTGGGAAATCGAATTCTTATTGATTTTTCACGGCTTGGCTAGCAATAAAATAGCGGATCACGCACAATTCTATTCCTGTTCACTTGAAGATAACCAATGTCTGATCACTTGCCACAGGATAGCGGAGAGAAATCGCTCTGGGGAGCGACTGCAAGCGCCAATCCGGTAAACCATCAGCTCGAGGAATCGTTGCAGGCCGATGTACTGGTCATCGGTGGCGGCTATACGGGTTTGTCGAGCGCGCTACACCTTGCGGAACAAGGGGTGTCGGTAGTGCTGCTGGAGGCGAGGTCAACCGGTTTCGGTGGTTCGGGACGCAATGCCGGTCTGGTTAATGCCGGCGTCTGGCAGAACCCGGAGCATGTCAACAAGGAACTCGGTGAGGAAGCAGGCGAGCGCTTCAACCTGGCCTTGCGAGACTCCCCGGCGCTGGTGTTCGAACTGGTCAGGCGTTTCGACATGTCCTGTGAGGCGCATCAGGGTGGCACCGTCAATATTGCACACAAAAGTTCCGATATGGATTATCTCGAAGCTCGCTGCCGGCAAATGCAGGCGTTGGGGGCAACGGTTGAATTGATCGACGGCACCCGGTCGGAGGCGATTTCGGCATCCCCGGTGTATCGCCATGGTGGAATTCTCGACCCGGGCGCAGGCACTATCCATCCACTTGATTTTGCTCGCGCGCTGGCAAAGGCCGCTCTCGACCAGGGGGCGCGATTATTCCAGGAGTCGGGTGTCGAAAGTTTGACCCGGCACAATGATCGCTGGCTGGCGACTACCAGTAAGGGGAAAGTGTCAGCAGACCAGGTGATCATTGCTACCAACGCCTATGCCGATAAAAATAGCCAGAAAGTGCATGAATCGACGCTTCCGGTATTTATATTTCAATGCGCGACCGAACCCCTGGCAGAGGATGTTGCGGCCAGTATCATCCCGCAGCGCCACGGTTTATGGGATACGCAAACACTGATGACGTCGTCTCGTATCGATAGTAGAGGGCGCCTGGTGATGAGTGCCGCCGGGCGTCTGCGGGGATTGCAACGCCCCATTCGAGAGAACTGGATGGCGCGCTCGCGCGATCGTTTGTTTCCGCAGGCCAGGGGCAGCGCCTGGGGATATCGATGGAGCGGGCAGATCGGGGTAACCGCGAGCAAGATCCTGCGTGTGCAGTTACTTGCGCCGGGCGTGTTTGCACCCTCGGGGTACAATGGTCGCGGCATAGGGCCCGGGACGGTGATTGGCAAGCATCTCGCTGATACCATTGTCAGCGGCAACCGTGATGATTTCCCGTTTCCAATCGAGGCGCTTTACCGTGAAAAATGGTCGAAAGTACGCGCCGCATATTATAACTATGGAACGCTTGCGTTACAGTTGCTTGACCGACGCTAGCAAGTTCTTAATGCGCAGATTTAATAACTCATATATGAGGTCGAACTGGCTGGAATTGTTCGTTGGCACGGATAAAATTTGATCACATTTAACAGGTAAACAAAGCAATGACCCAATCCAAACGAGTTTCTTTTGACTGGCAGGATCCGATGTTTCTCGAGCAACAGTTGAGCGAGGAGGAACGCATGATTCGTGATGCCGCGCGTGAATATTGCCAGGATGGACTGATGTCACGCGTGCAGATGGCAAATCGTGATGAAGTGTTCGATCGGGAAATCATGAACGAGTTCGGTGAATTGGGTTTGCTTGGTGCGACGCTGCCGGAAGAGTACGGCTGTGCCGGTGTCAATTACGTGTCCTATGGCCTGGTCGCGCGCGAAGTCGAGCGCGTCGATAGCGGTTATCGCTCGGTCATGAGCGTGCAGTCGTCGCTGGTGATGCACCCGATTCATGCTTATGGCGACGAGGCGCAGCGACAAAAGTATTTGCCACGACTCGCTAGCGGAGAATGGGTTGGATGCTTTGGGTTGACCGAACCCGACGCTGGATCTGATCCCGCGAGTATGAATACGACTGCCACCGTTGTAGATGGCGGGTACAAACTAAAGGGCGCAAAAATGTGGATCACCAATTCACCGATCGCTGATGTCATGGTGGTATGGGCCAAGCTCGATGGTGTGATTCGGGGATTTATTCTCGAGCGTGGTATGGAGGGCTTATCTACGCCGAAGATCGAAGGTAAATTTTCGCTACGCACATCGGCCACTGGTGAAATCGTGATGCAGGATGTTTTTGTGCCGGTTGAAAATCTGTTGCCCAATGTAGAAGGTTTGAAAGGCCCGTTTGGCTGCCTGACCCGGGCCCGCTTCGGCATCGCCTGGGGCTCGATGGGCGCCGCCGAATTCTGCTGGCACGCGGCGCGTCAGTACACGCTCGATCGCAAGCAGTTCGGGCGACCCCTGGCCGCGACCCAGCTGGTACAAAAGAAACTCGCAGATATGCAAACCGAAATCGCGCTCGGATTGCAGGGCTGCTTGCAAATGGGGCGTTTAATGGATGCCGATAGCTGCCCGGTTGAACTGGTGTCCCTGATGAAGCGCAACAATTGCGGCAAGTCTCTCGATATAGCGCGTGTCGCGCGTGACATGCATGGCGGTAACGGCGTGTCGGACGAGTACCATGTGATCCGCCATGTGATGAATCTCGAAGCAGTGAATACCTATGAAGGCACACACGACATCCATGCGTTGATACTGGGTCGTGCACAAACCGGCATCCAGGCCTTTTTCTAAAATGCGATTTTTTCGCAATTGCTGCGTTGGCTTCGTGCTCGAGCCATCACGTATGGCTTATACGCTCAGGCTCTGCGCGCGAATCCGCCTTGCACTTGCAAAAAAATCGCATTTTAGAGTCCCCGCAATTTTAGACAGTGAGAATACTTAATGGCGGGACCCTTAGTCGGTATTCGGGTTCTGGATCTGAGCCGTATTCTGGCTGGTCCCTGGGCCAGTCAGATGCTGGCCGATCTTGGCGCCGAGGTGATCAAGATAGAGCGCCCCGGCAGCGGTGACGATACGCGTGCCTGGGGGCCTCCTTACATGCCCGATGAAATGGGTGAAGCGACTTCGGAGTCGGCTTATTTTCACGGTGCCAATCGCGGTAAGCAATCGGTTTGCATCGATATGTCGCAACCGCAGGGGCAGACTCTAATCCAGGATCTGGTTCGGCAATGCGATGTCCTGATCGAAAACTTCAAGGTCGGTGGGTTGAAAAAATATGGCCTCGATTTTGCCAGTTTACAAGCGATCAATCCGCGACTGGTTTACTGCTCGATTACCGGCTTCGGTCAAACCGGACCCTACGCAGAACGTGCCGGATACGATTTCATGATCCAGGCGATGGGCGGCATGATGAGCATTACCGGCGAAGCGGACGGACTGCCGATGAAAACCGGAGTCGCGATAGCCGATATTCTGACCGGGCTGTACGCAGCAAACGCTATCCAGGCGGCGCTGATACATCAACAAAAAACCGGGGCAGGGCAGCATATCGACATGGCGCTACTCGACGTGCAGGTAGCGACGCTCGCCAGCCAGGCAATGAATTATCTCGCCACTGGAACCAGTCCCGCACGGCTGGGTAATGCGCATCCCAATATCGTGCCTTATCAGGCGTTTGAGACCAGTGATAGCTATATCATTCTCGCGGTTGGTAATGATTCCCAGTTTCTGCGGTTCTGTGAACTTGCCGGTAAACCCGAAATTGCCGCTGACGAGCGTTTTCAGCAAAACAGCAAGCGGGTCAGAAACCGGGATGCCCTGGTGTTGCAAGTACAAGAAATCATGCTGCAAAAATCAAGCGCGGCGTGGCTCGAAGCACTCAATGCCCGCGGTATACCCTGTGGTCCGATTAATAACATCGAGCAGGTGTTTGCCGATCCACAGGTGCAGCATCGGGGCATGCAACTGGAACTCGATCATCCTGCCTCAGGCAAGGTCGCTGGTGTCGCCAGCCCGATCAGGTTATCGCGAACGCCGATCGAGTATGAGCAAGCCCCTCCGTTGTTGGGTCAGCATACCGATGATGTATTAAGTCGATTGTTAGCCCTGGATGCGACAGAGATCGCCAGGCTCCATAACGACGGTATCGTGGTCTGAGATCTAATCCCGATAGCCAAACAACCGGTTGCTGATGATTTCTTCGGCAACTCCTTCCGGCAGACAGTCTTCCCAGCTTCCCCTGCCGTTATGCAGTTGTTTGAGTACATTCCTGGAGAAAATATTAAACAGCTCGTGGTCGCTGGAGTCGATTCCAAAAATGAAGTTATTTTCCAGCAGGTGACGGTATAAGTACTGCAGATTTTCCGGTAAATTTATATTCGTGAAATCCATGTATTCACCTGCCTGACCTATTTCCGGGTAAACCAGCAGCCGGGTATTGTCTGGAAACAGCTTGCCAAATCCCTCCAGAATTCCGCCTTCGACCCCGACATAACTACTTTCATCAAAGATTTGCCTGATATTAATGATGCCGACGACGATACCAATCTGTAACTTGGTAAACTGCCTGAAGTAGGCGCGCAGGGAAAAGTAGCGCGTGTAATCGGTGATCATCACGCTGTAACCCAGTGAATTGAGCAACTGCACACTGGCAATCAAATCTTCTTCTGACACCATCAAATCGTTGCCGTGCATGTCATTCAGCGAGATTTCCGCCAGTGCTACGCTGTTTTCAACGGTCACGCCCTGTGTTTGCGTGAAGAATTTCAAGCCCTGTTCCATCATGTCGACGTTCAGGCGGGTAACCGGCCTGAAGGTGCCACGAATGGTGAGTACATTTTTCTTGTACAGCATTTCAGCCGGTATCACGACCGAGCCGTCCGGCTTGAACATTATTGCGCGGGTCTTCCAACTGCGAATCAGGTGCAGGTTGATAGCGCGGTTGTCGACTTCTTCGAAATAGGGGCCGTAAAAATCGATCGAATCGATTTCGATACGCCCCTGTTCAAGATTGTCGGTCAGCGACTCGATGGTCTTTTTTGCATTTTCAAAATAGTAATACGCGGCGTAAATCAAATTTACTCCCAGTGTACCGAGAGCCTGTTGTTGTCTTTCCGCATCTTCATCACGCATACGCACATGCACGACGATATCGGAAGGCTCGGCGGCTGGATACATCTGAACTCGAATGCCACACCAGGCATGGCATTCGTTGTTGAACCTGAAACTTTTTGCGGTCACCGTCGCCGCATAGGAAAAGTATCGCGAGGCCATCGAACGAGAGGTACCGACCCGATCAATTACGAGGTCAAACTCCTTGTCCAGCATCGCCTGCACCCGTGCCCTGCTCACATAACGGCCATCTTCCTGTACGCCATAGATCGCATCGGAAAATTTCATATCATAGGCCGACATGGTTTTGGCGATAGTCCCCGCAGCTGCTCCGGTCTTGAAAAACTGCCTGGCAACTTCCTGGCCTGCACCAATCTCGACAATCGTGCCGTATTTCTTGTCATCGAGGTTTATACGCAGCGCTTTATCCAGCGTGCTGCGGTTGCTGATGTTTCTATCTGTCATGTTTCAGGTTTGCTTCAGGTTGAATAACTTGTGCAGTGTGATGTATACCGTTGTACCAGCTGGCAATTATAACCTCAGCTGTCCGCTTTCGGGCTTGATTGAAATCAATTCAGGCACAGGTAGCGAAAATGCAAGACGATAACTCCAGTCGGTTTCGATGCTTTACTGTTTACGCGGCCAGGTGTCGCTGAGTCGGTAGCCGTCGGGCCAGGGATCGTCGGGGTCGAGCATCACCTGGTGGGTTCCGGTAACCCAGGCGCGTCCGCGTATCGAGGGGACAATCGCTTTTTTATTGCCTACCCGGGTTACTTCGACGATGCTGCAATCAAAACTGGAATCGATGATCGATTTGCCGATCAGTTTATCACCGGGTTGCATCTGGCCCCGGGCGTGCAATACTGCCATGCGCGCCGAACATCCCGTACCGGTAGGTGATCGATCCAGTTTCCCGGGATCAATCACCACCGTGTTCTTGCTGACCTTGACCCCACTTTCCTCGATGATTGGCAATGTGAACTGGCAAAATGAAATATGCCTCCAGTCGGGGTTGGTGGGGTGGCTAAAGCCGAGTTGCTCGTTGGCTGCCGCAGTAATTCTTGCTCCCATCCGGGCCAGTTCGCTGGCTTCATCAGGTTTTATTTCGAAACCCAGTGAAGTTGCATCGACGATGACGAAGCTGTCACCTCCGTATGCTGTATCTACGCTGAGCGTGCCAACAGCTTCGACCTCGAGGGAAGCGTCCAGTTGGTCGGCAAACGAAGGCAGGTTACGCACCTCGATACTGCGAGCCTTACCGTCTTCGCAATAAGCCTTTACCGGTACCAGTCCACCGGGCGCTTCGAGGACAAATTCTGTAACCGGTTCCTGCATCGCGATCAGGCCGGTGTCGAGTAATACAGTGGCAACACAAATCGAATTCGAGCCCGACATCGGCGGCGTATGTTCGGGTTCCATGATGATGAAACCGAACTCTGCGGCAGGGTTTTTCGCGGGGACCAACAGGTTGATATGTTTGAAAACACCACCGCGTGGTTCATTCAGCACAAGATTCCGTAAACCCTGATCTGCTTCTATCCAGCGTGCCTGTTGCCACAGGGTATCACCCGGGGGCGGCGCGACACCGCCGACGATAACATTGCCGACTTCACCCTCGGCATGGCAGGACACCATGTGGATTATCTGTGCGCTTCTCACGGTTTTCTAAAATGTAGATAGAAGTGGATTAACCAGGCGAGCAGAATTACAAAGTATGCCGCCAGGGCCCAGCCGATGCTCGCATGCAGGCGTGGTTGTTCGGTAAGGTTCGCCAGGATCGCGAGTTGGATCGCATAAATTGTCAGGCTGACATGAACCACCCCGATGATCATCATCTGGCGGCGAAAGAATGCCTGCGTCTGCACTATCCTCTCCGCTGCCAGCCAGTAATCACGATGTGGTATTTTCATACCAAAATTGCCACGCTTCTCGGACCAGCCGGGAACGAAGATAAAAATCCCGACCAGCATCGCCAATATGGCCGCGTACAGGCCAAAGAACCCGTTTTTACTCGACCAGTCGTTGGCCGCGCCAAGTCCGTCGAAATGAGAAGCAACGACCGCGGGCATCTGCGGGTAGTAATAAACGATTTGCACAATCGCCAGCGCGATGAGAGCCAGGAATGTGCGCCTTAGCCAAATCATATTGATCAGAGCAACAAAAAAATTACTCTAAATCACCAGATCTACCGTGTCCAGCGCCATCGTACTGGCGTCCAGCCGGTTTTCTGCTGGTTTCGTCGGCGCGGAAATGAGCATAAAAAAACCCCGCAGCAAACTACGGGGTTTTAGCGAACTTCAAGACAGTTTACTGGTACTCGAATGAATTACTGGCCAACACCGAACGGTCCTCATCAAGCACGTTTACAGTCCAGGAGCCTTTCCAGGCAGGGATCAGTGTCTTGCTGGTCCAGACGCGCCAGCGCTCTCCTTTAACTTCAAAGGTTTTTTCAAACATGACCTTGTCATTATAGGTCCACTGGTGCGTAACATTTTGACCTGATAAACCATTCAATTCGGTGAAAAATGAAATCGACGTATACGAGTTACTGTCGATGCTATCCACCATAATCACCGGCTCGTGATTATCGATACCAATGGTGAACATTGCGCGGGTTACTTCACCAGCAGTGCTGCTTGAACTGAGAACAAGTGCAGCGATAAAAAAGACGGATTTCAGAGTCTGGCGCATTGCTGTCTCCTTGAAAGTAATTGAATGGAATATAGCACTAATTGTGCTGAATGCTGGATCAGTCAGGCTACGCCGTAGTTGTTTACTAGCAGTTTTCCGCTTTGCGCTGACGCAGTAGCTCAATCATTGCGCAGGAGCTCAGCGACAGTGTTCTTTTTTTTCGTGTCACTATGCCGAGCGGGCGCTGTACATCCAGGCCACGCAAGCGGTGGCCGCTGAGGCTGGCATCGACCATGCTCCGGGGCAGGATGCTCCAGCCGAGATTTGCCGACACCATTACCTTGATGGTTTCCAGGTAATTGGTTTCGAGGATGATTTTGAGTTTATCCTTGTCGGTAGCGAACAGGCTGTTGATGATCTTGCGAGTGAAGGTGCCGATCGACGGTAGAATTGCCACGTGTTCTAACAGGCCTACAGGATCAATATCCAGTTGGCCGGCGAGCGGGTGGTCGGTTGCCGTGACCACAACCAGTTGATCGATCCAGACTGGTTCGCATTCGAGTTTCTCATCGGCAATTTCCGGTAGAGTGACGATTGCGAGTTCCAGTTCGTTGTTGGCGATTGCTGCACAGGCATCTTCCGAATCCATGAAATGGAGGTCGAGATCTACTTGCGGATAGCGAATTTTGAAGTCTCTTAGCGTCCCCGGTAAGCGGTGGAGTCCAATGTGATGGCTGGTGGCGAAGCTAAGACTGCCCGAAGGCGAGTCCTGTTGTCGGCTTAAACTGAAACGATAGGATTTCAATTCCTGCAGAATGCGTTCGGCATGGGGTCTGAAGGCCTTTCCGTCAGGCGTCAGGATGCTGCGTTTACTGATGCGGTCGAACAGCTCTGTGCCAACACTGATTTCCAGTTGACGAATTCGTTTGCTGACCGCGGGCTGGGTGATGTGCAGTCGCTCGGCGGCCAGCGAGAATGATTCAAGTTCGGCGACTGTGAGGAAGGCATTTATTTGATTAATTTGCATTGTTATTCCAATTTGGAATGAAAATCATGAAAATTATGAATTAGAGTTATTTTAGTTGAGAGCGTAAAATCCAGCAAGCTTTATACGGGTGACTAAAATGGCTGGGAAAACGCTGTACGACAAAATTTGGGAATTGCACCAGGTGCGTCGCGATGACGATGGCACCGCACTGCTCTATATCGATCGTCATCTGGTGCATGAAGTGACTTCACCGCAAGCCTTCGAAGGGCTCGAAATCGCGCAGCGATCGCTATGGCGTAAGCGCTCGATCCTGGCGGTGCCTGATCATAATGTACCGACCACCGGGCTCGAGCTGGGTATTACCGATCCGATCGCCCGTCTGCAGGTAGACACACTCAACCAGAATTGTGACAAGTATGCGCTCACCGAGTTCAAGATGGGGGACGTACGCCAGGGTATCGTACACGTGATTGGTCCGGAGCAGGGAGCGACTCTGCCGGGCATGACTGTGGTCTGCGGTGATTCACATACATCGACTCATGGCGCCTTTGCAGCACTTGCCTTTGGTATCGGTACTTCTGAAGTCGAGCATGTGCTGGCGACGCAATGCCTGATCCAGAAAAAATCAAAAAACATGCGCGTGACCGTTGCCGGAACAGTGGCCGAAGGTATTACTGCAAAGGATATCGTGTTGCATATCATCGGCGAAATTGGTACCGCCGGCGGCACTGGCTGCACCATTGAATTTGCCGGAGAAGCGATCACCAGGCTGTCAATGGAAGGTCGTATGACCGTGTGTAATATGACCATTGAAGCTGGTGCGCGTGCCGGGTTGATCGCTTGTGATCAAACCACGCTGGATTACGTCAAAGGGCGCCCGTTTTCTCCCCGAGGTGAAATCTGGGACAGGGCGGTCGCCTGCTGGAATGATTTGTATTCCGATGCGGACGCGGTTTTCGAACAAGAAGTTTTAATCGATGCCGGCGACATCACCCCGCAGGTAACCTGGGGGACCTCACCCGAAATGGTCTGCAGCGTCAACAGCCGTATCCCGGATCCGGCCAGGGAGCTGGATCCCATTAAGGCCGGTGGTATGCAGGCGGCACTCGATTACATGGGGCTGCAGGCGAACACTCCTTTCGACCAGGTATTGGTAGACAAGATTTTCATCGGTTCGTGCACCAATTCACGCATCGAGGACTTGCGTGCCGCGGCCAGCGTGGTCAAGGGCCGCAAAGTGGCGGCTAACATCAAGCTGGCCATGGTTGTACCGGGTTCAGGGTTAATCAAGCAGCAGGCCGAAGACGAGGGACTGGATCGGATATTTGTCGAGGCCGGGTTTGAATGGCGCGAACCTGGATGTTCGATGTGTCTTGCCATGAATGCCGATCGACTCGAAGCGGGCGAACGTTGTGCGTCGACTTCAAATCGAAATTTCGAGGGGCGCCAGGGGCAGGGCGGGCGTACCCATCTGGTGTCGCCGGCGATGGCTGCCGCGGCTGCGGTTAAAGGCCATTTTGTCGATGTGCGTGATCTTTAAAGAGGGCGTTATGGAAAAATTTGAAAAGTTTACTGGCATAGTCGCCGGGTTTGATCGTCCAAACATCGATACCGATGCGATTATTCCCAAGCAATATTTAAAGTCGATTAAACGTTCGGGTTTCGGTATAAACCTGTTCGATGACTGGCGCTATCTTGATCCCGGTGAGCCAGGACAGAACAACGCGGAACGTCGCCTAAACCCGGATTTTGTACTCAACAGAAATCCTTACAAACATGCGCAGATTTTATTGGCGCGAGAGAACTTTGCCTGTGGTTCTTCGCGAGAGCACGCGGTCTGGGCGCTGATGGATTTTGGATTTAAAGTCGTTATCGCTCCCAGTTTCGCGGATATTTTTTACAATAATTCATTCAAAAACGGCCTGCTGCCGATAGTGCTTGGCAGTGGCCTGGTGGATCAATTGTTTGCCGAACTGGAAAGTGCCCAGGATTATCAGCTAAGCGTCGATCTGGAGCAGCAGGTAGTAAGTACCGCGCAGGGTATCGAAATGAGATTTGAAGTCGATGAGTTTCGTAAAACCTGCCTGCTAGATGGGCTCGACGATATAGGTTTGACGATGCAGCATGCGGAGGATATCAAAGCCTTCGAACAACAGTATTTTGAAAACATGCCCTGGTTGAAGTAGGTAATTAACGATGAGTAGCAATATTGCAGTATTGGCCGGTGACGGCATAGGTGTTGAAATTATCGCCGAGGCGGTTAAAACGATTCGGTGCTTACAGCAAGACTTTGGTTTTAACGCCGAGCTCGAGTATGCGGCGATTGGCGGGGCCGGATACGATCAGTACGGGAAGCCGCTGCCCGACGAAACCCTGGCCGTGTGCCAGCGGGCGGATGCAATACTTTTTGGTGCAATCGGCGGTCCGCAATACGAAGACCTGGAGCGTGAATTGCGTCCTGAAAAAGGCTTGCTAAATTTGCGTTCGTCACTGGCGCTGTTTTCCAATTTGCGCCCGGCGATACTTTATCCGCAGCTCGCTGAAGCCTCCAGCCTTAAATCCGAACTGGTCGCGGGCCTGGATATTATGATCGTGCGCGAACTCACTGGTGGAATTTATTTCGGCCAGCCGCGCGGTATTCGCGAACTCGAAAATGGTGAGCGCGAGGGCTTTAACACGCTGGTCTATGCGGAGCATGAAATCGAGCGCATTGCACGTTCGGCCTTCGATATAGCGCTGCTGCGCAATCGCAAGCTATGCTCGGTTGACAAAGCCAACGTTCTCGAGGTTTCCGAACTTTGGCGCGAAGTGTTGAGCCGTCTCGCCAGCGAGTATCCCGATGTTGAATTGAGCCATATGTATGTCGATAATGCCTCGATGCAACTGGTGCGTGCACCCAAGCAATTCGACGTCATCGTCACTACCAATTTATTCGGCGATATCCTGTCGGACACTGCGGCGATGTTGACCGGCTCAATTGGTATGCTGCCTTCGGCGTCGCTCGATCAAAATGGCAAGGGGTTGTACGAACCGGTGCATGGTTCGGCGCCAGATATTGCCGGCAAGGGCATCGCCAATCCACTGGCGACAATTCTTTCACTGGCGATGATGCTGCGTTATAGCCTGCGACAGGCGGAGCTAGCAGAGCAGATCGAAACCGCGGTTGGTAATGTACTCAACCAGGGGTTTCGAACTGCTGATATCGCCGATGGCGCACATCATGTCAGTACAGCCGAAATGGGTGACGCCGTGGTGGCCGCGTTGCGCGCATCCGCCTGAAGATTTTTGAAATGGAGAACAAGTGATGAAAAGAGTTGGATTTGTCGGCTGGCGTGGCATGGTCGGTTCCGTACTAATGCAACGCATGCTCGACGAGCAGGATTTTGTCGGTATCGACGAACCGGTGTTTTTTACTACCTCTCAACTGGGTCAGGCCGGGCCTGATATCGGTCGGGAAATCCCTCCGCTGCAGGACGCTACTGATTTCCAGCAACTGAAAACGATGGATGCCATTGTCACCTGCCAGGGCGGTGATTACAGCAAACAGGTTCATGCGGATCTTCGCGGCAGTGGCTGGAAAGGCTACTGGATCGATGCCGCCTCGGCGTTACGCATGGAAGAACAGAGCGTCATTATTCTCGATCCGGTGAATCGTTCGGTAATCGACAATGCGCTCGTCGCCGGACAGAAGGATTTTATCGGTGGTAACTGCACGGTCAGCCTGATGATGATGGCCATGGGTGGTTTGTTTGAGCACGACCTGGTCGAATGGATGAGTGTCATGACTTACCAGGCGGCATCGGGTGGTGGTGCGCGACATATGCGCGAGCTTATCGCCGGTATGGGTAGCCTCTACCAGAGCGTGGCCGAATTACTTGATGATCCGGCCTCTGCTATCCTCGAAATCGATCGCAGGGTTACCGAGCAATTGGGTTCGGTCAGTTTTCCGAGCGCACAGTTTGGCGTACCCCTGGCTGGCAGCCTGATCCCGTGGATAGATGCGCAGCTTGACAATGGACAGAGCCGGGAAGAATGGAAGGCCGGGGTTGAGGCCAATAAAATTCTGGGGCGTATCGACAACGTAATTCCAATTGACGGACTCTGTGTACGCATTGGTGCGATGCGCTGTCACTCGCAGGCACTGACTATTAAGCTGAAAAGGAATTTACCCCTGGATGAAATCCATCATCTGCTTGCTGCATCGAACGACTGGGTTAAGGTTTTGCCCAATGATAAACAGGTTTCCATGGATGCCCTGACGCCGACCGCGGTAACCGGTTCGCTCGATATCCCGCTTGGCAGATTGCGCAAGCTGAATATGGGTGACGAGTATCTTGCCGCCTTCACCGTTGGCGACCAATTGTTATGGGGTGCCGCTGAACCATTGCGACGCATGCTTAATATTTTGCAGGAGCAATAGCGTGGAACATATTATCGCGCTCTCCCATGCCAGCGGCCTGGCGGCCGAGGCAATCCTGGAGAAACTTCCCGAATCTGGCATCACGCCGGATTCGCTGGTTTTACTGGATCATGAGTCGAATGTTGGTAAGCGCCTGCCATTTGCTGGTGGCTACCTGGGCATACAGGATCAATTTCAATTTGATTTATCGAGCTGTGCCTTGTTGCTGATGCCGGAAGCCGATGGCGAAATGGAGGCGGTTGCGCTGAACAAGGGTTGCCTGTTGCTAAGCCATGCTATCGAAAACGATACGCCGGCACTTTTTGTTGCTGATGACGGCATGCAACCCGACATTGGATACACGCAAACAAGCTTGCGACTGGCCGGCGCTGAGCTCTCCAGCCTGTTGCCGACCTTACTCGAGCTCAATCGCATTGAGCCAATTGAACACATTAATATAACCTTACTGCGCAGTGCAGAGTTTCACGGTAAGGCCGGGGTTGAAGAGCTGGCATCGCAAACCGTGAACTTACTGAATACAAAGGCCGTCGAGCCGTCAGTCTATGCCCAGCAAATCGCCTTCAACCTGCTGCCAGAAACGACCGATCTACTTTTTGAGGCTGATATAAGGTACTTTTTGGGAAATAATTCATTTTCTGTAGCCTTGCAAACCGTTAACGTACCCATATTCCACGGTCTTGTGGCTGCGGTGCAACTAGGCTTCGCTTCAGATATCAATCTTGAAGACTGTAAAAGTCGATTGGCCGCGCTCGCGAAGGTGACTGTCAAAAAGGGGCCTGCCAGCCCAATTACTGATTGTAATCAATCGTTTAGCTGTACCATAAGCCAGTTGAAACAAGTGTCGAATCAGCCCTCGAGTCTTCAATTCTGGATGATTACTGACCCCATGAGATATGGGTTAGCGAATAATTACGTGAATGTTACAGGTTTTTTGCTAAAATCTTTTTTGTAATCTATAGTTACATGTACTTGTGAAAGTGCTTTCTTTAAAGTAAATTCTCTGACTGCAATCATAGGTGCATGGAAT
>Ga0209165_10000222_pt1 | contig 22803 bp, 20 predicted proteins | sample tdAd001_FD_187122 | JGI IMG/M metagenome (GOLD analysis project Ga0209165, IMG submission 187122) | Marine sediment microbial communities from the Atlantic coast under amendment with organic carbon and nitrate - tdAd00.1 (SPAdes)... | ecosystem: Environmental > Aquatic > Marine > Coastal >... | reverse complement strand
ATTGATTTCAGGGGTCTCGCCCGCCAGTGGTTCAAACCCGCGGGTTTGGCGTTGATGCTGGTCATGATTCTTTACAACATGGCGCTCGTGGCGCAGCTGGCGATGGCGCCGCTTTATTTTCAGAATGAACATGGTTTGTCGCCATTTCATGCCGGGGTGATTTTCGCCGCTATCTTGATGATCGGTTCTATTTTCCAGCCTTTTCTCGGTAAATACACCGATAGCAGAGGGCGCAAACCGATGATTTTACTGGTGCTGTTTGCAGCCAGTTTTTTCGCCTTGTTTGCCGGCCTGAGCGATAGCCTGTACTGGGCAGTTCTGGGCTTGCTGCCAGCGGTGGCAATCCTGACCGCGGTGAGGCCGGTGATACTCGCGGCGGCGGTTGAATATACGGGTAAATCCGAGGCCACAACACTCGGCATCGTGTTTACCGTGTTAGACGGGGTCGGCATGTTCGGCGCTCTGCTGGCGGGCCTGATAGGTGAGTTCGAGCTGCGTTACGCTTTTATCATGGCCGCGGCGATGGCGCTCTCCGCAGCGGTGCTTTGCCTGTTTCTGAAATTTACAAATACCTCGACCACCGCTGATCACGTGGTCGTCTCGCAGGTCGCTAGCCCAGCTGATCCTTGATAATGTCGTACAGCTCGGGGCGGTTCGCCGCGACTTCTTCAATGCTTAATCCTTCCAGGGAATGCGGGTACTTGAGCCACTGCGCAGTTTCGTACAGGTAGTAATCCGGTACGCGCTCGGTCTGCTTGCGGGTCGGTTTGTAATAGGGCACTGCGACACGAATATCGTGTGGTGTGTTCAGCCTGGCTTTATCCTGTAAATGAGTAATTACGGCTTCAATTGTCAAACCGGTGTCAAACACGTCGTCGACGATCAGCAGACTATCTTCCCGGGTGCAGTTCTTGATCAGGTAGTTCATGCCATGGATCCTGATTTCATTCGCCTGCCCATCGATGCCGCTATATGACGACGTACGTATCGCAATATGGTCGGTCTCAATGCCATACCATGCCAGCAACTCCTGGACAGCGATACCCATGGGTACACCGCCGCGCCAGATGGCGATCATGATGCTGGGGCGAAATCCGTCCTTTACGAGTTTAGCACCGAGGCGGAATGAATCCTCGAGCAGTTGCTGCGCTGATAAATACTGTTTTTCACTCATCTTGCGTGCATTAATCCGGGTCGCTTGGTAGGCTTCGTAAGAATATCATATGACTTTCGACGGACGCAGTTTTGATGCAAAAACGCTTTATCGGAGAGCAGGAATTACTCGAAGATTCCTATCGGCTGGCAGTGCAGATTCAGCAAAGTGGTTTTCGACCCGATTTTATTGTCGGGGTTTGGCGCGGTGGTTCCACGGTCGGTATTTACGTGCAGGAATGTTTGCAATATCTCGAGGTTGATACCGATCATATCGCTATCCGTACGTCGTATCAGGGCCGGGATGATTATTTCCGTCAACTCGAACAGGGTAATCCAGTGCGTGCCCATGGTCTGCAGTACCTGTTCGAAAACCTGAATGCCGACGATGCCCTGTTGATCGTGGATGACGTTTACAGTACCGGTCGCAACGTGCACGCCGTCATCGAACGCCTGCGGCAGAAAAACAAACGCAACATGCCAGCCGAGGTGCGTATCGCCGCACCTTATTATCGCGTCGATGCCGCCAGGTTGAATCCACCGCCCGATTATTTTCTGCAGCAAACCAGCGACTGGCTGGTATTACCCTACGAATTGACTGGCATCAATCGAGCTGAGCTCGAACAGCATAAACCCTGGATTGTGCCACTTCTCGATGATTTGAAACCGGGCTGGCAATAAGTATGAAATTTTCCTCACTTACCAACAGGGTCAAGGGCAGTGCAGCCGATGTATGGGATATGCACTACCTGGCGAAGCAGGCCAAAGGTCGCGGCGAAGACGTTATCGTCCTTAGCGTGGGTGACCCCGACTTTGCCACGCCGGATGCGGTAATCGATAAGGCCCTGCAGGCAATGCGCGAAGGGGATACGCATTACACTTCGATCCTCGGCCACGAAGAATTGCGCGAATCGATTGCGCAACAGCATCGTAGCAGCAGTGGACAGGAGATCGAGGCAAGCAACGTAATCACTACATCGGGTGCGCAAAACGCCCTGTTTGCCTGTTCGCTATGTCTGCTCGATCCGGGTGACGAAGCGATTGTGCTGCAACCCATGTATGTTACCTACGAGGCAACGGTGCAGGCACCCGGCGCAATACTGGTGCCGGTAGTGCTGGATGCCGAGAATGGTTTTCGACTCGACCGTGATGCGCTACAAGCCGCGATTACCGAACGTACGCGCGCGATATTTTACGCCTCACCAAGCAATCCAACCGGCATCGCGCTGAACCAGGAAGAGCTTGAATATATCGCCGAACTCGCGCGACAGTACGATCTATGGGTAATTGCCGACGAAGTCTATGCCAACTTTGTATTCGATGGTGAGTTCCATCATATCGTCTCATTGCCAGGCATGTCTGAACGCACGGTTACCATCGGTAGTATGTCGAAGTCATACGCAATGTCAGGCTGGCGTGTGGGCTGGGTAATAGCGCCACTCGAATTAATCGCCAACCTCGAAAAACTGGCTTTATGCATGCTCTATGGATTGCCCGGGTTCATCCAGCAGGCCGCTGCGCACGCCCTGCAAAACTGTGCCTCGGACCTGCAGCATATGCGCGAGATTTATCGTCGCCGTCGGGATTACCTGTTCGACGCGTTTTCAGCGATGCCCGGGTTGCAGCCGTTACTACCGGATGCCGGCATGTTCATGATGGTAAATGTGCTCGGTAGCGGCATGAATTCTGCCGAATTTGTCAGGGCCCTGTATGCAGACACCGGGGTATCGGTGCTGGACGCGACCGCGTTCGGCGCCAGTGCCGAGGGTTATGTGCGCGTCTCCTGCACCGTAAGCGATGCCGAGCTGGAGGAAGCCTGCCGTCGCATCAAATCGTTTATGGAGAACATAAATGGCTAAACCCGACAGGACGCGTTGCTGGTGGTGCGGTGAAGACGAACTTTACCAGGACTACCACGATATCGAGTGGGGTGTGCCGGTGCACGATGATCGCTTGCTGTTCGAGTTTCTCTGCCTTGAGGGGGCGCAGGCGGGATTGAGCTGGATTACCATTTTACGCAAGCGTGAAAACTATCGACGTGTTTTCGATAATTTTGATGCCGGCAAAATCGCGCGTTACCCGGATAAAAAGTTAGCCGCATTACTGCAGGACCCTGGAATCGTGCGCAATCGTCTCAAAGTGAACGGTTTCGTCAAAAACGCGCGCGCGTTGCTCGAATTGCAGGAGCAGGGCATGACACTGGATGAGTACCTGTGGAATTTCGTCGCTGGTGAGCCGCTGCAAACCCACCGCAAAACAATCGAACAGGTTCCCGCCAATACCAGTATTTCCGATGCAATGTCGAAGGATTTGAAAAAGCGGGGCTTTACATTTGTCGGCAGCACCATATGTTATGCGTTTATGCAGGCGGCCGGTCTGGTAAACGATCATATTGTTGACTGTTATCGTCATGCACAATTGAAATGAGGTTGATATGTCATTACAGGCAAAAGTAGAGTTCCTGGCCGAGCGCTCGGAACGCCCCGTATATTATGCTTCCAGCGCGGGTCGTAATGCGGCTCATGAAATAGATCAACCGATGAATGTCGTCTCGGTCGCTGTCGAGGATGCGAGGCTGCGGGCAGATAACGATTTGCAGGGTGAGTTCGGCATGCATCCGTCAGGTTTCGGCTTGCATAAATTCCCCACCCGGGTGCAGAATTTTCTCGACCAGTCCGAGATTGATTCGGTATACGCAGCGGAAATCGAAGACTTTCTCAAAAAGACAACCGGATGTTACCGCGTGCATATCTTCGATTACACGGTACGCGCCTCGGATCCAGAGTTGCGCGAGCAGAAGCAGGTGCGTGAACCCGCTTACCTGGTACATAACGACTACACCTCGAACTCCGGTTTCGTCTGCCTGCAGGAAAGCCTGGGCGAGGAAGCAGAAATGCTTGCCCGGGGGCGCTTTCAGATTCTCAATGTGTGGCGTCCGCTGGTCGATCCGGTTGAAGACTTTCCGCTGGCGCTATGTGACACCCGCAGCCTGACTAGCGCCGACCTGGTCGATACCGAGCGTCGCGCACCCAACCACACCGGCGAAATCCAGCTTGCACTGCACAGCGATGAGCAACGCTGGTTTTACTTTCCCCAGATGCGACCCGACGAAGTGTTGCTGTTCAAAACCTTTGATTCGATCGATGGTGGGGTCAATCCCTGCAGCATTCACAGCGCGATACGGCTGCCCGATGCTCCGGCAGACGCGAAACCACGCGAGAGCGTCGAGGTTCGCGCGCTGGTATTTTATCGCTAATGATGGCGGCCGATTCGACAAGGCAGGCGCTGATTCAAATCTGGGACGCCGCGATCGATGCCGTGTCCGGCTACCAGGCTGTCGCAAACGCAATTGGTGCCGATAGCCCTTTTAGTCCCGACCTGGTGCTTGCGGTAGGCAAAGCGGCGGTTGGGATGTGCCAGGGAGCACTCGATAATCTGCCGCCCTGCGATGCGCTCGTGGTGACCAAGTACGATCACGCGGATGCGGATATTCTGACGCGCGACCGGGTCGAGGTTATTGAAGCCGCGCATCCGATTCCGGATCAAATGTCACTCGAGGCAGGGCAGACATTAGTCGCGCGGATGCGTTCTATGCCTGCAGAAAGTCGGGTATTACTGTTGGTGTCAGGTGGGGCGTCGGCGCTTGCTGAAAACCTGCCTGAGGGTATGTCACTTGCAGATCTGCAGTTAATAGCCGATGAAATGATCGCCGGTGGCAAGACGATCGGACAAATCAATGCTCGGCGTAAACAGACTTCGCTCATCAAGGATGGCAAACTGGTCGAAGCTTTCAGCGGTGCTGAAATTCGCGTTTACGCCATTTCAGATGTCGAGGGCGACGCTATTGAGACTATCGGTTCAGGGCTAGGGGATTGTCATCGAGCCAGAACAGCCGCGAGTTCGAGGATTATTGCGTCAAACCAGGTTGCACGGGACCAGGCCGAGTTGAAAGCGACGGAACTGGGTTTGAGCGTGTGTTTAAACGAAGAAACGCTTTACGGGGATGTGTTCGATTTAGCGCCAGTGATTGGCGAGCAATTACGTCGAGCCAAGCCTGGAGTATATCTTTGGGGTGGAGAACCAACCGTGATTCTACCCACTAATCCCGGTCGGGGTGGACGTAATCAAAGCCTGGCTTTGGCGCTTGCAGAGCATATCGCAGGGCGCGATAACATAACTGTGCTGGTAGCAGGTACCGACGGTAGCGACGGGCCGACAACTGCTGCCGGCGGATTGATCGATGGTGATACCTGGGATGATCCTGAGGCTGCACGCATGGCTTTACAAAAAGCCGATGCCGGGAGCTATCTCGAACAGCGTAGAAATCTTTACGTTACTGGTCCGACCAACACCAACGTCATGGATCTTGCCATCGCTATCGTCGACTAAAATACCGCGCGTGCTTCATTACTCCCGTCAGGATATGCCCTGTATATAAAATCGGCGGGAGTATATAATTTTACGCTGGTTCAGGATCCTGTCAGTGTGCGCTGCAAAATAACAGGCGCGCATATGCGGGCAATGAAGTTTCAGAGCAGGGGAGAAGATTAATGTCACAGCAATCCGTCAAAGCAGCAATTGAGCAAACCGCAGCCGCAGTAGAGGCTGAAGCATCGGCCGGCATGGTGAAATATCAAGCAACCACTAAGTGGCAAGAAGATGTGCGCTGCACTGCCAACGTGCGCGACTTCGACACCATGATTATCGATGAACCGGCGGCATTCGGTGGCGCAGACGCCGCCATGAGTCCAGCCGATGTTGTTCTCGTGGCGCTTGGGACCTGCCAGGAAATCATGTACGCGGCACTGGCGTCGGCCATGGATATCCAGCTTGACGAATGCAAGGTCGATGTTACCGCTGATCTCAACCTTAAGGGTTTAATGGGCATGGACCCGGAGGTACCACCTGGTTTACTCGCCATGGATTACCATGTACACCTGAAGAGTCCGGCTTCCGATGAAGAGCTGAAAAACCTGATCGATGTCGTCGAGCGCCAATGCCCGTTGCTCGATACGCTTACGCGCGATGTCAAGGTAACCGGAAAAGTAAACATCAATGACCGCGTGGAATATGTCGGAGCGGGCAGTTACCTGGCCCAACGAACTCCATGAGTAGAATTTTCAGTTGATCGTTAAATCCGTGTCGGTGATATTTAAAGCAGTACCTTGATTTCATCGAGCGCGGCCGGGTCTTCGATTGTCGAAGGTACCACGTAGTCATCGCCATCGACCATTGCACGCAGTGTTTTACGCAATATCTTGCCGGAGCGTGTCTTCGGCAGGCGTCCAACCACCAGCGCCTCTTTAAAGGCCGCGACAGCACCGATATCCTGGCGCACCTGGGCGATTAGCTCCTGCACGATTTCATCGGGCCTGACACCCTCGGTGTTTTTCAGCACGACGAATCCCATTGGCAACTGGCCCTTGAGCTCATCGCGTCGTCCGATGACCGCGCATTCCGCTACCATCGGGTGCTTGCCGACGACTTCTTCCATTTCGCCGGTGGAAAGTCGATGCCCGGCAACATTGATGACATCATCGACGCGGCCCATGATGAACAGGTAACCATCGTCATCGAAATAGCCACCATCACCGGTGGTAAAATAACCCGGGTAGGTTTCCAGGTAGTTCGATTTGAAGCGCTCGACATCCCCCCAGATCGTGGTCAGGCAACTCGGTGGTAATGGCAGTTTAATCGCGATAAAACCCTGCTCATTGACAGGTAGCCGATGGCCCGCCTCGTCGAGGATTTCGACATTGAATCCCGGCACCGGCATCGTCGATGAACCGGATTTAACCGGCATGGATTCGAGGCCATGCAGGTTCGCTGCAATCGCCCAACCGGTTTCGGTCTGCCACCAGTGATCGAGAACCGGTACCTGGAATGTCTCGGCCAACCATTCATAGGTTGGCGGATCGAGGCGCTCACCAGCAGCAAAGATAGTCTGCAGGCATGACAGGTCGTATTGGCGGGCGAGCTTTGCTTCCGGGTCTTCCTTCTTGATTGCCCGGAATGCGGTCGGTGCGGTGAATAATGCTTTCACGCCATGCTCGGAAATGACGCGCCAGAAAGCGCCGGCATCCGGCGTCAGGATGGGTTTGCCTTCATAAAGTATCGTGGTGCAGCCATGAATCAGGGGGCCATAGACAATATAGGAATGACCTACGACCCAGCCGACATCTGATGCGGCCCAGTAAACTTCGCCGGGTTCGATGTCATAAATCGCGTTCATACTGTATTTCATCGCGACCGCGTGGCCACCGTTTTCACGCACCACGCCCTTGGGTTTACCGGTGGTGCCCGAGGTGTAAAGTATGTACAGCGGATCGGTTCCTTTTACGGGTACGCATGCGACGGGCTCGGCGTCAGCCATTGCCTGTCGCCAATCGATATCACGTCCCGCCTGCATGCTCGCCGTTGCCTGCGGACGTTGCAGTACTATGCAGCTACCGGGTTTATGACTTGCCAACTCGATGGCTTTATCGACGATGGGTTTGTATTCGATAACGCGGTTGATTTCGATGCCACAGGAAGCGGTTAACAGAACCTTCGGCGTCGCGTCATCAAGACGTACTGCGAGCTCTGGCGGGGCGAAGCCGCCAAATACGACCGAGTGCACCGCGCCCAGGCGTGCACAGGCCAACATCGAAATTAGCGCCTCGGGAATCATCGGCAGGTAAATGACGACGCGATCGCCTTTGTCGACCCCGTGGGCCTTGAGCATTCCGGCACATAATGCAACCTCGTCACGCAATTCGCGGTAAGTAAATTTCTTTTGCTGGTTAGTGACCGGGGAATCATAGATTAACGCGGTTTGATCGGCGCGACCGTTGTCGACGTGGTAATCGAGTGCGAGATGGCAGGTGTTCAGCTCGCCGTCGGCAAACCAGCGATCGATACCATGTTCGTCGACGCTGAGCACGTTGGTGGAAGGTTTATACCAGTCAATCTGCCTGGCCTTTTCTGCCCAGAAAGCGGCAGGATTATCTATCGATGCCTGATACTCGTCTTGATATGACATTGCTTACCCCCTCAAACGAACACTTTTACTATTTTTTAAAATACATACCGCATCATATTACGAACACGAATTGTAGACAATGTAGGTTTCTTAATGCCCAATATTAGGATTAACAATCATAAAGTGGCATGAATTGTCGACAATTTTTATAAAAGTTAACAGTTACTAATCCTTACTTCGATCAAAACACTCGTTCATAATTTCGATGAAACGCTTGGATGGCGCGGATAGAAACTTGCCCTTGCGGGTGACGATGCCATAGCTGCGTTTCGGGAAATACTGGTCAACCGGGATAACGCTCATCCTGGCGCGGTCTTCCTCGGTGATGCAAACGTCGGTGACGATGGAAATTCCCTGACCGAGACTGACATAGCGCTTGATCACTTCCCAGCCACCGGCTTCGAGGGTGACGCGGAAATTGACGTTATGCTGGGCAAATACCATTTTCACGATATGCCAGGTGCTCAAGTGTCGCGGCGGCAGAATCATTCCGTATTTGCCGATGTCGGCAAGGGTGATCTTGTCCATCTGTGCCAGTGGATGATCGAGCGGTGTAATAACCACCGGGTTGTAGGTTACGATCGGGTCATAAACCAGGTCATCGGGGACTTCCAGCATCGATCCGATAGCAAAATCGACTGAATCGGTGCGTAACATTTCCATACCGTTGCGTCCGGTCTCGTTGGCGAGCCGCAGTTTTATCGCCGGGTACTGCCTGGAAAATTTACCTACCGGATCTGGTAGCACATACAGGATAGTCGATTCACCCGCGGCGATGTTGAGCTCACCTGAGGTCAGATTGCCACAGTGTGCATCGAAGGTTTCCTTGAGCCGGTCGATGCCCTGAACATGGGGCAGGCACAGTTCATACAGAATGCTACCTTCGGTGGTCAGACTTAACTTGGGACCGCTGCGCTCGAACAGGATGGTATCCATTTCTTCTTCGAGCGCATGAATTTGCAGTGATATCGTGGGCTGGCTGGCAAACAGAGATTCAGCCGCTTTCGTCATGCTGCCGAGCTTGGCCGTCTGGCAGAATGCGCGCAACTTTTTCAAATGATTTTGCTTGTAGTATGAATTCGCCATGGATCCGCCCTTGACGCTGCATTATTGGATAACTCAATACGAAAATCAAACTTAATGCGTTTATTTAATCATGCTGACCTGCAGCGCTTTGCCTGGAAACCGGGAATGGCTGGATGATGAAGCGATACTAATACAGGATTACATCACCGGCAGATGCCAGTGCGTCGATCTCACTCTGGCTATATCCATACTCGTCGAGGATTTCGCGCGTGTGTTCGCCGAGCAGTGGGGCGCCCCGCCTGACGCTGGTCGGTGTCGTTGAAAACTTTACTGGCGAGCCCAGCGTTTTGGTACGCCCGAGCCGACTGTGATCAACTTCCAGTACCATTTCGCGGGCTCTTACCTGCGGGTCCCGGAGCATGTCGCCGATCGATAACACCGGACCGGCCGGTACGCCCGCGGCTTCAAGTCGAGCCAGCCATTCAGCAGTATCATGCTGCTTAAAACTGTTGGTCAGAATCTCTATTAACGGTGATAGATTTTGCATGCGCCCTGCATTATCGATAAAACGCGGGTCCTCCGCGAGTTCAGGTCGATCGACAACCTCAACCAGGCGCAACCAGTTAGCCTGGTTGGCAGCACCGACATTGATCCAGCCGTCAGCTGTTTGCATCGCCTGATAGGGAGCCGCCATGGGATGAGCCGAACCAAGCGCACCGGGTGATATTCCCGTTGCCAGGAAAATCGCCGACACCCAGGCAGTATTGATGATGCTGGCCTCCAGTAATGAGGTATCCACGAGTTGGCCTTCACCCGATTTAAGGCGATGAATATAGGCTGCCAGTACTCCCATGGCAGCCAGGGTTCCGGCGCTGATATCACCTACCGGAACCCCGGCCTTGACTGGTGGGTGACCTGGTCCTTCGCCGGTGACGCTCATTAGTCCCGCTATACCCTGGGCGATCAAATCGAAGCCGGCACGATCAGCGTAAGGGCCGGTACGACCAAAACCGGTAATCTGGCAGTAGATCAGGCCAGGGTTTTGCGCCCGCAAGTCTTCATAACCCAGACCGAGACGTTCCATGGTGCCGACACGAAAGTTTTCTATCACCACATCTGCGGTGCTTAGCAGCTTTTGCAATACGGCTTTGCCGGCACTGGTTTTAAGATTGATTGCGACGCCGCGCTTGTTTCGATTCAGAATCATGAAAGCGGCAGACTCGCCGTCTATCTGCGGGGGCACCATGCGGCGGGTGTCATCACCCCCGGGGACTTTTTCGACCTTGATTACGTCCGCACCCATATCCGCCAGTAACTGGCCGCAGACCGGACCCGCCATGATATGCGCTAACTCAATCACTTTAAGGCCGCTCAGAGGTCCGCTTGCCGGCATCGTTACTTGCCCTTGAATTCAGGCTTAAGCTTGTCGAGGAAGGAGTTGTAGCCGATGTGAAAATCCTCAGTGTCGTAACACAGGTAGCTTGCGTCTTTCTCTTCTTCGCTAAGCGGAGCAGGGTCGAACTGGCGGCGCATGAACTGCTTGTGCCAGCGTGCCACCAGCGGGGCGCCGTCGGCAATGCGACGTGCCGTGGCATAGGCTTCCTGCTCCACCTGATCATCTTCTACCACCCGGTTAACCAGATGTTTTTGCAATGCTTCCGCAGCATCAAACACTCGACCTTCCAGCAGAATCTCCATCGTTACCGCCTTGCCTACCAGGCTATACAAGGCGTGCATTTCCCTGATCCCTACGCACAATCCGAGGCGGTTGATCGGTACCCCGAATCGACTTGAATTTCCGCATATGCGCAGATCGCAAAGGCTGGCAATCTCCAGACCCCCGCCCACACAAATACCCTGTATCAGGGCAACAACGGGATGACGGCAATCGTATATCGCCGTCAGCGCCTCGTGATGGACTTCACCATATTGCCTGGCATCCTTGCTATTGGAGCGGGCGTCCTTAAATTCCGAAATATCGTTGCCGGGGGCAAACGATTTGTCACCGGCGCCGCGTAACACGATACAGCGCAGGTCGTCATCGCTCGAGAGCGAGCGCATCGCTTCACCTAACTGTCGCCACATCGGTTTGATCAATGCATTCAGTTTTTGTGGGCGGTTGAGGGTGACCGTGGCGATATCTCCTTCGCGCCTGACCAGAATGAACTCGGTACTCATGACATGGAAACTCCTCGGGGATTTATCGATAGAAATACTCAACCAGCGCCATCGGTACTGCGGGTACATAGGTCACCAGCATCAGCATCGCGAACAGGACGCCGATAAAGTAGATATTCACCTTGCTCACTTCCCAGATATCGGCCTTGGCCACCGAGCACGCGGTGACCAGAACGCTGGCAACCGGTGGAGTCTGCTGACCGATACCCAGGTTTAGCGTTACGATGATACCGAAATGCACCGGGTCGATGCCGACCTGGTGGACCAGGGGCATTACGATAGGCACCACCAGGATGATTGCCGCGGCGGAATGCAGGAACAGACCGACGACCAGGAAAAACACGTTCAGCAAGGCGAGTACGGCGTATTTGTTCTGCGTAATTTCACTAATGCCATCGGCCAGGGTCTGCGGCACCTGGGCCTCGGTCAGATACTCGCCGACCAGCACCGATGACGCTACCAGTAGCATCACCACCGCGGTCTGCACGCTGCCGTCAACCATTGCCTGTTTCAAATGCGGCCAGTCGAGTTCACGGTAGATGATGCCGATGACGATGGCCGCCACCACCGCGAGGCCGGCACCCTCGGTGGCGGTTACAAAACCGCCAAAAATACCGCCCAGAATGATTACCGGCAGGGTAAAAGCCAGCGCGGCATCTTTGAAAGTCGCTACTACCTGGCTGACTTTGAACACTTCCTCGACCGGATAGTTGTAGTGCACCGCGAAGCGGTGGGCCACAACCATCATCAGAAATCCACCGAGCACACCCGGCACGATGCCGGCGACAAATAATTGCACCACCGAACTTTGCGCCATCACTGCATACAGGATCATCGGGATCGATGGCGGAATAATTACCGCCAGGGTTGCCGAAGACGAAGTAACTGCTGCCGCAAACGGGCCCGGATAGCCCTTATTCTTCATCGATGGTATCAGTATGGATCCGAGCGCGGCCACGTCCGCGACCGCCGAGCCGGAAATTTCGGCAAAGAATAGCGAGGTGCCGATATTGACCATAGCCAGGCCACCTTTGACGAAACCGAAAATCGCCGACGCAAATGCGATCAGGCGACGTGAAATGCCGGTGGAATTCATAATCGCACCAGCCAGGATGAACAATGGAATTGCGATCAAAGGGAAATTGGTGGCACCATCCATCATTACCAGGGCGACGTTCGGTAAAACATCGGGGCCATGCGCAAATACCATCGCGGCAGAGGCAACTACCGCCAGCGACACCGCAATGGGCACATTGATCAACACCAGAGCCAGCAAGCCGATGAACATGAAGAAAACGATCACCTCGACAGTACTCCGCGCTTACTCATGACGCAGAACCGCGGAGTGGCCGGTCGCTTCTCGCCAGATTTGCGGCAGGTTCAAAATTTCCGCAATCACGAACAGGATCGCACCGATTGGTATGACCGACTGGGTGAACTGGGTACCGACATAGGGCAGGCTGATCAGCGTATCGCCTTCCAGGATGACCAATACGACGTAGCCGTACCATGCCAGGATCAGGAAAAACCCGATGATGACGCACTCTGCGAGGATAACCATTGGCACTCGGAAAAGTGTAGGTACTACGGCGATTAAACTCGGCACCCCGATATGGGCTCGCTTCAGGGCTGCCAGCGAAGCGCCGTAATAGGTTAGCCAGGCGAGCTGGACCGAGGCGACTTCGTCGTACCAGGAAAGCGAATCTCCAGCCCAACGGAAGATAACCCCTAACACCACTACCACGGCCAGACTAAGGATCAGCAATACAGTGATCGTCTCTAACAGGCGTTCGAACGCTGTGCGCACGGCTTCGAATTTACTCACCTGGGAACCTTGCTTGGCAGAATTACTTTATGAACCAGGGAAAAACCTCGCCCCGCAATCCCGGGGCAAGGCCTGGATATACTACATTGCAAGGCCTAACGCCTTGTCGATCAGTGCTTTACCGGTAGGTACGCTAGTGCCAAATTCTTCGTAGATCGGCTTGCTCGCGGCAATAAAGGCAGCCTTGTCTGCATTGTTGACTGCCATCCCGCCTGCCTTGAGTTCTGCCAGCAGGTCAACTTCGAGTTGCGCTGCGGTTGCATAAACAAAACCCTGGGTTTCTTTCGCCGTAGTTTCAAGGACATTACGCACATCCTCGGGCAGCTTGGCCCAGTACTTGGTGCTGACCGTCACATAGGCCGGTGTATACACATGACCGGTCATAGACAGGTATTTTTGCACTTCCTGGAACTTGCCGCTGGCGATTTGTGCCAGAGGATTTTCCTGGCCATCGAAGGTACCGGTCTGCAGGGCGACAAACACCTCTGAGAATGACAGCGGTGCCGGATTGGCGCCGTAGGCCTTGAACATCTTGACCCGCCATACTGACTTGGGCGTTCTCAATTTGAGGTCCTGCAAGTCTTCAGGTATGTTGATAGGCCGCTTGTTGTTGGTGATATTGCGGAAACCGTTCTCCCATATCGCCAGTACCTTATAGCCTTTCGCTTCCAGGATCGGTGCCAGCTTTGGCCACACGATTTCCTGCTCGATGCGCGCCATGTGAGCCCTGTCCTTGACCAGGTAGGGCATGTCGAAAAGCCCGAATTCATCGGCAACCGAGGCCATTACCGATGATGGCAGGGCGAAGTTTATCGTGCCGAGCTTGAGTTTTTTCAATAACTCCTTGTCCTTACCTAACTGGCTGGAGCCAAATGCTAATACTTTCGCCTTGCCGGCGAGTTTGGCATTGGCGCGCCTGGCAAATTCGTTAACAGATGCCTCAAACAGGGACCCCGGCTTGCCTACATGACCGAATTTAAGCTCCATTTCTGCCGCGAATACCGGAGTGGCCAGCAGGACACTCAGAATAACAGCAGGGCTGAATAGGGTTAGAAATTTCATATCTTTTCTCCTCAGTTTTTATATAGTTTTCTGGTAATTGGTTATGCTTGTGTATCGCTTACAGCCTGATCCTACTCCTGTTTATCCTTTTTTGGCTAGTAATTAAGCGGGTTCGTCCCGGGCCTTAGCCTGCATCCTGAAATCGCCATCGCTCAGCATTCACCAGCCAGATAGTCCAGCGCGGCGTTGATGCCGCCCTTGTTAAACGGTATTCCGGCTGCTGCCAGACCCATCTCCACACCCGCCAGGGTGCCCGCCAGCATCAGGTCATTAAAATCTCCAAGATGGCCAATGCGAAACACGCGCCCCTGGACTTTCGCCAGACCGGTGCCGAGCGACATGTTGAAACGCTGCAGGATTACCTTGCGCAGGTGATCGGCGTCGTGACCCTCGGGCACCAGAATCGCGGTCAGCGCCGCGCTGTACTCAGCGGGATTCTGGCACAGGATTTCGAGACCCCAGGCGCGCACCGCGCGGCGCGTTGCTTCGCCGTGACGCTGGTGGCGGGCAAAAACATTGTCCAGGCCTTCTTCGAGCAGCATTTTCAGCGATTCGCGTAGCGCATAGAGCAAGTTGGTTGCCGGGGTGTATGGGAAATAGCCGGTATTGATGGCGTTTATCATCGGTTGCCAGCGCCAGTATGAGACTGGCAGGGTTGCTGTTTTGGCCGCTTCCAGCGCCTTCGCGCTGATCGCATTGAAACTGAGACCAGGCGGCAACATCAATCCTTTTTGCGAGCCTGCGACGGTAACATCGACACCCCATTCATCGTGGCGATAATCGATCGAACCCAGTGACGAGATGACGTCCACCATGAACAGGGCAGGGTGTTTACTGCTATCGATGGCTTTTCTGATTTCGCCGATGCGGCTGGTGACGCCGGTGGAAGTTTCGTTGTGAACCACCATTACCGCCTTGATTTGATGATTTGTATCCTCCGCTAACTTTTCTTCCACTACGGCAGGATCGACACCATGGCGCCAGTCACCCGGGACAAATTCGACATCCAGACCAAGATCCCTGGCGATACCTTGCCAGAGAGTGGCGAAATGTCCGGTTTCGAACATCAATACCTTATCGCCGGGAGACAGGGTGTTGACCAGCGCAGCTTCCCACGCGCCGGTGCCCGAAGCGGGATAGATAACAACGTCGGCCGAGGTTTTAAAAACCTGCTTTAAATCCTGCAGTATCCCCAGTGTTAGTTGTGCAAACTCCGGGCCACGATGATCCATCGTCGGCATGTCCATCGCGCGCAGGACTCGATCGGGTACATTGGTTGGTCCGGGGATTTGAAGAAAATGGCGCCCTGCTGGTGTCGACATCGATAAGCCTCGTCAATTTAAGGTAATTGTTATATTTTTTGCTTTGGGCGACAATCCTGCCTCACCCAACCGTGTTGCGCAAGTCCCGCTATTTTGGACTTCTAAAAAGGTTTTCCGTTGTCCACTAACACTATATTTCCACAAAATTCTGCTGCCAGTACCGTCAATATTGGTGACGGTACCCTGGCCGCGAAACTGCGTCATGAACTCGAAGGTGAAGTGATTTTCGATGCTTTCAGTCGGGGTCGCTACAGTACCGACGCCTCAATTTACCAGATCGAACCGATTGGTGTGGTGGTACCGAAAAGCGAACAGGATATCGTGCGTGCCATTCAAATTGCCGGCGACGCAGGCGTGCCAATATTGCCGCGCGGTGGTGGCACTTCACAGATCGGGCAGACGGTGGGTGCCGCGCTGGTTATAGATACCAGCAAGTACTTGAACCAGGTAATCGATTTTGACCCCGCGGTGCGCAGCATTCGGGTGCAGCCGGGGATGGTACTGGATCAACTCAACAAGTACCTGAAGCCACACGGTCTGTTCTACCCGGTCGACGTGTCTACCGGTAACCGGGCGACTCTCGGGGGCATGACCGGCAACAACAGTTGCGGCGCACGTTCCATTCGTTATGGCAACATGGTACACAATGTCCAGGCTATCGATGCCATTCTGGCGGACAGTAGCAGCGCGCATTTTGCTGATCTGGCGCATACCACTCAGGATGGTTCCTGCACTGAACTGATTCAAAAACTGACCGCTCTGGGGCAGCGGGAGGCGCAGGAAATAGAGCGCAGGTTTCCGCAGCTGTTACGGCGCGTCGGCGGTTACAACATCAATGAAATAGCCCAGGCCGATGATGCGAACTTCGCACGGTTACTAGTCGGTTCAGAGGGCACCCTGGCATTTTTCACCCGCCTGCAACTGGAGTTACAACCCATACCCCCGCAAAAGGTACTGGGTGTTTGTCATTTTCCGACTTTTCACCAGGCTATGGATGCGGCGCAGCACATAGTAAAACTCGATCCGAGCGCCGTCGAGCTGGTCGACCGCACGATGATTGATTTATCGCGCGAAATTCCTATGTTCCGTGCCACGGTCGATCGCTTCGTGCGGGGCGAACCGGATGCACTGCTGCTGGTGGAGTTTGCTGGCGACGATCGCAACGAGCAATTGAGCAAGCTTCGGCAACTGGTCGAACTGATGGCTGATCTTGGTTTTCCCGATGCGGTAGTCGAGGCGCTTGATGCCGAGTTCCAGGTGGCGGTATGGGAAGTGCGCAAGTCCGGACTCAATATCATGATGTCGATGAAGGGCGACGGCAAACCGGTCTCTTTCATCGAAGACTGCGCGGTACAACTGGAGGATCTGGCCGAGTACACCGACCGGCTGACCCAGGTGTTCGAGAAATACGGCACCACCGGCACCTGGTACGCCCATGCCTCGGTGGGCTGTCTGCATGTGCGCCCGATCCTCAATATGAAGGCTCCGGGTGGTGCGCAAAAAATGCGCGCCATCATGGAGGAAACGCTGGAAATTGTGCAGCAATACAAAGGTTCCCATTCGGGTGAACACGGCGATGGTCTGGCGCGGTCAGAATTCCATGAGCGCATGTTCGGCACACGAATGCTGCGCGCCTTCGAAGAAATCAAAGACAGTTTCGATCCGGGTGGAATTTTAAACCCAGGAAAGATAGTTCGTGCAGCGCGCATGGATGATCGTGCACTGTTTCGCTACAAACCCGATTACCAGGTCTCCCCGATACAAACTGCGCTGGACTGGTCGGAGTGGGGCGGTTTTGGCGCGGCTATCGAGATGTGCAATAACAACGGCGCCTGCCGTAAGGCGGATGTCGGTGTAATGTGTCCTTCCTATCGCGTCACCCGGGATGAACAGCATTTGACACGCGGTCGCGCGAATACACTGCGCCTGGCGATCAGTGGTCAGCTGGGTGCCGATGCGCTGGTTTCCGCGGCGATGTATGACACCATGGACCTGTGTATCGGTTGTAAAGGCTGCAAACGCGAGTGCCCCACCGGGGTCGACATGGCGAAGATGAAAGTGGAATTTCTGCATCATTACCACAAGCAGCACCGCCTGCCACTGAAGGACCGTTTGATTGCCTGGTTACCGCGTTACGCTCCAGTTGCAGCGCGTTTGAGTTATATCCTGAATCTGCGCGATGCTGTTCCCGGGCTGGCATGGCTAAGCGAAAAACTACTCGGTCTGAGTGCAAGTCGCAGCCTGCCGCGGTGGCGCGCAGATTACTTTGACGACCGCCGCGAAGCGCCTGGCAAGACACCGGAGAAAAGTCGCGAAGTGGTGTTACTGGTCGATACTTTCGAGCGCTATTATGAGCCCGAAAATGCCCGGGCAGCACAGGCCGTGCTCAAGGCGGCGGGCTACCAGGTGCACCTGGTGCAACCGGCCGATGGCGGACATCCCTTGTGCAGTGGTCGTACCTTCCTCGCGGTGGGCCTGGTAAAACAGGCACGAGATGAAGCCCGACGCATGCTTGCAGCGCTCAAGCCTTATGTTGCACGCGGAGTTCCGGTGATTGGTCTGGAACCCTCCTGCCTGCTAACCCTGCGCGATGAATTTAAAAGCATGCTACCCGGTGAGGAAAGCAACGCGCTGGCCGAATCCGCCTTATTGCTGGAAGAATTTCTGGCGCAACAGCATCAGGCTGGGGAACTGCAGCTCGAATTGAAGCCCTTGTCAGCCAGGCGAGCGCTCGTGCACGGGCATTGTCATCAAAAGGCTTTTGGCACGATGGCAGCGATGCAACAAACTTTAGCGTTAATACCGGAACTCGAGGTTGAAGTGATCGACGCCAGTTGTTGCGGTATGGCTGGCGCCTTTGGTTATGAGGCCAGTCATTACGCCGTATCGATGAAAATGGCAGAACTGAGCTTACTGCCAAAGATACGTACGGCCAGCAAAGACACGCTGCTGATTGCCAATGGCACCAGTTGTCGGCATCAGATCCGTGACGGCGCGCAACGCGAGAGCCGGCATATTGCCTGTGTTTTACTGGAGGCTTTGCAGCTAAACTGATTCCTCTCAGGTGGCACAGCTACCGCTTTCGACAACCCTGATCTGATTCGATAATAGACCAGCAGAAAGATCCGATTTGATCGCTCTCGACTTCAATTGAATCACCAATTTGCAGCGGCCCAACGCCGCTTGGAGTACCGGTGTAGATCATATCCCCCGGCTGTAATATCCATATTTTACTCAGGTAAACTAACAGCTCTTTGAAGCTGAATAACATGTCCTCGGTGTTACCATTTTGCCTTTCCTCACCGTTGATTCTGCAGACGAAGTTCAGATCTTCCAGATCGATCGTCGCCGAGTCATAAGGCAGGAACTCGCCTATGGGTGCGCTTTGTTCAAACGACTTGGCCTCTTCCCACGGAAGTCCGCTCTGTTTTGCTTCTTTTTGCAGATCACGCAAGGTCAGATCAGCTCCCAGAGTAAGCGCATCAATATAGGAAAGAGCTTCCTCCTCAATTATATTTTGTCCCCGTTTTCCAATCCTCACGACAACTTCGACCTCGTAATGAAGCATCTTGCCGTGTTTTGGAAAATGAATCTTTTCATCCGGGGCCACCAGGCAAGCTAGCGGGCGCATAAACACCACTGGCTTTTCCGGCATGGGGTTACCGAGTTCCTTGATGTGTGCAACATAGTTCTGGCCAATGCAGAAAATGCGTGCCATGTCAGTGCTACTTCCCATTATTTAATTCCCCCGGTAGAAATCAGGCTAGCGATGCATGCTATCGATTTTGTTGGCCTAGTATAAGGCATGTGTTGTGTCGATCGGTTGAACCGGCATTAAATCAAACAAGTAACTGGAAACTCCGCGCTCACCGCTTTGCGAAGTGCTAAGGGGGAAGTTCATTGGCAGCGATTCGTTCATTGCTGGACAAGCGCAGCGTACGCCGTTTTACTGTATACGCTTTTTTATGACTAAACGAGAATTTGATATGGCCTTCAAAACCGCAGACCTGAGTGACGAAAACGAGGGCAAGCTACAGTTCGTACTGCCCGGACTGCTGAATTTTGGAGGTAATACCCGTTTTTACGGTGAGATGGTTACGATAAAATCCCTGGGTGATTTTTCACTGGTTCGCGAACAGGTCAAATCTCCCGGTGACGGCAAGGTATTGGTCGTTGATAACGACGCCTTAATGGATTGCGCTATGCTGGGAGATTTGCTTGCGGCGGCGGCGCTGGAGAACGCCTGGCAAGGCGTGGTGATCAATGGTTGCATCCGTGACTCTGCCGATATCGCCGCGCTGGGGATCGGCGTCAAGGCGCTGGCCACCATACCCGTGCGCGGCAGCAGGGAAGGCAAGGGCGAGTTAAACATGGAAGTCGAGTTTCTCGGCGCTGTGTTTCGTCCTGGCGAGTACCTTTACAGCGATGAAGATGGAATCCTGCTCAGCGCTGATGCGTTATTTTGAGTTAACGCGCAAATCGGAGTTTTTGCGCGTAGGGGAAAACGTCTTCGTAAATTCCGGCCTCGATGTTTTTCTGCTTTTGCACCCAGAAATCAGCTTCGAGTAAGTCGCGATGATGTTTCATGAACGCCTGGCGTAGACGATTGTTGGCGAACAGGAAAGTAGCGAATTGCTCCGGGAAAACATCGTTTGCCGCCACGCTATACCAGGGTTCCGCGGCAAATTCATCTTCCGGATAACGCGCCTCTGGTATCTTGCGGAAGTTACATTCGGTCAGATAACAGATTTCATCGTAATCGTAAAACACGACGCGGCCCTGACCTTGCCCGGTAACCCCGAAATTTTTCAATAGCAAATCTCCTGGAAAGATATTCGCCGCGGCCAGTTCCTTGATCGCATCGCCGTAGCCTTTCATCAGGTGGCCGAGATAATGATCGTCGGCTTGCTGCGTCGCCAGGTTTAACGGTGTCATGCGACGTTCGATGTACAAATGCTTGATGACGATCTGATTGCCTTCTTCTGACACGCTATCTGTGCAGGTTTCGTAAAGCTCTTCGAGTAAATCCCCGGCAAAGCGCGCGCGCGGCAACGCAACATGCGAGTATTCGAGTACATCCGACATGCGTCCAACCCGGTCGTGCATTTTGACCAGGCGATAGGTGTCCAGCACCTCCTGGCGCGTCGTTTTCTTGGGCGGCGGAAAGCGATCGCGGATTACCTTGAATACGTATGGATAGGAGGGCAGCGTAAACACCGCCATCACCATGCCCTTGATACCAGGGGCAAATATCAGCTCGTCTTCCGAGTGCTTCAAATGATGCAGGAAGTCACGGTAAAAAACTGTTTTGCCCTGCTTGTGGAAGCCGATCGCCGAGTAAAATGATTCCTTGCTACGCATCGGCATCAGGCGACGCAGAAAAGTAACGATAGAAGAAGGCACCGGGTGGTCAACCATGAAATAGACGTAAGAAAATTCGAACAGGCGGGTCAAACCCTGTTTGCCGATGATAATTGCATCGCAATAAACTGAAGCGTTGCCGCTATGCAGAATCGGAATCGCAAAGGGTACTTCCAGATTAGAATTGATTGCCCGCCCGACGATATAGGCAGCCTTGTTACGGTAGAAAATGCTGCTCATTACCTGGAACTGGAAATTCAAATGCGCCTTCCGCGGCCGCGGAAAGCTATGTTTGATCAACGCCCGGGCAATGTTACGCACATCGCGATCAATGTTTTCGAATGGCAGGTCGAATCCACTGTCGAGCAGAACCTGCTTGATCGAAGATCGAAAGCCGCGTTTGGCCGGGTAATAAACATGGTAGGAAGGTTTGTCGGAGTCGATGAATTCGGTCGAAACCGCGCTGCGGACGAAGATGTAGTCGTTGCCGAAGTAGTCCCGGTGAAACAGCGCACAGAACACCGAATTGTAAAAAGTCTCAGCCAGCTCGGGTTGCAGATGGTTGCTGATTAACTGTACGTAATCCCGTTTGACGTCAAACCAGAGTTGACTGTCGAAAGGTTCGAGGTCGAACAGTTTCTGCAAATCGCCAATCGCATCCTTGACGCGAATGTCATAAAACATGATGCGTTCACGCGAAGCCACCCGTTCGGCTTCCCAGGCAGCGTTCTCGAAGCGCTGCTTGGCACCCCTGGTAATTTCGCTGAAAATCGAAAAATGTCGATCGAAGCCGTTCAGAATCGTAGTGGCGATCTGGATCGACAAGCCTTTATCCGGCTTATTCATTGCTTGACTCCGGAAAGTTCATTGTTTGCGCGCCGGAATCTCGAGCCGCTGCCTTTTTTCCCACAGATTTTTACGGCTGATTCCAGGCATGTAAGCTAGCTCGGTTTCGATGCTGCCGCCCGGTTTCAGGATTATCGCGCGCTCAATAATATTTTCCAGTTCACGCACGTTACCAGACCACTGATAGTGAAACATCTGTTCATAAATATCTTCGCCGGAGGCCATACTTTTATGATGGCTTCGTTGCGTCATCATTGGTCAGCATCGATAGTTATCTCGGTCGGTCGTATATCCGACGTAAAGAGTGATAAAGCGTTACTCCTGGTTACCGAAAATTTCACCCGAGTGTTACTTATCGTGATGTACAGGTCAATAAGATTGAAAAATCGGTTGATTTACATCAATTTAGCCATGTTTGAGTGGCAATCGACCAGGCGAATATCTTGTCGCATGCGCAGGTTTATGTAAGCATATCCGTGCCCACAAAGAAAACTGATAATTAAATCCCGAGGAAGGCGCCATGTCTGAAAACAAAACCTATCCAGTCCCGGCTGAGTTTGCTGCGCAAGCGAATATCACTGCCGCCCAATATGAAGAAATGTACCAGCAATCGGTAGACGATCCCGAAGGTTTCTGGTCGGAACAGGCCGAAAATTATATTTCCTGGTTTAAACCCTGGAATTCGGTCTGTGACTGGAGTTTTGACGCCGAGGATCTGCATATAAAATGGTTTGAAGGCGCCGAACTCAATGTGTCATACAACTGTCTCGACCGTCATCTTAGTTCCCGTGCAGACCAGGTTGCAATCATTTGGGAAGGGGATGACCCTGGTGTAGATCGCAAAATTACCTACGCCGAGTTGCATGCAGAGGTATGCAAATTCTCCAATGTGCTGAAAGCACAAGGCGTTGCCAAAGGCGATTGTGTTTCGATTTACATGCCGATGATTCCTGAAGCTGCGGTCGCGATGCTGGCCTGTACTCGCATCGGTGCAGTGCACTCGGTGGTGT
>Ga0209165_10000220_pt1 | contig 22892 bp, 23 predicted proteins | sample tdAd001_FD_187122 | JGI IMG/M metagenome (GOLD analysis project Ga0209165, IMG submission 187122) | Marine sediment microbial communities from the Atlantic coast under amendment with organic carbon and nitrate - tdAd00.1 (SPAdes)... | ecosystem: Environmental > Aquatic > Marine > Coastal >... | reverse complement strand
TTTTTCGAAGGGTTAATTGGTTTTGTGAAACATTTTGGGGGTGGGGGCGTTAATGGGGGGTGATGAGGAGTTGGCGGACTATTCTTTTGGGGGTTCCGATTCTGGTTGTTGCCATTTTGGTGGCGATTGGGGTGACTTCTACGCGTGCTGATTCGCCCACGTTGGCGAAGGCGACTTTTGCGGGCGGGTGTTTTTGGTGCATGGAGCCGCCGTTTGAGAAGCTGCCAGGCGTGGTCAGCGTCACGTCAGGCTACACGGGCGGTAAGGGGACAGCGCCATCTTACGAAGAGGTGAGCTCGGGGCGGACTTCCCACGTCGAGGCGGTGCAGGTGAAGTATGACCCGACCGTCATCTCGTATGAGTACCTGCTGAAGGTCTTTTGGCGACAGATCGACCCGACCGATGCTGGCGGCCAGTTCGCCGACCGCGGCAAGCAGTACCGGGCCGCGATTTTCGCGCACGACCGTGAACAGCGCGCACTGGCCGAAACTTCGAAACGCGAGCTCGAAAAGAGTGGTATTTTCAAGGCGCCCATCGTCACGCCCGTTCGATGGGCTGAACCGTTCTACGCTGCCGAGGCCTACCACCAGGACTATTACAAAAAGAACCCCGCGAGCTACAAGCGCTACCGCGCCGGGTCTGGGCGCGAGGGTTTCCTCAAAGCCGTGTGGGGCGAGAGGCCGCTCGAGGCGCCTGAAAAACCCAAAGCCACAAAGAAGAAACCGATGTCCGATAAGAGCAAGGAATACGACAAACCCGCGGAGGCCGAGCTTCGTAAGGAACTGACGCCGCTGCAGTACGCGGTCACCCAGGACGAAGGGACCGAACCGCCGTTCCGCAACGAGTTCTGGGACAACAAGAAAGATGGCATCTACGTCGATGTCGTCAGCGGCGAGCCCCTCTTCAGCTCGACGGACAAGTACAAGAGCGGCACAGGCTGGCCGAGCTTCACCAAGCCGATCGAAAGAAAAAACGTCACCGAGCATGCGGACCGCAAGCTGATGTCGACGCGGACCGAGGTCCGAAGCAAACATGGGGACAGCCACCTCGGTCACGTCTTCGAGGATGGGCCCGCGCCCACGGGGATGCGCTACTGCATCAACAGCGCGTCTCTGCGATTCATACCGAAGGAAGATCTCGCCAAAGAGGGTTACGGTGAGTATCTGTCGCTGTTCGAGTAGCCGATGAAGCTTCGCGATCGAATCAAGCCCTGGGCGCAGGACTGGGCCATGCGCTTCATGGACGACTTGAGGCCGGAGACGCTCGATGAGGCCCGGGGCGAGGTGCTCGAAATTGGGTTTGGAACCGGTCGCAACCTGCGCCACTACTCGAACGAGGTGCGGTCCGTCTGGGGCATCGACCCGATGACGACCGAGGGCGTCGGCCCAGTGGAGCGCCGGATCGCGCGAGCCCCCTTTCCTGTGGAGCGAGCTGCCCTTCGCGCCGACAACCAACTGCCTTTCGACGCGGGGCGCTTCGACTGCGTGGTCACGACATGGACGCTGTGCTCGATTCCCGATGCGCGCGCGGCGCTCGACGAGATGCGTCGTGTGCTGAGGCCCGGCGGACTCTATCTCTTCATCGAGCACGGCCGTGGCCGCACCGCGAGCACCATTCGCTGGCAAGAACGCCTCAACCCTGCGTGGAACAGGCTCACCGACGGCTGCAACATCAACCGACCAGTCGACGAGCTCGTCGAGCAGTCCGGGTTCGAGCTCACGTCACTCGACGAGTTCAAGGGCAAGGGTCCGCGGCTGATTTCGCATCTGTACCGTGGCGTCGCGAAGCGCCACTAGGGAGCAGTCCCCTTTTCTGACGGCGGTGCTAACCTTGCGGGGATGTCGTTGCTTCGCCGAGGCCTGTCGTTGATCTGGGAGGCACCGCAAACTGCACTTGGGGCGGCGATGCTGGGGGCGGAAGCCCTGCGGAGTCGCGTCGTGAACGTCGAGCTCGAGGACGGCCGGCTCGTCGTCGAGTCCAAGGGGACGGGCATCTCGCTCGGGTACATCGTGTTTTGGAGCCGTGAAGACAGCCGCTGGCACGACTTGGACATCCGAAACCGTGCCCACGAGCTCGGGCACACGAAGCAATCACGGCTCCTAGGGTGGCTCTACTTGCCTGTCATCGGGTTGCCGTCTATCTCGCGAGCAGCCTACGCCCTCGCGCATCGCGAAGTAACCGGCCGCCAGTGGGCCCGGTACTACGAGGGCTACCCGGAAAACTGGGCCGACCGTCTCGGCGGTGTCATTCGCGAGAAAGAACAAAGCTGATGGAGCTTGAAACCGTCGGAACCGACTACCCGGGGTTCCTTTACCGCCGCCAGCCACGCAACGTCTACTGGGAGACGACCATCTCGTGCGACCTGGCGTGCCAGCATTGCCGTGCGAGTGCGATTCCGCACCGCGACCCCGCGGAGCTGAGCACCGAGCAGGGCAAGGCGCTGATGCGAAGCGTTCAAGAGCTCGGCAGTATGCTCGTGCTGACGGGCGGTGACCCGCTCAAGCGGCCGGACATCGCGGAACTGATCGAGTACGGGCGCTCCCTACCGATTCACGTGTCCATTACGCCCAGCACGACGCCGCTGCTGCAGCGCGAGACGGTCGAGCGGTTCCGCGACCTCGGGGTGAGCGCGATGGGCGTGAGCCTCGATGGGCCCACCGCTGAGATTCACGACGCGTTTCGCAATGTCCCGGGCACGTTCGAGTACTCGATGCGCGCGCTCGAGTGGGCGCGCGAGTTCGATATCCCGGTGCAGGTCAACACGACGATCACCGCGAAGACACTTCCCCACGTGCAGGCGATGTATGAGTTGCTGCGCGACAAGGCCGCCCCTCCGGTTCGCCGCTGGAGCCTTTTCTTGCTGGTGCCCGTTGGCCGCGGGTCCGAGCTCGACACGCCGAGCGCCGACGACGTGGAGAGGCTCCTCGCCTGGGTCTACTCGATCTCCGAGGAAGCGCCTTTTCGGGTGGGCACGACCGAGGCACCCCACTATCGGCGCTACTGGATTCAGCAGAAGCTTGCCGAAGGTATGCCGCTCAAAGACATCCAGGCGCGGGCGCGCCAGATGGCGTTTGGTATCCGCGACGGTAACGGGGTGATTTTCGTTTCGCATCTCGGCGAGGTGTACCCGGCCGGGTTCTTACCCTACCCGCTGCTCGGAAACGTCAAAGATCAGGCCCTCCACGAGATCTACCGCGGGTCCGAGGCGCTTCACGAGATTCAGGACCCGAGCAATTACAGAGGTCGCTGCGGTCGCTGCGAGTTCAAGTTCGCCTGCGGTGGCTCGCGAGCCCGCGCATACGCAATGACCGGTGATCCACTCGGCGAGGATCCCCTCTGCGCATATCAGCCTGCCTGAGCGCGGCGCTTACTTCTTCGGCAGCCCGAGCGCCCGGTCGGCGATCAGGTTCATTAAGAGGTTATTAAACACGTAGACCGTGCCTTCGCGAAGCTTGCGCTCGACGTGATACTCCGAGGCGAGGCCCCAGCCGCCAAACGTGGTCAGCGCGGCGCGCGAGGTCTCCCAGGCGGCCTCAGACGCCAGTACCTTCACCATTGCGGATCGCGGCACGCCGTCCTCACCGCGATCAACGACGTCGAGCACGTCCCAGCGCATCAGATCGGCGGCCTCGACCTTCGAGTAGGCCTGCACCAGCGGGTACTGGATGCCCTGGTTGACGCCGATCAACTGGCCGAAGGTCTTGCGGGTCTTGGCGTACTCGATGCTCCGATCGAGCAAGAAGCGAGCATTGCCGATCGCCTCGGAAGCGGCGAGCACGCGTCGAATCACGAAGCCCTTCATCAGGCAGGCGAGCCCCTCGCCCACCGGGCCGATGCGTGTGCTGTCCGGCACCCGAAGGTCATCGATGAACAGGCTGGAGGTCATCCGGTGCGCCACGAGGTCGATCGGGTGCATCTCGACTTGGCCGCCCACCTCGTCGAGGTCGAGCAGGAAGAGCGTCGTCCCTTCGTCGGCGCGTGCTAGCAGAATCATCAAGCGAGTGTGCTCGGCGAACGAGATCAAGACCTTGCTGGCGTTGATCACCCAGTCGTCGCCATCACGGCGAGCGGTGCTCGCGAGCTCGGCCATGTTGGCACCGCTGTCGGGCTCGGTCGCCGCCACGGTGAGGAAGCGAATGTCGCCAGAGGCAACGCCCGGCAGGTACTCCTTCTTCTGCTCTTCGGTTCCGTGAAGAACTAGGGTCCGGCAGATCGCCATCTGCGCGTTGACCGACGCTGCGTCGCCCCCCGCCCGGTTGATCTCCTCGACGAGCACGGCAGCCACTCGCGCGCCTGCATCGAGGCCGCCATACGCCTCTGGAATGAATGTGCCGAAGTACCCGGCCTCGCCGATCGTATCGAAGAACTCGACGGGAAAGGTCTTGGCTGCATCTTGCTCGCGCCAATAGTCCGGGCCGAACCGCTGCAACGCGGGGCCAAGCGCAGCGCGGACTTCATCCGCCGCAGAATCCAAAGGTCGTATGGGCGCCATGGAGGCCCAGCTTTGCATTGACGCGCCTAGGTCGCCAACAAGTCGCGCAAGGCCTCGTAGACGTCAGGATGGTTGGCGATGTGGATGTGATTCATGCCGGGGAGCACTGCGCCGCCTGAGAAATGGATGCGCCGGGCGTGCTCGGGCGCTTCGCCGGAGGCGCTCGGCAGCCGTACCATCAAGTCGCCGAGCAGCTGGCCGAGCGGATGGATTGGATCACGCGCGATAGTAGCCGCCAGAAAGTAGTACCCGACGCCGTCAACCAGGGGCACGTTCTGCCTGGCATCCAAGAACACCTGGTCTGGATCCTTTCCGGCCCATTCTTCATCGATGGTGTAGCCGTACCGAAGGTCTTTGACGCCCGCACTGCGGCTGTCGAGCAGCTCGGCCGGAACGTGGGCACCGGCAGCATCTACTTTGCGCAAGACGTTGGTGAGCACGTTGACCGCCTTTTCGAGCGGCGCTCCCAGATGGGGTGAGCCGATGCACGCGACGTGACGAAGATGGGCGACCCAGGGCTCGTCATGCTCCCGTGCGTAGTGCGCTGCGCTTCGCGCAACCAGGCCGCCCATGCTGTGCCCGATGAGCGTGATCTCTTCGACAGGCACCGGGTACGCATCGAGCACCTCGGTGATCAACTTGGCCAACGCGCGCCCATTCTCGGAAATGTGCCGGCCCGTGTTGTACCGAAGATAGATCGGTGTGTAGCCGAGATCATCGGCCAACCGCGTGCCGAAGGTGACGTCGGGATCGCCGTAGTGCTGCTCTGACGACAGGCTCCACAGCCACTCGGTCGCCGCGAGACTGTGTACAAAGACGCAGACCTTGTTCGTTGGATTGGGAAAGGCTGCCGCAAAAGCCTCCGGGGTGGCCTTGAGATGCCGGCCGTGGTGGCGGAGGCTCATCCCGAGATCGAGACGGCTGTTCTTCCGGCTCAGGTGGTCGCCCCAGAATCCATTGATCGATGCCTGCAGATAGTCGACGTACCAGGTTGCGGTGCCTGCCGCGCTCGAGCGGATGGGAGTCGCGAGGGCGAGGGCGTCAGAATCCGACGGCTGGTCGAGGCCCGCTTCGGCGACGTCGGCGACGGCGTTCACAGCGAAACGCGTGATTCCATTGACCACCCGGACCGACTCGAAGACGCCGCCCGAAATGGCTGTTTCGATGCCGGTGACGACCTTGGCGGTGCTCTGCACAGGCTCGATCGGCGCGAAACGGCGGACCGTTCGCTCGACGACCGCGTCGTGCGTTCGCTCGACGAGATTGGTCGTCTCCTCGACCACGTCAAACACCAAATCGATGAACCCTCGTATACGTCGCATCTCTCAGGCCCTAATCGTCTCGTAACCCTTGCCGCGCAAGAGGCTCTCGTCGGCGGTCACGAGTGTGAATTGATAGACACTGGCCGTCGCGGCGATGAACCGGTCCGCCGCGTCCTCGTGTCTGAGTTTGAGCTCGCGAGATTGGAGCGCGACCTCGTGATTGACAGGTGCTTCACCGATGCCGCTCGCTGCGATTGCGTCTTGAATCCAACGGCGAGGGTCAGCGTCGAGCTCGAGCTTCCCGCCTTCGGCGAGCATGGTCGTCTCCCAGATCGAAACCGGGGAGAGCCAGAGCGTGGAGCCCGGTGCCGTCAGGAGCGCGCGCGTCTTCTTCCGGAGGCGCTCGGGCTCGACCAGGCTCCAAAGCCACACGTGGGTGTCGAGCAGGTAGTCCTTACTCAACGGAGCGCCTCCGAATCGTCGGCCGCGCTGGGTTCGAGCAGGTCAGCGATGATTTGCCCGCGCTCGGCGAAGGACCCGAGCCAGCCGGGCTCAGACTGAACGGGTGAAGGTGGATGGATTTCGGCGATGCGCTCGCCGCGCCTGGTCACCACGACGGGCCGCCCCGTCTTTTGAACCCTGCGCAGAATCCCCAGGCATTTTGCTTTGAACTCGGAAATCACAATGGTTTCTGGCCGCTCTTCCATCGGCTGTGGATAGCAAAGTCAAAGACTATGGTCAACGACTATGGTCAACTGATGTTCATGGGTGCGCGGACCGATCTCTCGTGCTCCAATACCGCGATGATGGTGACTCAAACCTTCCGTATCCTCGTGATGACCCTTACCCTTCTGCTCGTCGCGGGCTGTCAGACCAAGGGACCGACCCCGAACGAGGGGGCCCCCTCGAGCAGCCCGGCGCAGGTCGGAACGACTGAAACTGGTGGCACGCATCCAGCGACCGGGACGCAGGACCCCCACGCGGGGATGGCACCGCCACAGGACGTCCATGCCGTCCCGGATGATTCGGGGATGCTCGACGTGGGCGCGATCGCGTTCAAGGTGCCCGACAAACTTGAGCTCAAGGCACCTAAGTCATCGATGCGCCGCGCGCAGCTGAGCGCCCCGGGTGCAGCCGGCCCCGCCGAGCTCGTCGTTTACTTCTTTGGCCCGCAGGGAGCGGGAACGACGAAAGACAACATCGATCGCTGGGTGGGGCAGTTCAGCAACGCTGATGGCTCCCCGGTGTCCGACGCGAAGCAAAGCACGAGCAAGGTTTCTGGCTTCGACGTCACGAGGGTGGAAGTCGCAGGCCAGTTCGAAAGCGGAATGGCCCCCGCAGGCCAGCCAGAAGCCGCCAAGGGCGGTCAGCGCATGATCGCGGCGATCGTCGAAACCAGCGGCGGCCCCTACTACATCAAGTTCATCGGACCGAACGCGACGGTCGCCGAGTACGCGGGCAGCTTTGATGGGTTGATCGCCTCGATCGTCGCCTCTCCGTAACCACCACGGATGGGAAGGCCCCGGCGAAAGCGAAGCGCGATACGGCCTACCGACGGCCGCCGGCGCTCCGCCTTCGTGCAGGCTCTCGCGTTCTCGCATTCGACCTCGGTGTCGCCGATCTGGCGCCGGATCATGACCGTGTCCACGTATTTCCTGCTGTGGGTGGTGCTGACGGCACTCGCACCGGTATGGATTCCCGTTGCGGTCATCACTGGCATCGTGCGCCGATGCTCGTTCGTGGTCTTGCGACTTCTGACGTTTTTCTGGATCTATCTGCTGATCGAGCTCCTCGGGCTGGTCGCCGCTGCGGGGATCTATCTGATCACGCCCAGCAACATCGAGCGCCGGCACGACCTCTTTTTCCGGCTGCAGTGCTGGTGGGGCGGCTCCCTGTTCGACTGGCTTTGCAGGGCTCTTTCCCTCTCGGCGTCCATCGAGGGCGACGATCAGATCCTCCCTGGCCCGGTCCTGGTGTTCGTTCGCCACGCAAGCATCATCGACACCGCCGTCCCCGTCGCCTTCATCTCCCGAGCGAAGGGCTTGCGGCTTCGGTACGTATTCAAGCGTGAGCTCCTCGTGGACCCGTGCATCGACGTCGCAGGGCACGCGTCGCCGCACTACTTCATCGACCGGGGCGGTAAGCCGGAGGAAGAGTTGGCCGGCGTTCGGAAGCTCGCGGAGAACCTCGGCGCGGAAGGCGTGCTGCTCTACCCGGAAGGCACCCGCTTCACCGAACGCAAGAAGCGAATCGCCCTCGAGAGACTCGCCAAGACCCACCCGGAGTTGGTGACCGTGGCCGAGTCATTCAGGTACAGTCTTCCCCCCAAAGCCGGCGGCGCACTCACTCTGCTCGACGCCGCTCCCCACGCCGACGTGCTCATCGTCGCTCACCGTGGGCTCGAGGGCCTCGCGGAGGTTGCTGACTTGTTGAGCGGCGCGGTCGTTGGCAAGAAGGTCGAAATTCGCATCTGGCGCATCAACGCCGCCGACATCCCAGAAGGGGAAGCGCGGCGGCGTTGGTTGTTTGATTGGTGGAAGCGGGTCGACGATTTCGTCTACGCCGCGGGTTGACGTCTTCGACGCCGGCGACGGCGCTGCGCACCAGGTCGCTGATTGCTCGCGGGCGGGCCAGAGCTTTCCGGCCGTGGTCGACTCACTGGGCGTTGCTCAGCAGGATCGCGGGGCGGAAGGTCCACCGGCACCTCCGCGGGCGAGAACTTGATGAGCCTCTCCACCGCTCGTAGCCGGCTGCGTTCCGATGGATCGACCAGTGACCAGGCAGCCCCCGTAGCTCCCGCGCGGGCCGTGCGGCCGATGCGGTGCACGTAGCTCTCTGGTTCGTGGGGTAGCTCGTAGTTGAATACATGGGAGACCGCGTCGATGTCGATGCCGCGGGCAGCAATGTCTGTCGCGACCAGCACCCAGGCGTCCCCATTTTTGAAGTTGCTCAGCGCCCGCTGACGGGCGTTCTGTGACTTGTTTCCGTGGATGGCTTCGGCGCCGATGCCGGCGTTCTCGAGCTTGCGGGCTACCTTGTTGGCACCGTGTTTGGTGCGTGTGAAAACGATGGCTCTTGAAACCTCGTCGTCACGCAGAAGGTGTTCGAGCATGCGCTGCTTGTCGCTGTTGTCGACCATGACGACCCGCTGGTCGATCTCTTTCACGGTCATCTGTTTCGGCGAAACGTCCACACGAACCGGGTCTTTGAGCAGCTCGCGAGCGAGCGCCGCGACCTCTTTCGGCATCGTGGCGGAAAACAAAAGCGACTGACGGGTCTTGGGCGTCAGCGCAACGATGCGCTTCACGTCCCTGATGAACCCCATGTCGAGCAGGCGGTCGGCTTCGTCGAGCACCAGCACCGATACTTCGGAGAGGTCGACGTGCCGTTGGCCTGCCAGGTCCAGGAGGCGACCGGGAGTCGCGACGAGGACGTCGAGGCCCAGTGCCAAGCCCTTGATCTGAGGGTTCTGACTGACGCCGCCAATGATGAAGGCGTGACGCAGTTTGGTGTATCGCCCTAGGCTCGTTAGCTCCTCGTGAATCTGGAGCGCGAGCTCACGCGTTGGCGCGAGGACGAGGGCCCGCGGTCGGCGGGGCTTGGGAGGAGAGTTTTGCTCCTCCAGGCGTTGCAGCAAAGGCAACGCGAACGCGGCGGTCTTGCCGGTTCCAGTCTGGGCAATGCCCAGCAGGTCCTTCCCCTGCAAGAGCTGGGGTATGGCCTGAGATTGAATGGGCGTGGGCTGTGTGTAGCCCTTGTCCCCCAGGGCGCGGCGGAAGGTTCCGCCGACCCCGAGGGATTCAAAGTCGTCGATCACTCGAGTCTTACCAACGGTTGTCCCGACGGTCGTTTCTCGGACGCTCATTGGCAGAGTCGACGCGGATGGTACGACCATCAAGCGTGGAGCCGTTGAGCTCCTCGACCGCGCGGCTTGCGCTCTGCTCGTCGTCAAAGGTCACGAAGCCGAAGCCCCGTGAGCGACCGGTTTCCCGGTCGGTGATCACCTTGGCCTCGGCAACGGCGCCGCAAGCCTCAAAAGCCTGCTGGAGCTCGCTGTCGGTCGTGTTCCAGCTCAGGCCACCTACGAATAGTTTCTTGCTCATCTGTTTTTCTCTTCTCTATGTGCGAGGCATCACGGTGGGAGTTGTCCCAGTCGCCTGCTTCGCTTCTACTTGCCGATGTCTTCTTCGAACCCTTGGAACCGTTGTTTCGTTTCACGGTGCGGGTCTGATAGGAACAGGCGGCAGCGTGCTGGGCAACCCACGGTGGGCTACCGCGCCCTGGATGGGCGATTTCGGCAAGGTAGCAGTTGGGCTACGTTTGTCCAGACGCGGACTCGGGGCGGCCTCAGCGATGCCGCTTGCTAGGCCTCCGTGAGGAACTGTTTTCGAGCCCGAGGTAGCGATCCTGAGCAATTCCATAGTCTTGCAGGATCTGCCGGTCGGCGCGGAGGGCGGCGTCGCGGTCGAGGGTCAGCACCCAGCCGTCTCCCGTCACGATGCGCAGCCACTTCCCCCGTGCACCGTCGATGATGGATGCGAGGTGCTTCAAGTCCCGCGGGACGACCCCGTTGACGAGGCGGACCATCTCGCCTCCCCAGTCCTGGTAGCCGCGATTCACGGCGTGAGGGAGCACCTGGCCGAGCACGATGATCTCCCGACGGGCCTTGGTCACCAGATTGTTGACCTCCGCATAGCTGAGCGAGTCCGTGTAGACCGCCTCGGGGTCCTGGAGGATCTCGGCGCTGAGTGGCTGAAAAACGAGCCCGCCAAACTGAACGTAGCGTGGCCACTCGGTCGTTCGCCGCCCGGGAACCAGCGGCGTATGCGGGGTCAGCTTGATCGTCTTCTTCAGCTTCTTACCGTCTCGCAAGATGGTGACCGAGATCGTGTCCCCGATCTGTTTGCTTTGATACGCGAGCTCGTAGTCCACCCGGCCGATGCCGGGCCAGAACACGGTGAGGTCGTTGGCGATCGCTCGGCCATCGATTGCCAGGAGCACATCGCGGGGCCGCAAGACGCCGTACGAAGGCCCACCGAAATCAACGCGGGTCACTAGGGCGCCCGACTGAGATGCGCCCATGCGAGCCGCGCGCCTCTGTGCTTCGCTTTCCATGTCCTGGAGATCGATTCCGAGGCGCGGGATTCCGTCGTGCTTTCCATCCGACACATCGTCGAGGAAGTGCTGGATCACGGGACTCGGGATCATGTAGCCCACGTTATCGGCCCCCTCGATGCCCTGCATCGCGATGCCCGCGATAGCACCGTCCGTGACGACGGGTCCGCCGCTGTTGCCCTCGTTGATCGCCGCATCGATCTGCACCGACAGCAAACTGCGATTGGATTGCGTGTAGGTGTCGACTTCGATGCGGGATACGATGCCCGAGGTAATCGAGAGCGTGAGTCCGCCGATGGGAAACCCGTAGACGACGACTTGCTGCTGGAGCTTCGGCATGTCGCCAATGGGTACGGGCGGCGCATTGTCGAAAAACCGCGAATCCTCGACCTCGACCAGCGCCAGGTCCGCGTCGTGACTGATGAACATGACTTTCGCCGGGAACCGTTCACTTGCGTTGGAGCGCTTCACTTCGATGCTCACCGCGCTCTCGACGACGTGTGCGTTGGTCAGGATGCGGCGCCCATCGATGATCACGCCGGAACCGCCGAAATAGTCGATGCCCGCGGTTTGCCAGGGCGTCGTGAGGTCTGGCACGTCGCTCACGACATCGAGGCTGACCACGCTCGAGGCGATGGAAGGCTCTTGAGCGCCGCTACCCGCCGGCACGCCGCCCGCACCCGCAATGGCCAGCGTGATGAAGAGCGCACGCGTGTTCGTGTTCATGGCGCTGGATTCTCAGCGCCGAGCTCGACCGAGGTCAAGCTCAGTGTGACCCAAAGGCCGCAGCGAAGATGATCGGTTGCATCTCGGTGCTCTGGGCGCGCTCGCCCGTGCCCAAATCAGAGCTCAACCCGACGACTACCAGCAACAAAAGCATAAGCACGTACCGCATACCCACCCCCTTTGTGGCGCCTGCACGGCCTGGTCTATTAACAGGAGGATCCCACTTTACCGACGCTGCGTAAAGGAAGCGTCCGACCCCGTGAATTGCAGGGTCGAGTCGTGGTAGGAGGGAGAAATGAGAATCGACAAATTCGAGGCGGAGACCGACTGGGCCAGGCTGGCCGCGGCTGCGCAGCAGGCTGAGGCGTACGGGTTTGATGGTTTCGCGATTCCCGAGATCGTCGGAGATCCGCTGATTCATGCCGCCATGGCCGTGCGCGCAACGGAGCGGATTCAGGCGCGGACGGCGATCGCGGTTGCGTTCCCGCGAAGCCCGATGGTGCTCGCGAGCCAGGCCTGGTCGATCCAGGTGAACTCCAGTGGGCGGTTTGCCTTGGGATTGGGCACGCAAGTCAAGGGGCACAACGAGCGCCGGTTCAGCACGCCTTGGAGGGCGCCGCGAAGCCGGATGGTCGAGTATGTCAAAGCGCTTCGCGCGATTTGGCGCTGCTGGGAGCTCGGAGAGCGCCTGGACTATCAGGGCGAGCACTATCAGTTCACGCTGATGACGCCGGAGTTCACGCCGGCGAAATCGGAGCTGCCGATGGTGCCGGTGTACCTCGCCGCCGTCCGGCCGAAGATGATCGAGTCGGCGGCAAGCGTGGCGGACGGGCTTCGACTGCATGGCTTCTGCACGAAGAAGTACTTGAAGGAAGTTGCGTGGCCCGCAATCGACCGGGGGCTGAAGTCGGCAGGACGGTCGCGCAGCGAGCTCGATGTGTGCGGGGGTGGCTTCATCATGACTGGCCCCGACGAAGAGACGGTGATGAAGAACCGCGAGTGGGTGCGATACCGCCTCGCGTTCTACGGGTCGACGCCCTCGTACCTGCCGGTGATGTCGCTGCACGGCTGGGAGGACCTAGCGCAGAAACTCCTTCACATGTCGAAAACAGGGCAGTGGAAGCAGATGGCGGCAGAGATTCCGGACGACATGCTAGATGAATTCTGTATCTACGCCCCTTATGATGAGCTGCCTGAGGCGATCGAACAGCGCTTTGGCGGAATCTCAGATACCGTCGAATTCGGCTTCGAAGATGGCACCGACCCCGACTTCGCCCAGGACGTCATCGAGCGCGTGCATCGAATCGAAAGCCGGTTCGAGGCCCCCGCGAACCACTACGCCTAGCGGCTGTTCTTGCTCAAGACGAGAAGCGCAGTCTCCGCGGCGAGGTTCGCGTCCTCCTCGTCACCGATGACCCGGCCCTGCGTGTCGTCGTAGTACCGGGCCCGCTCGACGGTAACCCCCATCTTTTCGCAGAGCTCGAGCATGTCCCGGATGGACGGAAAGCGGCGGTTCGGCGTGTTGTACCACTCGTAGGAGTACGGGCCTGGGGCCTTCGGGGCGCGCCCTTCGAGGCCGAACATCTCGCGAAGTGTTCGGTGGGCGAAGTTGGTGAAGCCGACGATGGCGCGGCGGCCGACTCGAAGCGCGTCTTCGAGCAGACGCTCGACGTTTGGCACGGCTTGAAGGGTCGACGAAAGAACGACGTAATCGAAGCGGTTGTCGTCGAACTCCGGCAGGCCAACATTCAGATCGTAGTCGATTGCCTCGACACCGTGCTGCATGGTGGCGGCAAGCAACCCGGTGCTGACCTCGACACCGCACAGTAGAGGCGAGCCGCGCTCCTTCAGCCGCGCCAGCAAGTCGCCCTCCCCGCAACCGAGGTCGAGCACCGAGCTACCGGGCGGAATCAGCTCGAAGATGCGGTCGTCCTCGGCGCTCTTGCGCGGTGGGTGCGGCTCGGGGGCGCCAAGCTTTGCCGCCACCAACGGGCCGAAAGCCTCGATGTCGTCGGGCAAAAGGAAGCTGTCATGGCCTCCGTCGGTTTTGATCTCGCAATACGAAACGGGCTGGCCGAGTGTCGTCATGAGCGCGACGAGCTCGCGCGATTGGCTAGGCGGAAAGAGCCAGTCGCTCGAAAACGAGATCACCAGCCAATCACACTTGGCGGAACGGAAAGTATCGAGCCGCTTCTCGCGCGTGTCGCCCATGTCGAAGTTGTCCATCGCGAGGGTGACCGTCACGTACGAATTCGCGTCGAAGCGACCGACGAACTGCTCGCCCTGGTATGCGAGGTAGGAACCTACCGAGAACCGCTTCTCGAAATCGGTGACCATGTCGCGTGGCGCGTGGCGATCGAGGTCGAACTTCCGGGTCATCGCGTCCGAAGACAAATAAGTGATGTGCCCGAGCATCCGCGCGAGCGCGAGACCTGTATCTGGAAACTCCTGCGTGCCGTAGTACTGCCCGGCGTGGAAGTGCGGGTCGGTTTGGATCGCATTGCGGCCCACGACGTCGAACGCGATCGCCTGCGCAGTGATCCGCGCCGAGCCGGCAATGACGACTGCCGTTTGTACGTAGTCGGGGTATCGAGTGGCCCAGCACAGCGTCTGGTGAGCGCCGAGAGAACCGCCGACCACCGCGCGGAGGTGTTGGATGCCGAGTAGGTCGACCAGCCGCTTCTGCACGTCGACCATGTCCTCGACGGTCACCAGCGGGAAATCGTTGCCGTACGGGACCCCGGTCACTGGATTGAGGTTGGCGGGCCCGGTCGTGCCGCGGCAGCCGCCGAGCACGTTCGAGCAGATCACAAACAGACGATCGGTGTCGACCGCCTTGCCCGGACCGACGAGCCCGTCCCACCATCCGGGTTCGTCCTCGTCATCGTGCCGTGCAAGATGGGAGTCCCCCGAGATGGCATGACAGATGAGCACCGCGTTGCTGCGGTCCTCATTGAGCGTCCCATAGGTCTCGTACGCGACCTCGACGCTCGGAAGCATCCCTCCGTGGCGAAGCTTCACGGGCGTCGGGAAGACAGCGGTCTGCACATGGCGGAGCGGTTTCCCGCTCCGCATCGAATCGGTGCTTTCGAAGTCCACGACCACGAGAGTCGGTTAGCCTACCCCGCCGCGGCCGCAAGCGCTTGGTCGATGTCCGCGATGATGTCTTTCACATCTTCGATGCCCACCGAAATGCGCACGTACTCCGGCACGACACCGGCCTGCTGCTGCTCCGCGGGGCTCAGCTGCTGGTGCGTCGTCGACGCGGGGTGAATGACGAGCGTCTTGGCGTCGCCGATGTTCGCGAGATGCGAGCAGAGCTTCACCGAGTTGATGAACTTTTTGCCCGCTTCCATGCCGCCCTTGATGCCAAAGCCGAGGATGGCGCCCTTCCCGTCTGGGAGGTAGTGGTTGGCGCGCTCGTTGTCCGGGTGGGACGGGAGGCCTGGGTAGTTCACCCATTCGACGGCCTCGTGCTTCTCGAGATGCTCAGCGACCGCCTGGGCGTTCTCGCAGTGGCGCGGCATGCGCAGGTGCAAGGTCTCGACCCCCTGCAGGAACAGGAACGCGGCAAACGGGCTCATGGCCGCGCCGGTGTCCCGAAGCCAGTGCGTGCGGGTCTGCACCAGGTACGAGATGTTCCCCATCGGTTCGAGGGCATCGGCAAGCACCGCGCCGTGGTAGTTCGGTGATGGGCCGCAGAGCTCCGGCCATTTGTCTCGGTTCTCGGTCCACTGGAAGTTGCCCGAGTCGACGATGGCGCCACCGATGTGCGCGCCGTGCCCGCCGATGAACTTCGTCGTCGAATAGACGTTGATGTCGATGCCGTGCTCGAAAGGCCGGAACAGGTACGGCGTCATCACGGTGTTGTCGCAAATCACTGGAATCGCCCCGTGCGGAGCGCTGTGCGCCGCCTCGGAAATCGCCTTGAAGTCCGGGACGTCGTTCTTCGGGTTACCGATCGACTCGATGTACACGAGGCGCGTGTTCTCATCGACGAGGTCGTGAATCTGCTCCGGATGCGCCGGGTCGAAGAATCGCACCTCGACCCCGAGGTTCTTGAAGGTGTTGTTGAAGAGGGTCCAGGTCCCTCCGTACAGGCTCGTCGCGGACACGAAATTCTGTCCGGAGTGGCAGAGGGTGAGAATCGCCGCGTTGATCGCCGACTGCCCTGACGCAAAGCAGAGGCCCGTCACGCCTCCGTCGAGCGCGGCGAGCCGCTTCTCGAGCACGTCGACGGTCGGATTCATGATGCGGGAGTAGATGTTTCCGAACTCGGCCAGCCCGAAAAGCGCCGCCGCGTGGTCGGTATCGTTGAAGACATACGACGTCGTCGCGTAGATCGGCACGGCGCGAGCGTTGGTGGTTGGATCGGGTTCCTGGCCGGCGTGAAGTGCACGCGTACCAAGGCCGTAGTTCTCTTCGGTCATTTCGGTTTACCTCGTTGCTGGGTGACGAGTTGGATTGCTGGGGGCGGCGAGGATACCGCGAGATGGGCGCAGAGTCAGCGCCGATTGCGGCGAAGTCGCAAACGTTGCGCGCGGCAGGGACTCAAAATGAGAAAAACACAGTCATCTCATTGGCATGGCCATTGCAATGCTGACCGGTACGGCGGGCGCACGACGTTCGCAGGGAGGTTGCCGTGTCGAAGACAATCGTATGGAGTCTCGTCCCTATGGTGGTGCTTGTCGCTTTGGCGGTCAGCTCGATTCGCTGCAGCGCCGCCCCCATCAACCCAGGAGGGTCTTGCGTGGCCGATGCTGACTGCGACGTTCTCGAGTGGGTCGGCGAATGTCGGGAAAGCGAAGGATACTGGGAGTGCGACGCCGAGGGCCTATGCGACCCCATTTGCGACCCGGAATGTGACACCGTCGCCGACTGCATCGGAGAGTGGACCCAAGCTTGCGCCGGTCGATTTGCCTGCGACGAAGGCGAATGCCAGCAGCTGTGCGATAGCGTAACCTGCGGTGACGGGACTTGCGATACAGCCGGCGGCGAGACGAAGGAGAGCTGCCCGGCCGATTGTGACCAGCCTTGCGAAGCGCCGGCCGACTGTACTGACGGGCACGAATGGGACGCTCCGTGCGAGGGCCGCTGGGAATGTCAGTCGCAAACATGCGTCGAGTTCTGCGACTACATCTCCTGCGGCGACGGCGCCTGCAACAGCGGCGAAGGGGAAAACGAGGACAGCTGCCCCGGGGACTGCCTCGAAGGCTGCCGGATCCCGAGTGATTGCTTCTCCGAGCAGTGGGCGCCGAGCGCCATCTGTCAGGGTCGCTGGAACTGCTTGCCCTCTGGTGAGTGCGACAGGGTGTGCGACGAAACCAACTGCGGCGACGGCGTGTGTTGGGGCCTCAACGGCGAGAACGAAGACTCCTGCTTCCGAGACTGCCTCGGCGGACCCTGCGAGGAGCCGATCGACTGCTTGGCCCACCGTTGGTACGAGTTCTGCGGCGGCCATTGGGAGTGCGTCCTGCCGATGCCCCCAGAGCAACTCGCAACCGGCGCCTGCGAGGCTGTCTGCGACGCGGGCGGCTGCGGAGACGGTATCTGCGACTCCGGTTTTGGCGAAACCCCAGTGAGCTGCCTGATCGACTGTGCTGGCTACTCGTGCACCAGGAGCGAAGATTGCAACGCGCTCACGCTCCCAAGCGGCTGCACGGGCGACTGGATCTGCTCCAGCCTCATTTGTGTACCGCAATGTGAGTAGCGACTGTGTGCAAGCTCACGCCATAGATCCTTCCTGAATGCTTGCGCGTCTTTGAACGCATGGGCGGACGAAAACTCACGGGCAATGGGCCTCCGGATTTGCCAGAATCTTTGAGGAGGCGGGGACCAAAGATGGAAGCAGGGAACAGCGATTCACTCGCGGACCAGCTCTTGGAGCTGCATTCTCTTCAAGAGGCGCGCATTGCGGCTGAAGAGGAGTCGCGGTTCAGGGCGGCTGAAGATGCTCGACGTCGAGCGGAAGCGGCGGCGCAGCAGCGGCGCGAGGAAGAGGAAGAGCGCTTGCGTGCCGCGGAGGAAGCCCGGCTGGCCGAAGAGCGCGCGCAGCGTGACGAAGAAGAGCGGCGTGTGCGTGAAGCCAAGGAGGCTGAGCTCCGCGTGCAGCTACAGGAAGGTGCAAAGGCGCGCGCTGCCGAGCAGCAACGCATGCTCGAGCACGAGAAGGAGATCGCGGCGATCACGGCGGTCGAGAAGGCGAAGATTCGCGCGAAGAAGATGCTGATCGGCGGGCTCGTGTTTGTCGTCGTCGGTTCTGCGGCCGGATACATGTTCGGGGTGAAGCCCGCACTCGAGCGAAAGGCCCTCGAAGCGGAAAGCGCGCGGCAAGCCCAGGCGCTCGCGCTCGAAGACAAGAAACGCGCTGAAGAAGATCTGGTCGACGCGCAGCAACGCGCCGTGGACGCGGAGCAAGACAAAGAGAAGTTCGAACAGAAGCTCGAGGCGCGTGAACAGCGTCAGAAGGAGCGCGAACTGCGCTTGAAAGACCGGCCGAAGCAGCGCGCGAAGCCCAAGAACCGGGGCTGCGCACCGGACGACCCGCTCTGCGGCATCAAGATCGATCAGCTGTAGCGGCGAAGGGACTCTACCGAGCTAGGTAGTCGAGGATGTGCGCGTGGTAGATCTCTGCCCGCACCTCGGAGAAGTGGTCGAGGAAGAGCACAGACAAGCCGAACATGGCCATCGAGAGGCCAATCGCGCGGCCGTTGGGTGTGGGGATGAGTAGGAAAACGAGGCAGCCCGCGAGGATGAGCGCGGACATGCTCCACATGGTCACCGGATACCATTTTATGAACGCTTCGGTGCGTTCCTTCTCGCTCTCCGCGAAGGCGCGCTCGTCGGCCTGCGCGGCTTCTTCGTAGTTGGGAATGCGCGCCTGGTTAGCGAGGTTCAGATAGATGCCCGTACCGAGGGCGAAGATTCCGACCACGAGCAGCGGCACGAACATGGCGCGGGCCGAGGGTGTGGCCGCCATCTTCCAGTAGGCCACGGCCACCATCAACACGACGAGCCCGAAGAGGCCGAACATCCTGCCCTCGAAAATCTCGCCGCGACACCAGGCGATGGAGTGAGTCACGAAGTCCATTGGCGGACTCTACCTGCCAATCCCCGCTCGAGGCCAAGGTAAGCTGCGCCCTGGGGGTCGCTGCGATCTTTGCAGGGGAAGCGGTTTGGTATCGGGGGGTTAGAGACCCGGAGAGTGTCCCCTGGTGATTGTGAAGTCGCCGGGGTTGCCTAGGGGGGGGCCGTTTAGGATGGGGGCCCATTCGGTTTCGTTTAGAACGTGGAGGCGGGCGAACGCTAGGACGTAGGCGGCTAGGACGGGGATTGCTTCCTCCGTGTCGATGAACTCCGGGCCGCAACCGTCTTCGACGGCCGACGGTCGGAACAGCTCGAGCACCTCCGGCTCGAGGTCGTGACAGATCGTGATGAAGGTGAAGTGGGCACCCTTGGGCATTTCGACCCACAAGTCATCTGGATCGTCGAGGCCCGCCCAGGCGGGCTCCGCGTTCTCTTCCTGCGGCGTCGTCTGGTCGAGGCGCCCGCTCATCAGCATCGTGGGCATCTCAAGGGCCCCGAGCTCGCTGTCGGCGATCAAGACCAGCGCCGGTGCCTGTGGCGCGAGCGCGACGACGCGCGGGTCTCCGAAGCCTGCGCGGTAGGCCGCCTCGACATTCGGGTCGGCGAGGACATCACACTCTTCGCTCATCACTCCCTCGCAATCCGCCTCCATCGCATCGAAATCCACATCGGCCCCACCACCGGCGAAGGTGGTGTAGCCGCCAAAGCTGTGTCCGAACAGGAACACGCGTGAGGTGTCCGCCTTGCCGGCGAGCTCGTCACCGACGAGGCCCGACTCGAACTCGTCGATGATGGCGCTGACATCGATCGGTCGATTGAGGCCTACCAGGGTGAAGGGATCCGCCATCTCGAGCAGCAAATCGAACGCTGTGTTGCCCGTGTGGTTCGGTGCCACGAACACCCATCCATGCGACGCCATCAGCTCACCGTATGGATACGCGAGCAATCCTTCACCTCCATTGCCGTGAGAGTGAACGGTGAATGGCAGGTCGTCGTCATCGATGACCGGCGGTGCATCGAGCGCGTATGGAGAAGGCAGATCGATGATGCCGCCCACCGAGTACTGCGCCGGTGCAGCACCTGAGTCGCTCTGTGCTGGATACCAGACTCGCAAGACCAGCTCGCGGGGCTCCATCGAAGCCGCATCGCTGTAGGTGATCGCGATCTCACGGTAGCCGACCTCGTACGGCCCTTGCTCGAAGAGCTCGTCGGCGTTCGCGGACGTGCCGGAATCGGAGCTGCTGGTGCAGCCCGTGACAGAGGAAAGGAGAATGGCGGCCGCTCCGAGGGCCACTGTGAACGAAGAAAGTTGGGGCATATCCCGCAGATAATAGTCCGAACAGTCCGATCGCGCGAACCGGCCGGGACTATCCCACGCCTACACCTCGCACCCTAGGAGGGCGGCGCGCGCCCTTCGCGGAACGCCAGCGGTGAGGTGCCGAAATGGTCCCGGAAGGTGTGGGAAAAATGGCTGCGGCTCGAGAAGCCTACCTTGCTCGCCACCTCATCGACCGATAGATCGTCGCGGCACAGAAGCTGCGCGGCACGCCGGAGCCGGACGTCGCGTAGGTAGTCCATGGGAGGCCGGTCGAAGCACTCTCCGAACCGACGTGCGAAAGCCGATCGACTCATGTGGGCGACCGTCGCCAGCGACTCGACGCTGTGGTGCTGCTCCGGGTGCTGAAGCATCTCATCGATGACGCCCGCCAGCTGCGGGTCCTCTAGCGCGGATAACCACGGCAGCGAGCCATGGGCCTCGTCGCTCACGCGCCTGAGCACGAGGATCAGGCACTGGTTCATGAGCGCCGTCATCATGGCGTGGCTGGCAGCGCCGGTGTCGCGATACTCGCCCACGAGCGACTCGAACGTGGTGCGCATCTGCGGCGAATCGTTGAAGTCGAGGACGATGGCTTTCTGCAAGTGATCGAAGAGGCCGAGGCCTTCTCCGTAGGTCACCTGGATGCGCCCGCAGGCGATCGTGAGGTTCACTTCATCGAGGGGGCCCGCGACGAAGTCGCATAAGGGCGCGTCCGAGCCTTGCCCCTCCACGCCCGTTTCGTGCCGCACCTCTGAGCCGCACTCGATGGCGTGGCTGACGTTCGGGGGCATGACCGCGAGCACGTTGGCACCAAGTGGAAGGGTCTCTCCTGTCGCGAGGCGAAGCTCGCCGCCGCCTCGGAGGGTGTAGTGGAACGTCACCCAGTCGCGACACGGAAGCCGGAGCCTCCAGCCGTCGGCCAAGCGGCAGGTCGCAAAAGGGTCAACGTGGAGAACCAAGTTCTCGAAGAGGCGTTCGAGGAGCACTCCCGCATGCTCTGCCCTTGGCCGGATTCCGTCAATCAGGACCTTCGAATCCGCTTTTTGGGACGATCCAGCACGCCATCGGGACCCTTTCGCACCCCGTCTTTGCCAGTCTGATCTCTGTATTCGGAGCGAAAGGAGACCCCATGAAAACGACTCAGGCTGGACAGCCGATCGTGGACAGAGATGCCAGTGGGGCTCCGATTTTCTGCGAGGGTGCCTCTGGGTGGGCGCACGTGGAGGCTCATCGTCTACTGGACGCAGGCCGGCCCGAAGAGGGGCATCGCGTGCTTGGCGCTTGGCTGACCACGTACGAGGGCGCGGGCAGTGATTGGATTCACTTGCAATGGCATATGGCGGTGTTCGAGATTGCCACCGGACGGTGGGCCTCTGCGTTCCAGCGATACGCACGCCAGATTTTGCCCGCTGTCTCTGCGGGTGACGCACATACCGACGCGCCTTCTCTTCTCTGGCGACTTTCCCTGGCGAGTCCCGTTGGGGTGGAGATTGGGTGGGAGCCTGTTCGTGACGCCGCAGTCGAGGGGCTCCGAGGGCTCAGCTCTCCGTACGTGGAGCTGCATCACTTGCTCGCCCTCGCCGGTGCTGGCGACGGGTCATCCATCACGCGGTGGCGCGGCACTCGAGCGCGTGATGCATCCTCACTCTCCGACCACGTCCTGAGCCGTATGGCGGAAGGTTTGGATGCCTTCGCTGCGCAGGACTATTCACGCGCCGCGGTCACGCTGACCGCCATGGGGCCGCAGGTCTCGCGACTCGGTGGGAGTCGCGCGCAGAACGAACTGTTTGAGCAAATTTCTCAGGAGGCACGTTGGCGGGCTGAAGGCACTTCGGTCTTCGCCACCCAGCGCGCCGCATAAAAGGAGTACATCATGAAAAGCAAGCAAATCGGGCGCATAGCCGCACCATTCTTGTTCCTCGTCGTCGCATCCACCGCACTCGCCGGGCTGCCGGACCCAGGGATGCAAGTCGATGCACGGACCGCGCTCGTCATCACAGACCCTCAGAACGATTTCCTGAGCCCTGACGGCGTCACTTGGGGTGTCGTCGGTGAGAGCGTCACCGCCAACAAGACCGTGCCCAACATCGAAACGCTGCTCAAGACGGCCAAGGCGCACGGCCTTCCGGTCTTCGTCTCGCCTCATTACTACTACCCCACCGACAGCGGATGGCAGTTCGGCGGGGCCGTCGAGACCATGATGCACGGCATCCACATGTTCGATCGCAAGGGTGCGCTGAACCTCAAGGGGTTCAACAACTCCGGCGCGGACTGGCTGGCCCGCTACAAGAAATACATCAACGACGGCAAGACCGTGGTGACGAGCCCGCACAAGGTCTACGGCCCAGAGAGCAACGACTTGGCCCTGCAGCTGCGCAAGCGTGGCATCGAGCGAGTCATCTTGGCGGGCATGTCGGCCAACCTCTGCGTCGAGTCGCACCTGCGGGAGCTTCTCGAGCAGGGCTTCGAGGTTGCGGTCGTCAAGGATGCAACCGCGGCGGCGATCGTGCCAGAGGGCGACGGATACGCGGCTGCGCTCACGAACTTCAGGTTCCTCGCGAGTGCGGTCTGGACAACGGACGAAGCAAAAGCGGCCATGCAAAAAGCACTGGCCAGAAAGTAAGGTGACAACCATGGCGACACAAATCGTAAACGGGATGGACCTCGATAAGCTCGAGGCCTTTCGGACATCACTTCAAGAGAGTCCCGTGATTCTGGGACTCGACGCACACAGCGTCTGGGAGGGACACTCCGGGCGCAGCACCGTGCACATCGGTCCCTACGACCTCAATGGTGAGCACATCGACCGCGAGACGCGCCACTACACGGTTTCGTACGGAGCGTGGAAGGAAGTCGAAGAGGCTGTTGGCTTCGTGGGCCCGACCGATCGCGC
>Ga0209165_10000217_pt1 | contig 23188 bp, 18 predicted proteins | sample tdAd001_FD_187122 | JGI IMG/M metagenome (GOLD analysis project Ga0209165, IMG submission 187122) | Marine sediment microbial communities from the Atlantic coast under amendment with organic carbon and nitrate - tdAd00.1 (SPAdes)... | ecosystem: Environmental > Aquatic > Marine > Coastal >... | reverse complement strand
TGCATGAACTCCGGGTTTCGCTCCGCGGTGACGGAGCGGAACACGACCAAGGTCAAAGCCTACGCCCTTGCGATTGCAATGCAGATGCTCGGCGTCCCGTTGGTTTTCGCACTGGGGCTCTCGTCTCCAACCTATCCAGCGATGTTCCCAGTCGGCGCCGTGCTGGGCGGACTGCTGTTCGGCGCATCCATGCGATGGGCGGGCGGCTGCGCGGCAGGTGTTTGGTACAAGGTGGGGTCCGGAAGCCTGGGCGCCCTAACCGCGGTGCTGGGGATGGCGATCGGGGCGGCTGCGCTCGAGCTCGGTCCGCTCGTTGGTTTGCGGACCAGCGTGCAATCCGCGGGGCCCTCAGTGAACAATGCTCCCCTCGGAATGATGTGGGCGTGGGCGCCAGTGGTGGGCGTCCTGCTCGTCGCTCTGCTGTGGCGAGCCGCCCCCGGTCAGGCCGGCTCTTGGTCGTGGCGCCGCACCGGCATCGCCATGGGGCTCGTTGGGATCGTCGCGTGGCCCCTGTCGAGTCTCGCCGCACGCGACTTCGGGATGGCCGTCGTGCCAGGTACAGTCAGCCTACTCACCGATCCCGTCAGGCGCTTGATGAGTTGGGACGTGCTGTTCGTGCTGGGCATTCCCCTCGGCGCGTTCGTTGCTGCTCGACAGAGTGGGCCTGTCACGGCCTCGAAGGTTTCTGCGGCGAGCGCGAGCAAGCATTTCGTAGGAGGACTCGGCCTCGGCGTCGGAGCATCGCTAGCCGCGGGCTGTACCGTTGGTCACGGCCTGACCGGAGTTCCACTCCTGGCGCCCGGCAGCATGCTAGCGATCCTGTCCATCTTTGCGGGCAGTGCGATCACCTCCCTCTGGACCCAGCGAAGCATGAGCCGCGCCCTCGGCTAGGGGGAACGTTCGATCTGAGAAGCTGGCCGACGCTCCGAGCCGCTTCAACAGCACCTCCAAGAGCGCGAGCGAGCGAAGCTCTCGATCGGGATGATCGAAATAGTGATCCACACCAGGTTCGACGATGGTTAGCCCGCCCGGAAGCAGCTGGTCGACGAGCATCGTGAGCCCATCATTGGGGCCGAGATGGCGCATCCGCGAGTAGCCGAAGGCCCCCCTGTCCGAGATGCCGCCCGACAGTGGCACCGGGACGTAACTCACCAGAAGCAGGTGGTCCGGAAAATGAAGACTCGCGAACTGGGGCCGGCGCCGGCTGGTTTGCAGGCTCAGCGCACCCTCGAGGTCGAAGCCTTGTACGCCGAGGTTGAGTTTCGAAAACCAGCACACCGTTGGGTTGAGGGCCCAGTCTGCAAAGGGGGAACCTTGATGGACGCCGCCAATGCTCAACCAGGCCAACACATGCGTCGTCTGCTCCGGCGGGAGGATGTCTCCGAGCGCGATGGCGACCTCGGCACCGGATTTGCTGGCGCTCACGATGAGTACTTCCCGCCCCTGCCGTCGCAAACGACGGATCGATTCGGCAATGATTTCAGCATTGGACTCTACCGTGCCGTTCTCCTCCGTCTCGATCAGCTCAGCAGGCACCCCCACCTTCGCCAACTGGGCGAGCTGCCTCTGGAAGTCTCCTCCGGTCTCGGGGCCATACGTCTTGTAGAACCACCCCGGCGCAAACACGACTGTCAGACGCGAGCTCGCGGCATCGATTTGCGGGTCGGCGTCCGTCCGCATGAGCCGCTCGACGACCGACGCGTACTCGTGCTGGATCGTCGTGCTCGGACCGCGGGCGCTGACCGTTTCGAGAAAGAAGAGCGTCGCCACATCGGTGGAGTACCGGGTGGTGAGATCGGTGAGTGTCGACGCTGAAGGAAGTTTTTGGTCGGCAATGTGAGCGCGGCGAAGCTGCTCCAAATCTGCAGGGAGCGGCCGTCCTTCCAAGTAGTCCCGCGCGATCGGATGGTCGACCCGCGCTGACATCGTCTGGGTCGCGATTGTGCCGTGTGCATGAAGGGTCGAGGAGGTGGATGCGCACCCGGGCACGCTCGCAAGAATGACGAGTATCAGAAGCGGGAGAAGGCGTGGTGAAGTGAGAAAATGCTTCATATTCATGACTCCTGAACGAGGCTGTGCACGAGGAGGTCGACTACTGCTTCTTCGACAGCGTCCTCCTCGATCGATTGTGGAGATGGGTCCCAGTACCGATGGACGGCCCAGAACGCCACGGTCTCGAGAGCGGTGCGAGCGGCGACGGGTACGCTTGGAACCCGACGCAGGCGACCGGCTGCGATACGACTCCGAATGTAGTGCACCAGGAGCTCGTGTTGTGCCCACCGTCCTCGACCGAACCACACCACTGCGAGGTCCGGATGATCAGACGCGCAACGGTCGGCGAGCTTGATGGCAAAGCGGTTCCGGTTTGCACGCCGGTAGAGGTCGACGAGCACTTCGCGGAGCTCTGAAGTCACATCGCCCGCTGGTTCGGCGGCTGCGACCTGAACCAAACGCAGATCAGCGGCCTCTGCGGCAATCCGATCCTCTAGCCTCTTGACGGTGTCCCCGGGCGCTGGGGTCTTGATCGGCAGCTCGGCGGTTCTGGGCAACGGCTCGTGGCCATCGGCGTAGCGAATCGCGGCATCAAAGAGCGCTGCCTTGCTCTCGACGTACCCATAGAGAGTGCCCTTTGCGATCCCGAGGGCCTCCGCCACATCCGCCATCTGCGTTCGCCGGTACCCCTCAGCGATGAACGTTTCGGTCGCCACCTCGATGAGGCGCTCCAGCCGACCAGAAGGAATTGACCGTGCCATGCCCCTGTTTATAAATGACTGACTGGGTCGGTCAAGTGCTTTTCTTAGACTTTCGGCATATAGATCAGGGTCGATGCCCCAGATTGAGCTGATCTACGACCCGGATTGCCCGCATGTCCCCAGGGCTCGCGAACAGCTGTTGCAGGCTTTCGCCATGCTCGACCTGCCCCCGCGCTGGCAGGAGTGGGGTTCCGACAACCCGAACATGCCCGAGCATGCGCGAGGATACGGATCCCCAACCATCCTGGTGGATGGACAGGACGTGAGTGGAGCCGGGAAGATCGACGGCACCGCGGGCTGCCGCGTGTACGCCACGGCGGAAGGCCTCTGCGGCGTGCCTACCGTGGAGGAAATCGCAGCTGCGCTTAGATCTCCAGGTGGCGCAATCGGAGAGAGTTCACAATCACTGACACAGAGCTGAAGCTCATTGCTGCCGCCGCGATCATGGGACTGAGAAGTAGACCAAAGGCGGGATAGAGGACCCCCGCAGCGATTGGCACGCCCAGCGAGTTGTAGACGAAGGCAAAGAACAAATTCTGTTTGATGTTGGCCATGGTTGCGCGACTGAGCTTGCGGGCGCGAACGATCCCCCTGAGGTCGCCCTTGACCAGGGTGACGCCTGCACTTTCGATCGCAACATCGGTGCCGGTTCCCATCGCAATTCCCACGTGCGCCCGTGCAAGCGCAGGCGCGTCGTTGATCCCATCGCCTGCCATGGCAACTACGTTTCCCGCTTCCTGAAGGCGATTGACGACCTCGGCCTTCTGGTCGGGTAGCACCTCGGCGATCACCTCATCGATCGACAGTCTCGCGGCGACGGCATCGGCTGTCTTGCGGTTGTCGCCAGTCAACATGACGACACGTATCCCCTCTTCGTGCAGTGCGGCGATGGCGTCCGGCGTGTTCTCTTTGATCGGATCGGCAACGCCGAGGATTCCGGCGACCTCGTCATCGACGACCACGAACATGACCGTCTGCCCTTGGCCGCGCAGCTCGTCGGCTCTGTCCGCGAACGACCCGGCAGACGCGCCAAGCTGCTCGAGCAGCTTTCGGTTCCCAAGCGCGACGGCTCGACCTGCGACCCGGCCGAGCACGCCCTTGCCCGTGACCGATGCAAAAGACTCCGCGTCGGGAACCGAAATGCCCCTCTCCTGAGCCCCGCCAACGATGGCTTCGGCCAGGGGGTGCTCGCTACTACGCTCGAGGCTGGCTGCCGCGCTGAGCAACTCGGTAGCGTCGAGGTCGGGGATCGTCTCCACGGTGACCAAGGCAGGCCTGCCCATGGTCAGCGTCCCCGTCTTGTCCACTACGAGCGTGTCTACTTTACGCATCACCTCGATGGCCTCGGCGTCCTTGAACAAGACGCCGAGACTCGCCCCCTTTCCCGTGGCGACCATGATCGACATCGGTGTCGCGAGACCGAGCGCGCAGGGACAGGCGATGATCAGAACCGCGACCGCATTGATGAGCGCATGGGCCATCCGTGGATCCGGCCCCACCAGGCTCCAAACGACGAAGGTCACGATGGCAGCGCCAATCACGATAGGCACGAAGTAGCCGGACACCACATCAGCCAGCTTCTGGATCGGGGCGCGGCTCCGCTGCGCTTCAGCAACCATCGCGACAATCCGGGACAGAAGGGACTCTGCACCGACTTTCTCTGCACGCACCACGAGCATACCCGTGCCGTTGATCGTGGCTCCGATGACCTGATCTCCCTCGTGCTTCTCGACGGGAATCGGCTCTCCAGTCACCATCGACTCGTCGACGGAGCTCGTGCCTTGGAGAATGACTCCGTCCACGGGCACTTTTTCGCCGGGACGTACGCGCAATCGATCCCCGGTTGCGACGTGCGCGAGAGGAACGTCCTCGTCACTGCCGTCGTCCCGAATGCGCCGCGCCGTCTTGGCCGCGAGCCCGAGAAGCTTCTTGATCGCCGCGCCCGTCTGACCGCGGGCGCGAAGCTCCAGGACTTGGCCCAGCAAGATCAGGGTGACGATCATGCCGGCCGCCTCGAAGTACACAGCCACTTCTCCGCCCGGCCCCCGGAACGATGTGGGGAAGACTTGAGGAGCTAGGGCCGCGATGACGCTGTACCCGTACGCAACGCCTACGCCCAGGCCGATCAGGGTCCACATGTTGAGGCTCTTGTTTCGAAGCGACTGAACAAAACGAAGGTAGAATGGCCACGCGGACCAAAGACAAACCGGCGTTGCGAGCCCGAGCTCCAACAGCGTACGCGCTCTCGGGGACAGCATTCGCGAGATCGGCTCCCCCGGAAGGAGGTCCCCCATCGCGACGACCACCAGCGGGAGGGTGAACGCAGCTGCCAGCCAAAAGCGGCGCGTCATGTCGGCAAGCTCGGGATTCGCGGTCTCGTCATCTAGGGTGACGTCGCGCGGCTCGAGGGCCATGCCGCAAATCGGACAGCTTCCCGGCTCGGATCGTAAGACTTCCGGATGCATCGGGCAGGTCCAGTCCATGGCCCGAAAATACATGCTATGATGGCTTTGGTCATGCGCAGACGCATCTTCGCGCTCATGCTTTCTATTCCGCTCGTCGCCTCGGGCGCGGCCGGCATGGTGCTCCACGTTTGCCACGCGATGGGCGGAGCGCTGGTCGGAGACTGCGGCTGCGAGACGCGGACTCACCACGAAAGCCACGACGACCACGCGGGCCATGCAGCCAAAGATGCGCCGGTTCAGCTTCGAACCCAACCTTGCTGCACCCAAGAGCTCTCGAACGCGAGCCAGCTAGCCGCAACGCAAGAGGTTTCTTGGCAACAAGTCGAAGAGGCCAGCGTCGCTCTCGTCGACCCGAGCTACGTCGGCCTCCCCTCATCGCGCGAGCTTTGCGAGCTTGGGCTCTTCCGGGAGCGGGCTCCGCCGAATGTTCACGGCCCACCGATTTTCATCCGCAACTGTTCCTTTCTGAATTGAGCTCCAGCGCAGCGCCGGACTGAGCGCCGACTTGCAAGCGCCGATCGTGGCGCCGCACGGCCGCGCGTCCGGTCTCCGCCCCGCACTTAGGGCTGGTGGGCCGAATCGCACCGCCTACGCACCGCGCAACTCAATCAGAGGAGGAATCGATGAAAAGGAATATCCCGACGGGGATGACGAGAAAAAGGAAGCACAGCGCCGTGCTTCTCACCGTGATGCTCGGGCTCGCACAGGCCATGTTGGCCGGCTGCCGCGGCACCTACGAGTCGGCGACGAGGGACGAGCTAGCCACCGCGGCGTCGATCGTCGCGCGGGAAGAAGCGCAGCCGGAGTCAGAGCCGGCTCTCGACGGCAGCTTGAGCAGCTACGTCGCGTTTGCGCTCGCGCGGAGCCCCGAGTTGCGCGCCTCCTTCGAGAGGTGGCGGGCCGCAACCATGCGAATCTCCCGCGCACGCCGGATACCCGAACCGATCATCAAGTACAGCTACTTCGTTCGGAGCGTTGAAACACGGGTCGGGCCCCAGGAACACAAGCTGAGCCTGATCCAGGCGTTTCCATGGCCGACCGCCCTCAGCGCAGGAGCAGATGCGGCGTCGGAGGCGGCTCGGGCAGCCCAGCGTCGGTTCGACGCGGAGGCTCTCGGGGTGAAGCAGGCAGTCGCGGATGCGTACTGGAGACTATGGCTACTCCACGAAGAACATCTTCTCAAGAATGAGCACGACGTCGTGATGGAAACGCTCGCTGGCACGGTTCGCGGGCGGGTTCGTACAGGCGCAGCCTCACTCGCGGACCTCAATCAGGTCGAGCTAGGGATCGCCCGCCACCATGATCATCACGGGGCCCATCTGGAAGATCAGCGGGTCGCCGCGGCCGATCTCCTGCGAGCGATTGGCGCAACGGTACGCGAGCAGGGGTTGCCAGTGACCGACGCGCCGTTTGAAGGCCTCCCGTCCACAGGCGACGAGGCCCTGCACCGCGCCGCTAGGCAGCACCCGCGCATCGAAGCCGCCGAGCTAATGGCGTCGTCCAGTGATTCGCAGGTTCGAGCGGAGGCCGCGGAACGGGCGCCCAGTTTGCTCGCGGGCTTGGACTGGATCGTCGTCGGCGCGGGGCCCACGGCCGTCGAGAAGAGCGGACAAGATTCCGTCATCGTGACCGCGGGACTCAGCGTACCGCTCTGGGGCAGGAACTATCGAGATGCAATGAGTGCCGCGCGCGCCGAGGGAGCTGCGCACCGTGCGGATCGTGATGCCGCAGTCCAAACAGCCGATGCTCAGCTCGTCGCGGCGCTCTCGGCCGTGCGGGGTGCGCAGAGGAGAATCGACCTCTACCGAAACACGCTGATTCCGCAGGCGGAGACCACCTTTCAGTCTGTGCTCGGCAGCTATCAAAGCGGGCGGTCGACCGTAGCGTCCACTTTGCTGGTCCAAAGAGAGCTTCTCGAGCTTCAACTCGAGCTCGCCCGCAGCCGCGCGCATCACGCGCGAGCCTGGGCGGTGCTCGAGGCGGTCGTTGGGCATGTAGTGAAACCGACGGAGCAGGGAGAGCGGCCATGAAAGAAGTCACGAAGACACGCCTAGCGAAAGCTGCACCGTGGATTGCACTCCCCGTCGTGGCGGCTGTTGCCTTTGGCCTGGGCGGCTTGTCGCTCAGAGGCTCAGAATCTCCCGACGCGGGAACCGAAGCGCACGTCCACGAGGCAGCGGAAACGATCTGGACCTGCGCGATGCACCCTCAGATCCGACAAGGGGAACCGGGGCAGTGCCCGATCTGCGGCATGGACCTGATCCCAGTCGAGTTGAGCTCGGACACAGAGGAGGGCAGTGCGCGTCGCGTTTCGCTTTCGGAGCGCGCAAAGGTCCTCGCGCGCGTCCGGACCGCCAAAGCGGAGCGCCTGGGCTCGGGGAGAGCGGTGCGCCGACTACTCGGGCGCGTCGACTACGATGAAAGGAGCCTGAGGACGGTTACCGCGTGGGTCGGCGGGCGGATCGACCGCCTGCACGTGAGCACGACCGGCGAGCGCGTGAAGCGCGGACAGGTGATCGCGACCCTCTACAGCCCTGAGATGTACACCGCGCATCAGGACCTGATTCAGGCAAGACAGCAGTTCGAACGATTGCAGGAGACGGCCACACCAAGCGCGAGTCGATCTTCCGAAGCCGCGCTCAACGCATCGCGTGATCGCTTGCGGCTATTAGGTGTCCCTGACGGCGAGGTCCGGGCTATGGAACGTGCAGACAAGCCATCGGAGCGGGTTAGGATTCGCACCCCGTTCGGCGGCACCGTCATCGAGCGTCTCGCCACACAGGGGAACTACGTCCAAACGGGCAGCGGGCTGTATCGCGTGGCGGATCTATCGACGCTTTGGGTGCAGCTCGACGCCTACGAGAGCGACCTTCCCTTGCTCAACCCCGGCCAAAACGTCTCGCTCCGCGTCGAAGCGCTGCCCGGCGAGGTGTTCAAAGGCCGCGTCACGTTCGTGGACCCGGTCCTCGACCCGAATACGCGAACCGCGCGCGTTCGCATCGAGGTGAAGAACCAGGACCGGCGGCTCCTTCCAGGCATGTTCGTCGAAGCCAGCGTGCAAAGCCACACCTCGGGACAGACTGCCGAAGAGTCTCCCCTCTTGATTCCGGCGACGGCGCCTCTGTTTACCGGGCGCAGGTCCATCGTCTACGTCGAGCTCCCGGAAGCGGAGGAGCCAACCTACGAAGCCAGGGTGGTGACGCTCGGGCCGCGCATGGGCGACCTGTACCCGGTTCTCTCCGGTCTAGAGGAGGGCGAGCGGGTAGTGATTCATGGCGCGTTCGCGATCGACGCAGACCTGCAGATTCAGGGCGGTGAATCGATGATGCACCTTCCCGATGAAGACGACTCAGCGGACGAGCACCCCGTGCACGACCAGGTCGAGGACGGATCGGCGACGCCGGAGCTCCGTGAAGCACCCAAGCCCAAACCCAGACGACCCGCACCGAAGAAGCCGAAGCCGGAAGCTCCAACGGCGCCAGCTGACGGCCACCAACACCACATGCCGGGGCATTCGCATTGACCTCTAGCGAAAAACCGAACCCGCGGGAGGTCGTGTCGCCGACATGGGAAGCGTTCCTTCGCTTCTTCGTCGACAACAAGCTGATCGTCTTCGTCCTCGTCGCCGGAGTCATCGCTGGCGGAGTCTACGTGTCTCCTTTTGATTGGGAGCTCGGCGAGATGCCGCGCGATCGAGTGCCGGTCGACGCCATCCCGGACATCGGAGAGAACCAGCAAATCGTATTCACCGAGTGGCAAGGCCGCTCACCACGCGACGTCGAAGATCAAATCAGCTATCCGCTGACCACCGCACTTCTCGGAATCTCCGGTGTCCGCACGGTGAGGAGCTCCTCGATGTTCGGCTTCTCGACCATCTACGTGATTTTCGAGGAAGGCGTGGAGTTCTATTGGTCGCGCTCGCGCGTTCTAGAAAAGCTCGCTTCGCTCCCAGCAGGAACCCTCCCCGAAGATGTGTCGCCTGCGCTCGGGCCAGACGCCACCGCGCTCGGCCAAGTGTTCTGGTACACCCTCGAGGGACGTGGACCCGACGGAGAGCCCGTCGGCGGATGGGACTTGCACGAGCTTCGCTCCACGCAGGACTGGACGGTGCGCTTCGCGCTGCAGTCCGTCCCCGGCGTTTCCGAGGTGGCCTCGGTCGGGGGCTACGTTCAGGAGTATCAAGTCGACGTCGACCCCGAAGCCATGCTCGCGAGCGGGGTGACCATCGAACAGATCGCCCGCGCGGTTCGTGAGTCCAATTTGGATGTCGGTGCCCGGACATTGGAGATCAACCGAGCCGAGTACCTGGTTCGTGGGTTGGGCTTCATTCGAACGGTGGCGGACCTCGAACAAACCGTGATCACCACCCGCAAGCACACGCCGATACGGATTTCCGATGTCGCACGGGTGGCGCTGGGACCGGCGCAGCGTCGCGGGGCGCTAGACGACGCGGGTGCCGAAGCCGTCGGCGGTGTCGTCGTGGTTCGCTATGGCGAGAACCCACTGGAGGTCATTCAACGTGTGAAGGCCAAGATCGCCGAGATCGCCCCGGGCTTACCGAAGCGAACGCTCGCCGATGGCAGCACGAGCCAAGTCACGATCCATCCCTTCTACGACCGCACGACACTCATACACGAGACTCTCGACACGCTCTCGACAGCACTCTTCCAACAGATCCTGGTGACGGTGATCATCGTGCTCGTGATGCTGCGCAATTTCAGGACTTCATTGCTGATCTCAGCGGTACTGCCGCTGGCTGTCCTGGCAGCGTTCGCGACGATGAAAGCGACTGGCGTAGATGCGAACGTCATGGCTCTGGCAGGAATTGCAATCGCGATTGGGACGATGGTGGACATGGGAATCGTATTCACCGAGAACATCGTTGCCCACCTCGCCGATGCGCCCGCGGAGAAGAGCCGTGCGAGGGTCATCGCTCACGCGACGGCTGAGGTCGCGCCCGCGGTGCTTACGTCTACGTTGACCACAGTCGTGAGCTTCTTGCCAGTCTTCGCTCTCACCGCTGCTGAAGGGAAGCTGTTCCGGCCAGTGGCGTACACGAAGTCTTTCGCGATCATTGCAGCACTGCTGGTGTCAATGCTCGCGCTACCGGCACTCGCCCATCTAATCCTGCGGCGTCCTGCGAAGGCAAAAGCAGCGGAGGCACCAACTGCAGAGCCCAAGCGTTCGCGACTCGCAACGATGTCGCTTCCCATCATCGTGCTGGCAGTCGCAATTCTGCTCACCCGCAGTTGGCTTCCCCTCGGACCCGGACATCATTTTGTCACTAACTTCCTTTTCGTCGCGGTCACGATCGGCGTGCTGCTATTGGCCTTCTCTGCCTTCCAACACGTCTATGTTCCGCTTCTCCGATGGTCGTTGCGACACAAGGCGCTTGCTATGACGCTTCCGGTGGCAGTGCTGATCGGCGGCGTCGCCTCCTGGTCGAGTCTCGGCCGTGAATTCATGCCCCCGTTCGACGAGGGCTCGTTCCTCTTCATGCCGACCACGATGCCCCACGCATCGTTTGGGCAGGCGCTCGACATGCTGCACACGATGGACGCAGCAATTCAGGAGATCCCCGAGGTCGAGCGCGCGGTGGGCAAGCTAGGCCGTGCCGAAAGCCCGCTAGATCCGGCTCCCATCTCGATGTTCGAAACGGTGGTGACGTACAAGGCAGAGTTCGGAGTCGACGCGGACGGGAATCGCGTTCGCAACTGGCGCGACCACATCCGATCCCCGAGCGACATTTGGGAGGAAATCATCAAGGCAGCGGGCGCCCCGGGGCTGACCAGCGCGTCGATGCTGATGCCGATCAACACCCGTATCATCATGCTCCAAACCGGCATGCGAGCACCAATGGGCATCAAGGTGTACGGTCCGGATCTCGAAACGATCGAGGCGTTCGGGATGGAGCTCGAAGGGCTTCTGGGTGAGGTGGATGGCATCCGTCCGGGAACCGTCTTCGCAGACCGCGTCGTCGGCAAACCGTACATCGAGATCGACATCAATCGAGAGGCGATTGGGCGATACGGGTTGACGATCGCCCGCGTTCAGGACGTCATTCAAGTTGCCCTTGGCGGCCGTACGCTCACGAGGACCGTGGAAGGCCGAGAGCGATACCCGGTTCGGGTGCGGTACATGCGCGAGGAGCGGGACAGCATGGACGCGCTCGGTCGGGTGTTGGTATCCACCCCTGGTGGGGCGCAGATTCCTCTAGAGCAGCTCACCGAGGTCCGGTACGTGAAGGGACCGCAGGTCATCAAGTCCGAAGACACCTTTCTGACGAGCTATGTCCTGTTCGACAAGTTGCCGGATCTCTCCGAAGTGGATGTCGTTAACAACGCGCGAGCGTTGCTGTCGACGAAGATCGAACGTGGCGAGCTCGAGGTGCCCGCGGGAGTCAGCTACCGGTTTGCTGGCAGCTATGAGAATCAGGTTCGAAGCGAGCAGCGCCTGATTCTTCTCATCCCAGTCGCGCTGGTCCTGGTCTTTCTACTGCTCTATCTCCAGTTCCGCCGCGTCGTGACGACTCTGATCATTTACTCGGGTGTCGTCCTCTGCGTAGCGGGCGGATTCATCCTCATTTGGCTCTACGGCCGCCCTTGGTTCCTCGATTTCGAGATCCTCGGCACCGACATGCAACACCTCCTCCACATCGGCACGATCAACCTTTCGGTCGCGGTTTGGGTCGGTGTGATCGCGCTGCTGGGGATCGCAACGGACACGGGTGTGGTGATGGCAACATATCTCGCACAGCGGTTCCGTGCGGCGCCGGTTCACACCGTCGAGGAGGTACGCGACCGGGCAGTCGAGGCAGGGCAACGACGAGTACGCCCCTGTCTGATGACGACAGCAACGACCGCGTTGGCCCTGCTCCCCGTGATCACATCGCAAGGCCGCGGCGCCGACGTGATGGTACCGATGGCCCTGCCCTCAGTGGGCGGAATGGGAGCGATCCTATTGACACTGTTTGTCGTGCCGGTCTTGTACGCCTGGGTCGAAGAACGCAGGCTTGATCGCTGACGCCGACGCTGGCTAGTGCAGGAGCAGGACGTAGAGCATCGCCCCCGCGGCCACCAGCAGCGCCCCAAACGCGATCACAATCGGTCCGCGAATTGCCACCGGGAACAGACCCTTCTCCAGGTTCTTGGCGACCCAGAGGTAGCGACTTACGGCGTAGATCAGGCAAAGGCCGCCAAAGCTGATGAAGCCGACGCCCGCCGCAACGGCGATACCTTCGCCCCCGGCGCCCAAGCGTTCGAGTAGCACGCCGAGACCGACGAGGCCGAGTGCCGTCCGCACCCACGCGAGAAACGTCCGTTCGTTTGCGAGATGGTCGCGCGCCGTGCTGTCCCGGTTCTCGACGATGTCTCTGACCATCGATCGAGCACATAGCACACCTCGCGCGCCGACGCGCACGCGAGTATGCTCCGGCCGAGGGAGGCAAGGATGACTTCAGAACGGATGAGCCCAGTGGACACTGCGTGGCTGCACATGGACGAACCGGCCAACCCTGCAGACATCGTTTCGCTCATGACTTTCGACGATCGACTGAGCTACGACGCGGTCAAAAGGGTCATCGAAGAGCGGCTCTTGAAATTTGATCGCTTCAAGCAGCGCGTTACGGAGACGGACGGCCACCCGACTTGGGAGGACGACCCGGAGTTCCACATCGAGCGCCATGTCATGCGGTACGAGCTCGACGCGCCGCTGACGAGCGACACCTTGAGCAGAGTCGTCACCGATCTGGCCAATGAAGAGCTGAGCCGGGACCGTCCTCTTTGGGCAATGCACCTCATCGACGGAACGGATGGAGGCTCGGCGATCGTCTCGCGCTTGCATCACTGCATCGCTGACGGATTCGCCCTCGCGCACGCTATGCTCACTCTTACCGATCGCGCGGACGGGACCCCGATGTCTGAAACCCTGCAGCCGGCAGAGCAAGGCGAGCACGAGCCTCTACTGAACGTGTTGGTGCACGAAGCCGCCGAGGTTGCACGACACCCAGGTCACGCGCTCGACCTCGCGAAGCAGGGCGCGGCTCTGGCCCGTAGTCTCGGGCACTTGCTCTTCGTCCCGTTCGACCGGCGCACCATATTGAAGAAGAAGTTGTCGGGTCGCCGTCGCATGGCGTGGTCGTCCACGTTGGACCTCGACACGATCAAGGCGATCGGCCGCTCGCGCGGGGCCACTGTCAACGATGTGCTGTTGAGCACCATGACCGGCGCCTTGCGGCGCTTTCTGGCCGAAGCGGGCGAGCCGGTCGACGAGTTCACCATTCGCGCGATCATCCCCGTGAACCTACGGCCGGTTCACTCGATCGAAGAGATGGACGACTCAATGGGAAACCGTTTCGGACTGGTTTTCCTGGATCTCCCGGTTAACGAGAAGACGACCGAGTCGAGGTTCCGGGGGCTCAAACAGCGGATGGATGCGATGAAGGGCACGCCCGAGGCATTCGTCGCATTCGGCATCTTGAACGCGCTAGGCCACACCTCCGCCACCATCGAGCACATCGTCAACGAGGTGTTCGGACGCAAGGCCAGCCTCGTGGTGACGAACGTCCCGGGACCCCGAGAACCTCTTTATATCGACGGGGTGCGTCTTCGCGACATAATGTCTTGGGTGCCGCATCCGGCCCGCCTGGGGCTGGGTCTCTCCATCCTGAGCTACGCCGGAAAGGTGATCGTGGGCGTCAGGGTTGACGAGGCGGTGACTAAAAACCCGGGTCGGTTCGTCGAGCTGTTCGAGGAAGAAGTGTCGAGCATGCTCGAGAAAGCCAATAGTTGATATTGACGAGGGCGAGGTTCCTTGTGAGTCTCGGCGGGCCCCCACGCGTTCGGGAAAGGTTTTAGAGATGAAGCGTCGTTTTGTACCAGTCTTATTGCTCCTCGTCGCCGCTTTGCTGCTGCCAGGCACCACCACGCCCACCAAGGCCGAGGAAGGCTATACGCTTCGCATCGCGTCGCTCGTTCCCGAGGGTTCTTCATGGATGAAGGTGCTCAACGCCTGGAACAAGACACTCAAGGAAAGAACCAACGGTAAGCTGAAGCTGCGCTTCTATCCGGGCGGCTCTCAGGGGGACGAGCGCGACTTCGTGCGCAAGATGCGCGTCGGTCAGCTCGACGGAGGCGTCGTGACCATGACCGGGATGAGCATGCTGATCCCTGCGATGAACGTCCTCGTGCTACCCGGCCTCCTCGAAACCTACGAGAAGCTCGATCGGGTGCGTGAGAAGATGTCACCGGAGTTCGGGGCCATGTTCGAAAAGGAGGGCTTCAAGTTGGTTGGCTGGGGCGATGCCGGCAAGACCCGGCTGTTTTCCGTGAAGCCGATTAAGAGGCCTTCGGAAATCAAGGCCATGCGCCCGTGGGTCTGGAAAGACGACCCGATCTTCGTCGAGTTCTATCAGGTCATCGGAGCAAGCGCCGTTCGACTCGGCGTGCCTGAAGTCTATCCGGCCCTTCAGACCCGCATGGTGGACGTCGTCTCGTCCTCAGCCATCACGGCGGTTTCGTTCCAATGGTACACGCGGGTCAAGTACATGACCGCGCACAACTCGGCGATCATCGTGGGCGGAACGATGATGCGCAAAGACAAGTACGACGAGCTCCCGGCCGACCTCCAAGAGGCATTCGACAGCACGGCCGCCCGTGCGCACGAGATACTCAACAAGGTGGTTCGCAAGGAGGACGAGAAGGCCTACAAGGTCGTCGTGGACAAGGGCATCCAGCCGGTCGATGCAGGTGACGGAAAGGCCGAATGGGATGAGGCCCACAAGAAGGTTCGCGACAACCTGACCGGGCGCATGTTCCCCAAGAGCTTGGTCGCCGCCGTTACGGCAGCTGCGAAGCCGTGACCCGCGAACGGTGAGCCGCGCGGAGCATCTGCAGCTCGAATCGAACGGGATTCGAGTGCACGCGGTCACCCAGGGCGTGGGGCCGGCCGTGTTGATGTGCCACGGGTTTCCAGGGCTCTGGTACTCCTGGCGGCATCAGCTACCGGTGCTCGCCGAGGCCGGCTTCCGAGCGATTGCGGTCGACATGCGCGGCTACGGCCGGACCGATCGACCTGTGCATGCCGCTGAGTATGGGAACCAAACTATCGTCGCGGATCTGACCGGCGTGCTCGACGCGCTTGGCGAAGAACGGGCGGTGTTTGTGGGCCACGACTTTGGCGCCCAGGCTGCATGGGCCGCCGCCCTGCACGCACCGGGGCGAGTCCGAGGCGTCGTCTCGGTGGCTGTGCCATACGGCGTGGGTTTCGCGCGAGACAAGAAGATGAACGCGGTCACCGAGGCGAAACCTAGGGAGCCGCGAAGCAAAGGTCCAAAGCCTAGCGACACTTACGCTGCAATCGCCAAGAACCATTTCCTTCATCTGCACTACTTCCAGAAACTTGGCCCCGCCGAAGCCGAGCTCGGCAACAACGCGCGGATGTTCTTGAAGCGTATCTACTGGGCGTTGAGCGCGCGGGGGAGCCTACTCGACTTCAAGAACTTCCCGGCGGAAGGCACGGGCTACTTGGACGTCCTGGCCGATCCGACAGAGCCCCTGCCGTGGCCTTGGCTCAGCGAAGAAGACCTCAACTACCTGGTGGACGAGTACATGCAAACCGGTCCGGACACCGCCTTCATTGGCGGCCTCAATTCCTACCGCGCCATGGACGTCAACTGGGAGCACGACCCCGGCTACGGCCGAGCCCAAATCGAGCACCCCGCCCTCCTCCTCTGCGGCGAAAAAGACCCAGTCCTCCAAATCATCTCCCCCAAGACCCTAGAAACCATGCCCACTCGAGTCCCCAACCTCCGAGGCATCCACCTAATCCCGAACGCCGGCCACTTCGCCCAGCAAGAACAACCCGGCGCAGTCAACCAAGCGCTCCTAAACTTCCTAACAACGCTCGACTAGAAAAAGGGGTCTGACCCCTTTTTTACGCTTGGAAGTGGGCAAGGAGGGCGGTGGAGAGTTTGTAGGCCAGGCCGTAGATCGAGAGTTGAGGGTTGGCGCCTATGCTGGTGGGGAAGAGGGAGCCGTCCATGATGTAGAGGTTGTCGAGATGGTGGAACTTGCCGTCGACGTTGGTGACGCTCTTCTTGGGATCGTTGCCCATCGGGCAGCCGCCCATGACGTGTGCGCTGCCGATCGTTGACTTGTGTGCGGCCACGTCGAGCTCAGCGACGGCCGCTTTGGCTTCGTTCCAGGACATGTAGTGCTTGGCCTGCTTGTGTGCGGGGCGTGCGGACTTGGCGCCGGTTGCGAACTGCATCTCGAGCATGATGTTGAACGCGCGGCGCACGCCTTCCAACAGGTAGCCGTTGATCGGGTAGTCGAGTATCGGCTGACCCTTGTCGTTGATCTCGACGGCGCCACCCTGGCTTTCTTCATGGAAGCCATCGCGCATGAGCGCGATCATGCACTGAGTGTGGTTGAGCTTGTCCATGCTCTGGGTGATCTGCTCCCCCGCCGCCCCGTAGAACCCCGCCGCAAAGGCCGGCTGGAGCGGAGGCACCTCGAGCTTGAACCCGACCGGCCCCGTATTGACATTCTGCCACTGGAAGTGGTCGGAATAGATCGACTGCGGCGCGCCGTAGTACGGATCGATCAGCTCGTCGTAGATCGCCATGGTCAGCGTCGTCGGGTGCAGGAACGTTCGCTTGCCAATGCGTCCGTGCGGATCGGGAACGTCGGACCGCAACAAGATCGCGGGCGTATTGATCGCACCGCCGGCCAAGATCGTCCGCGTAGCCCGGACCGTGATCCTCTGCCCGGTCGCGCCTCTCACATCGGAAGTCAGAGCCTCCGCTTCGACGCCTGCGACGACGTCGCCGTCGCGCAGAATGCGAACGACCCGCGCGCGATGAACGAGCTTGGCCTCGTTGTCCAGGGCGCCAGGAATGGTCGTGACGAGCATCGATTGCTTCGCGTCGACGGGACACCCGAGCCCGCAGTAACCGAGGTTGAGGCAGCCACGCACGTTGCGGCGGATGGTCGCCCATGGGTAGCCGAGCTTCTCGGCAGCCCGTTGCAACATCGCGTTGTTGTTGTTCGGGTCTTGTGGCCATTCATGGATGTTGAGCCGCCCCTCCATGTGCTCGAAGTACGGCGCCATCTCTTCGACGGAGCAGCCGCTCACACCCATGTGCTCTGCCCAAAACTTCAAGGTTTCGGGTGGCGTCCGAAAGCTCGTCGTCCAGTTGACCGTCGTCGAGCCTCCTACCGAACGGCCCTGCAAGATCACCATGCCTCCGTCTTTGGTGCCGCGCCCGGTGCCTTCCTGATAAAGATCGCGATAGGCGGCGCGCTCTTGCATGTCGAACTCGCTCGAGGTCTTGAGCGGCCCCGCTTCGAGGAGCACGACGCTCAACCCGGCCTTGCTGAGTGTCTCGGCAGCGGTGCCTCCGCCGGCCCCCGTCCCTACGATGACCACGTCGGCCTCGAGCTCGAGCGAAGAGGTCAGTTGGCTGGCATCGGTAATGTCCCAGCCGCGCTCGGCTGCCTTGTTGTAGGGATCGGTGTTGGTTCCGAAGGTGATCGTCGACAGGTCGGTCACGGCGCCACCTCCTCGACCGGAGCGGCGGCAGGCACCTTGCCTACCACCTTCTTGGGAGGACCGGGGTACCCCGTCGTCGCCGCGTTCTCGGGAATGAGGTACCAGGCACTGATGATGAGCCTAATGACTGCCGAATAGATCGCGTTCAGCAAGCCGATGCTGCTGTCGCGCAAGCGAGCAAGGGCGCTCTCCGCGTCTTCCAAAGACGCCTTGGACCAAGCCGACCACTGCCCAGTCGTCAAACCCCGAGTAAGCCCAAAGCTCAACACATCAAATGCCTGGTGCACGCCCGCCACGACCGGCTCCGAGAGGTCTACCAGCAAGGTGTCGAACGACTGCAGCGTCCGATCGATTGCAGCGGCGTCACCGGGCGCGACCTTCCCTTTCATCACCGCCGGTGTGAGGGCGCGCAGGAGCTCCACGTCCTCAGGGCGAAGGAGCTTCATACCGGAGGCCGGCCCACTGGAAGTGCAACCCGACAAGGTTGCGCCAGCACTCATCGTCGACAGGGCCGCGGCGCCGGCCATCGACAGCTTCAGGAAATCACGTCGGTCGGTTTGCATTGGAGCGGCGAGTGTACTCACAGACGCCGGTCGGTCGTCCAGCACAAAACGCCGTTTCAGGAGTGCGGACTGCGGACGAAATACTCGCTCATAGTGACACTCGTAATTTTCCAGATTGGGAGAAACGCGGCGACGCTTTGCAACATGATCGCCATGTTCTTGAGGACCTCGAACCGGTTACGGGCACCGTAGAACAGGAAGGGATTGGTCATGTGTTTCGCGGACGGCCAGGATTCCTCGACAATCCCCTCATAGGGGGGGGCACCCTGCGTCAGTATCTCGTCGACGACGTTCCGCACGTAGCGGCTGCGGGGTTGCATCTTCTCGGACATCGGCCCTTGGCGATTGAACCAGTGCCGCATCCACCGATCCTTTGAGATGCGTTTTGGACGCTCCAAAGGGGTGACCGAGATGACGTAAGGAGAACGCTCTCCGTCGGGCCAGTCGCGGGAAGCTCCGTGAGGGTTGCCGCCGTAGTCGGTGTAGAGGTGCTCACGGACACGGTACCCGGCGATCTTGAAACCCGCGTCGAGCAGGATCCCCTCCAGGGCGCACCGCGTGTTCAGGTCCTCCACCCAGATGCTGACCTCGGCGGCGAAGGGATTCGTGAGCTTCGTGGTTGGTGTCGGCGATGGCACCGTGGCCATGTCGTCATCGATGTTCATCAGGAGGTACCGCGCTCCGGATTCCAGTAGCTTCGGGGCGCACTGGTCGAGCAGCGTGACGCGACGATTGGCAGGGGCCATGGGTTGGCGTGGCCAGAGCAAGTAGATGAGCTTGATCATCGCGCCGCCTTCAAGCGGTCGTGCGTCGCCTGAAACTCGTGCATCAACTCGGGGATCCCCTCCGCCGCGCTCGTTCGCGGTTCATAACCGAGGTGAGCGCGCGCCTTATCGACGCGGAACGACGCATCACGGCAAATGGAAAGAACTCCACGTCGCGTGACCGTTGGAAAGGGGCCCCCGAGGTAGTGCACGACCTCTCCGACGTACGCGACCGCATACGCCAGCGGGCGTGGAATGTGCCACTTGGGCCAAGAGTAGCCGAGCCCTTCGACGATTGGACGGTACCAGGTGACGGGATTGATCGGCTCGCCGTCGCTCACGAAGTACGCCTCACCAGCGACGAGTTCGGGGTCGTCCGTCAGCTTCTGCGCCACGAGGAAATGCACATCGACGACCGAATCGACGTGCACGTTGTCGGTGACCGAACTGCCATCGCCTATGGTGAGCTTGAACTGACCGGCTGCGAGGTGCTCGAGAAAGTCACGCACCATCATCGCGCCCTCCCCCGGACCCCAAACTCCGCCGGGACGAACCGCAGCCGTGCGCAGGCCGTTGGGATCGTCGGCTTCGAGCACGAGCTTCTCGGCTCGGCTCTTGGTCTGTGAGTAGAGGTCGGGAAGGCCGTCGGTTCCCACGTAAGGGGCGCTCTCATCTCCTTCGCGAATCGGGCGGTCTACTGCCACTGTGATCGAGCTCGTGAAGATGAGCTTCTTCACGCCAGCAGTCCGGCACGCCTCGATGACGCGGCGGGTCCCCTCGACGTTGACGCCATACACCTGCCGCCGAACGCTCGGACGCGCGAGGGTCAGCGTGTTGATGATCGCGGCGGCGTGAAACACCGTGTCGACACCTTCGCACGCCGGCCCCAGGTCGCTCACCTGGCGGATGTCTCCGACGATGCTCTTCACGCGCGGATCGCCCTCGAACGGCGCCAGATCGAGGGCGCGAACCTCGCAACCGAGCTCCAACAAGCGCCGGACGAGGTGCTTGCCTACGTAGCCATTGCCGCCGGTCACCAGGCAGACCGGACCGACTTGACGGGGATCGGTGGGGAGCTCCATGAGTCGCTGCGGACCTCGAACCGGCGTGCTAGCGTCCGCCGTCCAAATGAGCAACCTGACTCCAGTCGTAGTCGAAAATGCGGACGACGAGCACTGGGACGAGACGGCCGAACTGGTCGTCGTCGGTCTAGGCGCGGCGGGAATCACCGCCGCCATCGAAGCCCGCGAGCGCGGCGCCGACGTCGTTCTGTTGGAACGCTTCGAAGGGGGCGGCGCGACCGCAATCAGCGGTGGCGTCTTCTATGCCGGCGGGGGAACCCACATCCAGGAAGCCGCTGGTGTCGAAGACACCGTCGAGAACATGTACCGCTATCTGTCGATGGAAGTGCAGGACGCGGTTTCCGAAGAGACCCTGCGGGACTTCTGCGAAACGAGCGCGGCCGACGTGAAGTGGCTGACCGACCGTGGCGTCCCGTTTCTGCCCAACCTCTGTCCCGTGAAAACCTCGTATCCGGCCAAAGAGTACCATCTCTACTATTCCGGAAACGAAACCTTCCCTCCCTACAGTGATCACGCGACGCCGGCGCAAAGAGGCCACCGCGCCGACGGCGGAGCGTTCCCAGGCGCCAGCATCACCGAGCCTCTGCGGCAGACCGCGATCGATGAAGGCGTACGAATCGAGCTTCAGTCACGCGTTCGTCGGCTGATCGTCGACGGATCCGGGCGAGTAGTGGGGCTCGAGTATCAATATCTACCGTCGCGCGCGTGGCGAGCGATCCACCGACACTTGCACCGCCTCGAACTCCTCATCGGCAAGATCGCGACCGGATTCGCAGCCTGGCTGCGCAGGCGCTGCGACCGAATCGAGAACAAGCACTCGGCGTCGCGGCGGATTCGATGCACGCGCGGGGTCGTCCTGTGCGCGGGCGGGTTCATCTTCAACCGCGAGATGGCAGCCCAGTACGTGCCGGAATTCGTTCCCGGCTTGCCGCTCGGCACCGCGGGCGATGACGGAGTAGGGATTCAGCTCGGCCAAAGCGTCGGCGGCAGGCTCGACCAAATGGACAGGGCCTCGGCGTGGCGTTTTCTCTACCCGCCCAACGCGTTCGCCGAGGGCTTGCTGATCAACGACAGGGGCCAGCGGTTCGCCAACGAGTTCTGGTACGGGGCGAAAATCGGCGAGGCCATGGTCGAGGAGAACCACGGCGTCGCGACCTTGATCATCGACCAGGACCTCAAGAAGCTTGCTCACGAGCAGTCGAAACCAGGCAAGCTTCAGTGGTTTCAGCGCGCGACCGCGCTCATGAACCTCTACCTCAACTGCAAGAAGGCGAAGGACGTCAGCGCCCTGGCCAAGATGCTCGATGTGCCACGCGATACGCTCCAAGAGACGCTCGACGAGTACAATGCGGCGGCGAAAGGGGAGCGCTCGGATCGTTTCCACAAGGCCGGTGACAGCATGCGCCCGCTACCGGATGGACCGTACTACGCGATCGACTGCTCCCTCGGCTCGAAGACGCATCTGTGCGCGGTGATGACGCTAGGCGGCCTCGCGGTAGACGAGAAGACCGGCCAAGTTTTGAGCGAGAATGGGGGCGTCGTCCCCGGCCTCTACGCCGCTGGCAGAAACGCCGTCGGAATCTGCTCCCGCCAGTACGTCAGCGGCCTATCGATCGCCGACTGCGTCTACTCGGCCCTCCGAGCAGCCCGGCATCTGACGCCGCAAAACCCGTAGACCGAGCTGCTCGAATTCCTTATGATGGTCACTGGCCCGAGGAGGTGTCCCATGACCACAGCAAAGCGGTTTACAGTGAACCTCGATGTCATCGAGGAAGGTCACCTGACCAGCGCGACTGCTAGTCTCATGATCGAAGGCGAGGAGCTCACCGCAACGGGAAAGGCCCAGCGCAGTCCCGATGACCCAGATCGGCCCATGATCGGCGACGAGCTCGCAGTGGCGCGCGCCTTGCTCGTGCTGGCCCGAGAGCTCGGTCACAAGGTCGACGAAGGCATCGCGGCCTACGAGGGCCACCAGGTTCACGTCAGCCTTTAGCAGCGAAACCAGGCGATTTTGAGTCTTGCGCCCCGATGAATGGGGGACGGTGGGCGAACGTCTATCTGAGAAGAGAGGACATTCGCCATGGACTTTACTACGAACTTACGTTTTGCTTGGTTGGGGATCACCGCGCTTGCTACCGGTCTCTCGGGGTGCATTTTCGTCGGGGACTATGAAGACATCTTCGAGCCGCAGCCGAAGTCAATCACCTATGAGGTCTGTTACTCAAGCGTTGACTGTTTCCCGGGAGAGTACTGCGAAGAGCTCGCGCTGCCGGCCGATCGCTACACCGATTACGTGAACGCGATTTGCACGGTCGGCTGCTTCGACGACCTCGATTGCCCGGTGTCTGAGTTCAACGGCTTGCCCGGCGCATGCTTGGATCATGCAATCCTCGGCGGACCGATCACCTCACGTGTATGTATCGAACGGTGCGAAATCGACGCCGACTGCGATGTGCCGGCCGGGTTCGGCTGCGAGGTCATCGCGGGCGATCGGCTCTGCGTTCCCATCCGATGAGGCGTTCGCACTGGACAACTCGCTAGCGGCCCTATGATAGCCTTCCGAGCAAGGAAGGCTTCATGACAACGGTACTGATCACAGGCGCAAACAAGGGAATCGGTCTCGAGCTCAGCCGGCAGCTGACCGAGCGCGGCGATGAGGTGATCGCCCTTTGTCGCAACGCAAGCCCCGAGCTCAGAGGGCTTGGCGTTCGGCTGTTCGAGGGGGTGGACGTCACTGACCGGGCAGCACTCGAAAACGTTTCGCGGGACCTCGGCGAGACCAGGATCGACGTCCTGATCAACAACGCAGGCATCTTCGAGAACGAAACCTTCGACGATCTCGATTTCGACCGGATCCGAAGGCAGTTCGAGGTCAACGCACTCGGGGCATTGCAGGTCACGTCGATCATGCAGAGTCACCTCGTGCAGGGCTCCAAGATCATCCTCATGACCAGCAGGATGGGCTCGATCGACGACAACGGGTCCGGCAACTACTACGGCTACCGAATG
>Ga0209165_10000216_pt1 | contig 23328 bp, 16 predicted proteins | sample tdAd001_FD_187122 | JGI IMG/M metagenome (GOLD analysis project Ga0209165, IMG submission 187122) | Marine sediment microbial communities from the Atlantic coast under amendment with organic carbon and nitrate - tdAd00.1 (SPAdes)... | ecosystem: Environmental > Aquatic > Marine > Coastal >... | reverse complement strand
ATGGGCGAGCTCGGCGTGGGGATGACGCCCAAAGAACTCGACGAGGCGTTGCGCGAGCCAGTTCTCGACCTCGACATGACCTTGGGCACAATCCTCGATCGCCTGAGTACGACTGCGGGTCTCATCCTCGCGGTGGATGAAGACCGTCCGCTTCGGATCCCCGGCGAGTCGTTCTGGTTCCCGTACACGGACTTTCTGTTTCGCGTCGACGGGCTCGGTGAGCTGGCGGACGCGATCGCTGAGAGAGCCGCCCTCGACCCTTTCATTGCATCGGAGCGGACGGAGGAATGGGTGACCATCCGTCCTACGATCAGGCTTCCGGCGCCGTGGAACGCATACGAGCCTTCCGTGATCAAGGAAATCGCGACCGGACGGATGTATGTCGTGAGCAACCCCGCATTCCTGAAACGGTGCATTTCGACGACGGACGGCGTGGCGCAGACAGCGGAATTTGCCCGCGCGTTCGAGCAACTTCCGATGACTGGAAACGGGCTGACGTACTTTTCGCCGCGGATGACGCGGCAAATGCATGCCTTTCTCGATCGCGTGATCGCAGTCGACGGCTCTTCGATCGCCACGAGCCTCGCCCGCTTCTTCCTGCCGGATGTCGGCTATCCGGTGGGCTGGGTCGCGAGAAACACCGACGAGGGACTTTTGATCACGTCGAACTCGCCTTCGTCGCACAAGTCGACGCTGCTCACCCTGGGCTACGTGGCACTGCTGCCAGCCGTTGCGGTGGTGGGTGCCTCAGTCCTGGCACCAGGCGCCCCCAAACCCGAGCTGCCGTTCAACTAACGGGCAGCACACACTTGCACGTCCGAAAACCGCCAGCATGGGAACCGGAGCGGCGGTAGTCTTCGGAGTGGAGGTAGAGCGATGACCTTGTTTGTCACGAAGCGCGAAACGCCGATCGGCGAAGTGGTTGCGTACCGAAACGAGCGCGGGCTCGTATCGATGGGTTTCGCGGAAGGAATGAAAGAGGCGCAGGATGGGCATGCGGATCCGGACCCCGCCATTGGCGCAGCGATCGACCAATATTTCGCTGGCTCGTCAGGCGCGCTCGACTCGCTCGTGGTCGACGTTCAGGGAACCGCGCTGCAACGACGCATCTGGCGTCGTCTGCGCAGCATCCCGCCCGGCGAGACGCGGTCTTACGGAGAGCTGGGTGCAGAGGTCGGAACGTCTGGCCGTGTCGTCGGCAACGCAATGGCCGCCAACCCCGTGTGCCTGGCCCTTCCCTGCCATCGTGTGATCCGAGGCGACGGCACCTGGCACGGTTACGCCTACGGCGACGATCGCAAACGCTGGCTTCTGACGCACGAAGCAAACGTAAGAACGCCGAGTGGACCGGCTGATCCACTCGGCGAGTAGCAAGCAAGCTTCAGCCGCCAGTTGCGCTGGTAGCGGCGAATCCCCAAGCGAAAGGCAAGCATTACAAAGAAGAAGGCGGATCGTTTCTGGCGTGACACCCCGACGTGACAGCCAGGTTGAACGCTTACACACTATCAGCGGATTAGTCCGTTTTCAACGGATGAGACGAAAAACGGATTTCAGTGCTGCTGGAGCCGAAAAACCTTGAAAATTCGCCTTAGTCGGGAGCTGGCAGGTCAGAGCTGCCCATGAGGAAGGTGTCCACCGCCCGGGCTGCGCCTCGGCCCTCGGCGATGCCCCAGACCACGAGGGACTGGCCTCGGCGGCAGTCGCCGGCTGCGAAGACCCCTTCGGTGCTGGTGGCGTAGTTGCCGTACTCGGCCTTGAAGTTACTGCGCGCGTCCCGTTCGAGGCCGAGCTGTTCGGCGAGTGTGTCTTCGGGACCGAGGAAGCCCATCGCCAAGAAGACGAGGTCGGCTTCGAAGATCTCTTCGGAGCCCGGCACTTCGCTCATCTGCCACTTGCCCTCAGCGTCTTTCGTCCACTCGACGCGCACCGTCTCGATGCCGGCTAGGTTTCCGCTGCCGTCGTCGAGGAAGCGTTTGCTCAGAACACAGAACTCGCGGGGGTCTTTGCCGAACTTCGCTTCAGCCTCTTGGTGGCCGTAGTCCACGCGGAAGATGGCAGGCCACTCGGGCCACGGATTGCCGGGTGCACGTTCGGCCGGTGGCTTCGGCAGAAGCTCGAAGTTGACTAGCGAAGTGCAGCCGTGACGAATCGATGTGCCGATGCAGTCGGTCCCGGTGTCGCCACCACCAATGACGATCACGCGCTTGCCCTTGGCGCTGATGTACGCTCCATCTTCGAGCTTGCTATCCATCAGGCTCTTGGTGTTCTTCAACAAGAAGTCCATCGCGAAGTAAATGCCGTTGAGGTCGCGCCCATGGATGGGCAAATCGCGCGGCCGTGTCGCGCCACATGCGAGGATCAGCGCATCGTTTTCGGTGCGAATCTTCTGCGCTTCCCTATTTACACCCACGTGCGCGTTCGTCACGAACTCCACACCTTCGGCGCGCATGATGTCGAGGCGGCGATCCACGATGCCCTTGTCGAGCTTCATGTTTGGGATGCCGTAGGTAAGCAGCCCTCCGATCCGGTCATCGCGCTCGTAGACGGTCACGCTGTGTCCGGCGCGGTTGAGCTGCTGGGCGGCGGTGAGCCCCGCGGGGCCACTGCCGATGATCGCGACCTTCTTGCCCGTCCGCTCCGTCGGAGGCTCCGGCTGAATCCAGCCTTCTTCGAAGCCCTTGTCGACGATCGCGCACTCGATGTTCTTGATGGCGACGGCTGGCTCGTTGATGCCGAGCACGCACGCTCCTTCACAAGGAGCCGGGCAAACGCGCCCGGTGAACTCGGGGAAGTTGTTCGTTTTGTGGAGACGATCCAGCGCCTCGCGCCAGCGCCCACGGTAGACCAGGTCGTTCCACTCGGGGATCAGGTTGTCGATCGGACAACCCGTTGCCGATTGGCAAAACGGAACGCCGCAATCCATGCAGCGCGCGCCCTGCGTCCGAAGGTGCTTCTCCGGCACGTCGACCGTGAACTCGTTCCAGCCGGAGACTCGCTCCAGCGGGTCGCTGTACGGAATTGTTTCTCGCGGAAACTCTTTGAAACCAGTTGGCTTACCCATCGTCTTACTCCGCCGCCGGAAGGCCCTGGGGTTGAGCGATCTCGGGCCCGGGAACGCCCACCGAAAGGTCGCCCGTCTGACGAAGCACACGCTTGTAGTCCGTCGGCATCACCTTCACGAACGTTCGAACGGTGTTCTCCCAGTCCTGCAGCAAACGCTCGGCAACAGCCGAGCCTGTGTACTCGAGGTGCTCTTCGATGAGCCCCTTCACAATCGCAATCTCTTCTTGGTACTCAAGCCGTTCAAGCTCGACCATGTCCTGGTTGCACTTCGCTGCGAAGTCGTCGTTCTTGTCGAGCACGTACGCGACGCCACCGCTCATGCCTGCCCCGAAGTTGCGTCCTGTGTCTCCCAGGATCAGCGCTCGACCACCGGTCATGTATTCACATGCGTGATCACCGACGCCTTCGATCACGGCCCATGCGCCCGAGTTGCGAACGCAGAAGCGCTCCGCTGCACGGCCCCGGAAGAATGCCTTGCCCTCCACCGCCCCGTACAGGACGACATTGCCGATGATCACGTTCTCGGCGGGGACGAAGGTCGCCTTCTTGGACGGGTAGACGATGATCTTTCCGCCCGACAAGCCCTTGCCTACGTAATCGTTCGCATCGCCTTCGAGCTCGAGGGTGACGCCCTTGGCGAGCCAAGCGCCAAAGCTCTGCCCGGCGGAACCTTCGAACTTGAAGCGCACCGTTTCGTCGGGGAGCAGATCCTCCCCCCAGACCTTGGCGATCTCGTGACTGAGCATGGTGCCAACGGTGCGGTTGGTGTTCTTGATCTTGAGCTCACCCCGAACCTGCTTGCCATCCGTGATGGCCGGCTGGGCCAGCTCGATCAGCCGGTTGTCGAGCGCCTTGTCGAGGCCGTGGTCCTGCGGCTTGGTGCAGTACACCTCGGTGACCGCGTTCTTCTTCTTGGCAGGCGTGAGGATCGGCTTGAGATCGATGCCCTGCGCCTTCCAGTGGACGATAGCGTCGGCGGTGTCGAGCATGTCGACGCGGCCGACCATCTCTCTGAAGGTGCGGAACCCAAGCGACGCCATGATCTCGCGGGCCTCCTCGGCGACCATGAACAGGTAGTTCACGACGTGCTCCGGCTTGCCCTTGAATTTCTTGCGAAGATCCGGGTCCTGGGTGGCGATGCCGACGGGACAGGTGTTGAGATGGCACTTGCGCATCATGATGCAGCCCATCGCGATGAGCGGCGCGGTGCTCAAGCCGATCTCTTCGGCGCCCAGCAGGGCCCCGATGACGACGTCACGGCCGGTCTTCATTTGGCCGTCGGTCTGCAAGACGACACGGCTTCGAAGGTCGTTCATGACCAGTGTCTGGTGCGTTTCGGAAATGCCGAGCTCCCACGGAAGGCCGGCATGCTTGATCGACGTGAGTGGCGAGGCACCGGTGCCACCGTCGTGGCCACTGATGAGAATGTGATCGGCGTGTGCCTTCGAGACGCCGGCGGCGATCGTGCCGACACCCACCTCACTGACCAGCTTGACGCTGATACGGGCCGACGGATTGCTGTTCTTGAGGTCGTGGATCAGCTGGGAGAGATCCTCGATGGAGTAGATGTCGTGGTGCGGGGGCGGGCTGATCAATCCAACGCCCGGGGTCGAATGACGGACCGACGCGATCTTCCGGTCGACCTTTCGGCCGGGAAGCTCACCGCCCTCGCCGGGCTTGGCGCCCTGGGCCATCTTGATTTGGATCTCGTCCGCGTTGGTGAGGTAGTTGATCGTCACACCGAAGCGCCCCGACGCGACCTGCTTGATCGCCGAACGCATCGGATTTCTCGCACCGTTCGATAGAGGCAGGTAGCGCTCCGGGTCCTCGCCGCCCTCGCCGGTGTTCGACTTGCCGCCAAGCTCGTTCATCGCGATGGCGAGAGTCGAGTGCGCCTCCGTGGAAATCGAACCGAAGCTCATCGCTCCCGTCGCGAATCGCTTCACGATCTCGCTCGCCGGCTCGACCTCGCTCAAAGGAATGCTCTGCCCCTTTTTGAAGCGCATCAGGCCGCGGAGCGTGCACCGGTCGCGCGCGCTGTTGTTCGCATGCTCGGCAAAGCGTCTGTATGCATCGCTGCTGTTCGCGCGCGCCGCCACCTGGAGGTTGGCGATCGTCTCCGGGTTCCACATGTGCCGTTCGCCGTTGGCGCGCCATTGAAACTGCCCGTCATTCGGAAGCATGGGAAGCCGCGCTTCTTCCTCGTCGGGGTAACCGAGCGCGTGGCGTTCGACGAGCTCCTCCGCAATTACGTTAAAGCCGATGCCTTGAATGCGACTTGCAGTCCCGGCGAAGCAGAGGTCGATGACGGAGCTGTTGAGCCCGACGGCCTCGAAGATCTGGGCGCCCTTGTAGGACTGGAGCGTCGAAATCCCCATTTTGGCGAAGACTTTGAGCATCCCCTTTGCGACGGCCTTGCGATAGCCCGCAACGATGCTGTCGTCGTCAGGGAAAGTCTCGGCATCGAGCGTGCCGAGGCGGCGCTCCTGCCACAGCGCCTCGAACGCCAGGTAAGGGTTGATCGCGTCCGCGCCGTAGCCGACGAGACAGCAATGATGGTGCACCTCGCGCGCCTCGCCGGTTGCGACGACGATTCCGACCCGGGTGCGCTTCTCGGTCGCCACTAGGTGGTGGTGGGCCGCGCCGGTTGCCAAGAGCGCGCTCATCGGGATGCGGTCTTTGGCTGCAGCACGGTCGGTCAGCAGGATGAGGCTGTACCCGTCGTCGACGGCCTGCTCTGCCTCCTGCCGGATGCGCTGGAGCGCAGGCTCGAGGCCCTCCGCGCCCTCGCTTCGGGGCCAGGTGATGTCGATGAGCTTGGTGCGCCAGCCGCGCTCGTCGATCGTCTTGAGCGACCTGACCTCTTCATTGCTCAAGATGGGGTGCGGAATACGAAGCCGGTGCGCGTGCTCCGGCGTCGTCGTGAGCAGGTTCTTCTCTGGCCCGATGTAGCACTCGACCCCCATGATCACTTCCTCACGGATCGAGTCGATAGGCGGGTTGGTAACCTGTGCGAAGAGCTGCTTGAAGTAGTCGTAGGTGAGCCGCGGTTGGTCGCTCAGAACCGCGAGCGCCGAGTCGTTGCCCATGGAGCCAACCGGATCGCGCTTCTGCTCGATCATCGGCCGCAACATGAACTGCATCGTCTCGGTGGTGTAACCAAAAGACTGCATGCGTGACAGAAGCGTGTCGGGGTCGAACCCATGCGCGGCGCCGTCCACGGGAAGCTCCAGCAGCTTCAGTCGCTGCTCGTTCAGCCACTCGCCGTACGGACGTTGCGACGCGATGTCCTTCTTGAGCTCGAGGTCGGGAATCATGCGCCCCTGTTCGAAGTCGATGAGGAACATGCGACCGGGCTGGAGACGGCCTTTGTGTTTCACGGTTTCTGGAGGAACAGGAAGGACGCCAACCTCCGACGCCATGATCACGCGGTCGTCGTGGGTCAGGTAGTAGCGACTCGGACGAAGGCCGTTTCGGTCGAGAGTCGCGCCGATGACCGTACCATCGGTGAAGGCGATCGAGGCCGGACCATCCCAGGGCTCCATGAGGCACGAGTGGTACTCGTAGAAGTCGCGCTTGGCCTGAGACATGTGCTCGTGCTTCTGCCAGGCCTCGGGGATCATCATCATGGCGGCCTCGGGCATCGTGCGCCCGTTCATGTACAGAAACTCGAGGACGTTATCGAGCGTGCCAGAATCCGAGAGCCCGGGCTCCGCGACGGGAAAAAGCTTGCGCAAATCATCGCCGAAGAGCTCGCCCTCGACGACGCCCTGGCGCGAATGCATCGCGTTCTTGTTGCCGCGAAGGGTATTAATCTCGCCATTGTGGCTGAGGCAGCGAAGCGGCTGCGCGCGCTCCCAGGTTGGAAATGTGTTCGTTGCAAAACGCGAGTGCACCATCGCGAGATGGGTCTGGTAGTCCGGGTCGGTGAGGTCTCCGTAGAACGGAAGCACCTGCTCGCATGCGAGCATGCCTTTGTAGATGATCGTCCGGCTCGACAACGAGCAGGCGTAGAGCATCGATCGCTGCTTCAGGCTCTCGTCGACGCGTAGCGGGCTCGCGGAGCTCTTTCGAATTACGTACAACTGCCGCTCGAAGGCGTCCTGATCGAGCCCGTCGGCCGCGCCGATGAAGAGCTGCTCGATGCGCGGCGCGCTCTCGAGCGCGGTCGGCCCAAGATTGGCGCCGTCCGGATCGGTAGGCACGACACGCCAGCCGAGGAAGCGTTGCCCCTGCGCTTCGACCGCCTTCAGGAACGCGGCCTTGCAATACGCGCGCTCCTCGTCGTCGGTTGGTAGAAAGATGTTGCCGACGCCGTACTTGCCCGGCTCGGGAAGGTCTATGCCGAGCTCCTCTTTGGCCGCCCGACGCAAGAGCTTGTCTGGGACAGCGGTAAGCATCCCCGCACCGTCGCCGGTGTTCGTCTCAGAACCGCGGGCACCGCGGTGGTCCATGTTGCAGAGGATGCGATTCGCGTCCTTGACGATCTGGTGGGACGCCACGCCCTTGATCTGGGCAACGAAGCCGACGCCGCACGCGTCCTTCTCGTTCGCGGGGTCGTAGAGACCGTGTTTTTCGGGGAGTCCGTACTGCATGTTCACGTGGTCTATCGGGGGTGAGAATCAACCCTTTGAAAAAGGGGACTGTCCCCTATTTGGAGGGGTTAAGGGGCTTGGGGTTCGGGGGCTGAGCGCCGGGGGCGTTTGCGGCGGCGCGTATCAGATTCGGGCTCGCCGGGGGGAAGGGCGATTTCTACCCTCTCGGTGTGGGTCGACAGCACCACCATGGTTTCCGTGCTGGCAACCCCTTCCATGGACCGGATGCGGCTGATCAGCTGCTCGAGGTCCCTGGTGTTTTGGGTCTTTACCTTGAGAAGTAGAGTGTGGCCACCTGTGATGTGATGGCATTCGAGGACCTGCGGTATCGAATCAACCCACTCCTCGAAAGCAGAAAGCAGCCGCGGATCGCTGATCGACACCCCAATGAAGGCCGAGATGTCCAGGCCCAGTTTGCGGGCGTCCAGCACTGCGTGGTAACCCCTGATGACTTCAGCGTTTTCGAGCTTGCGCACGCGTTCCATCACCGAGGGGGCGCTCAGGCCCACCGCGGCGCCGATCTCTTTGAGAGAACGCTTACAATCGGTCTGCAGCTCGTCGAGGAGTTGCCGATCGATTCCATCCAGAATGTATGTTTCTCCTAAATTCATTAGGCTAGATCCTCAGGAAGCCTAATAGATAGGGTGCATATGCCCGGAAGTCAAATGGTGAAGCCCATGGACGGAAATATCGATGGAAAGTGAATCTGGGGTGTAATACTTTAGTGTAGACGGTTAGGGGAGGCCTGTTCCGTCGTAACCGGAAGTCCCGATGGAGGATTCGAGCGCTGAAGAGATGGAATCCGTAAGCCCCAGCCGCCGCCGGAGGTCTTCCGCCGACTCCAGGATCCCCGCGCGGGCCGCGCCCGAGAGGATCGGTCGCTATCAACTGTGCTTCGAGCTTGCCTCAGGTGGCATGGCGAGCGTGTACCTAGCGCGGGCCGAAGGAGCACCCGGTTTCCAGAAGCTCGTCGCCCTGAAACGCATCCACCCGCATCTCGCCGACGAGAAGGACTACGTGGAGATGTTCCTCGATGAGGCGCGCATTGCTTCGCGGATCACCCACACCAATGTTTGCAGCGTCTTCGACTTCGGCGAAGCCGACGGAGAGTACTTCATCGCGATGGAGTACCTGGTAGGAGAGTCACTCTCGCGCGTGCACCGGCGCGTGGTGGCCAATGCCGATCAGCGAGGGTCGCCCCTGCTACCAGCACGCATGGCGCGCGTCATCGCGCAGGCATGTGAAGGGCTTCATGCGGCGCATGAGCTCCGAGGTGCCGATGGGGAGTTGCTGCACGTCGTGCACCGCGACGTGTCAGCGGAGAATCTCTTCGTGACCTACGATGGCGCCACGCAAGTGGTCGACTTTGGTATCGCGCACGCGCGGCAACGCGTTCACCACACCGAGGCGGGTCAGGTCAAGGGCACTTTCCCATACATGGCGCCCGAGCAGATGACTGCGGCAGTCGTGGATCGGCGCGTCGATGTTTGGGCCCTGGGTGCCGTGCTGTGGGAGCTCCTCACGCTGCGAAGGCTCTTTCTCCGGGAGACCGACGTGAACACGATGTATGCGGTCCTGTCTGGCGAGATTCGTCCGCCGTCGGACCATCGAAGTGATGTGCCGGCCGAGCTAGACGAGATCGTGCTGAAAGCGCTGCAGCGCAATCCCGACGAGCGCTGGAAAAGCGCTCGTGAGATGGGCAAGGCGCTTCGCCGGTTCCTCGCCAATCAAGAGGATCTGGTCGGTCCGGCGGAAATCGCAGACTGGATGGAGGAGCTCTTTCCGAACGGCGAGTCGCGCAAACGGCAACTCATGGAGATCGCGCGAACGTGCAACGCGTCCATCGCGTCTGACCCACCGCATCGGCCCGCCGACAAGAGCGGCCGGCGCGACATGCGGATCCCGCCGACGTCGGGCCGTCGGCTGCCCGCGGCACCGCCTTTGCCGGCCAGCTTGCTGGTTATGGTGATAGGCGTTGCGACGGTCCTAACCGTCGTCGCGCTCGACTGGCTGCGGCAGTAGGGTCATCAGGCCGAACGCGAAGTACGGCGGACCACCGGCGTGTACCAGGCCTCTCAGTCGGCCCTCGCGGTCGAGCACCGGTGCGCCGGAGCTGCCTTGGCGAATCGGACATGACGACAGGACGCGAATCGAGCTCGGCGGTGCCGCGTTCCACGGAGAAAGCTGACGGTTATCGTCGATCACGCAACGCCGGCTTCGAACCTGGTGAACGTCGTCGTAGAAGCGGTCTGCCGTAACGGAGACCATGTGAACGACCTCTCCGAACGCGACATCCCCCTCACCAAGCGGGATCGATGGGCGTTCGGTGTCTTCGGCGAGCTCCAGAACCGCGTAGTCGGGCGACAGGAGCGTGGCGCCGCGCGTCGACACGGACGTGATTCGCTCGCAGCCGATCCACTCGGAAGGGCGGCTGTCGGTGCGCGCAAATCCCAACCACACTCCATCACACGCACCTCCGCCCGTGAGCTCCGGAGATACGCAATGTCCAGCGGTGACTGCGGTACGAGGCCCAATGAGCGCGGCGGTGCAACGGGTGGGCTCACTCGGCGCTGATAGTCCGACCAGTAGTGCGACCGACCCATTGCAATCATCGTGAGCCGGACACGTGACCTCGTAGCGTGGCGGTACCGAGTCGACCGAGAGGGCGGTGGTTGAAGAGCTCGATTGGCACGCCGTCAATGACAGAAGCCCTGCCACCGAAACCCAGGCAAGCAAACGTGAGCGACCCCGCATCCAATCAAATTATCAGGCCTGTGCGGGAGCGCCACATCCTGCCTTTTTCGCCCGTTTCTTGGCCAATAGCGCGATTTTCGATACACCGGATCGGGATGCTCCGCATGCTCGGGATCGCACTGCTGTGGCTCGCTGCGTCGACTCCGTCCCGAGTGGAGGCCGAAGCGCCGACCGTGATCGTGAAGCAAGGCGACGCGCTCAGCTTGATCGCTGCGCGTGCCGGCACGTCGGTCGACCAGATCAAAGAGTGGAACCGCCTCGAGGGCGATCTGATTCGCATCGGACAGAAGCTCGTCGTCGGTCCGAGCTCGAAGGCCGGGCTGACCTCGAAGGCCGAGCCGAGCGCGAGTGTGGATGCGCCCGAGGTCACGTCGGAGGCTTCGGCTCCAACCGACGACGGCATCGATTGGACGCCGCCGTTCGACTATGGCGCCGCTGCCCCGGAACCACCAGACACCACAGACGACGATGCGGCGCGGGTCGCTGCGCGCGACCCTTCCACCGCGGTTGCGGCACGCGCGTACGACAAGCCGATCGAGAAGAAGAAGCGCGGGAGAACGTACCGTGTGCAGAGCGGCGACACGCTCACCGGTATCGCGCTGAAGCACGACACGACCGTCGCCGAGCTTCTCGCATCCAATGCCGGGCTGAAAGCCGATCGGATCTATCCGGGGCAGACCATCGACGTCGGGGCTCCTAGGCCGGAGGTCGTGTTCAGGCTCGAGCGCGGAGACACGCTGCTGGCAGTGGCCGACCGCTACGGCGTAAGCACGCATGACCTCGACCGATGGAACGCGAAACTGGGGCAGCGCAATCCACGCCCCGGCACGGACTTGCGCATCTACACGCGCGTACCGGTGAGCCCCTCCCAAGCGATCGGGCCCACAAATCGCGGGCGCCTCGAGAATGGTGTCCGTCTCGGGCCTCATCGCGGCTACGTGATCCGAACACCGGCTCGCACATACGGCACCGAAGAAACCACGCGGTGGATCGTGGCCGCGTTCAACGCAGTCGACGCGAAGTTCAAGCACACGAAGGTGGTGCGTGTTCACGACATCAGCGACGTCAACGGCGGCAGGCTGCGTGACCACAAGAGCCATCAGAACGGGCGGGACGCCGACATCAGTTACTACCAGGAGCAGTGCTCCTCCAACGGGTGCCCGTTTGACGAGTTCAGGTCCTCCGAGCTCGATGTCGCGCGGCAGTGGGCTCTCCTCGAGTACTGGCTACGCAATGGCCAGGCCGAGATGATCTTCATCGACTACCGATTGCAAGCGAAGCTCTACCGCTATGCGAAACGCAAGGGTGTCACCAAGGCGCAACTCGACCGCTGGATTCAGTATCCACGCGGAAAGTACGAGCCCGAAGGCGTGATTCGACACTTCCCGAATCACGAAGATCATCTCCATGTTCGTTTCGTGTGTCCCTACTCCGACCTCAGGTGCCGGCCGTAGGCGACCCCGGCCCGAACAGGGCCTGCTCGAGCTCGCGCATCGCGGCCGCCCGCGCGTTGACGCGCAAGCGAACCTGCGGCGCCATTTCGCCGTACGTGATTGCGTAGCCGTCCGGCAGAAACATCGGCTCGAAGCCGTGGCCCAAGTCGCCGCGGATCGGCCACACCAACATGCCGAGCGCCTCGCCGCGAAAGATGCGGGTGCGCCCGTCGGGCCACGCCACGCAAAGGACACAAATATAAGTGGCTCGGCGACTCGCCCCCGGGCCGAGCTCGGTGAGGCGATCCTCGACGCGGCGGCGAGCGAGGTCGAAGTCCCGCCCCTCACCCGCCCAGCGACCCGTGTGGATCCCAGGTTCGCCGGCAAGGGCGTGAACCGCCACGCCTGAGTCGTCCGAAACGGCCGGCTGCCCGGTGGCATGGGCGGCCGCGAGCGCCTTGAGCTCGGCGTTCGCTTCGAACGTCGTCCCCGTCTCCTCGGGCTCAGGCAGCTCCAGATCTTCGGCTGCACGAAGGACGACCGGAAGCTCCGCAAAAAGCGCACGGAGCTCCCTCACTTTACCTGCGTTATGAGTGGCCAGGACCCACTCGTCCGATGGCACCGGCATCACTTGGCTCGTTCGAAGGGAATGCGAGGCGGAGGTGCGTTCGCGAAACTCGGGTAAGGCTTGCGCCGGTCGACCTGTTTTTGAAAGACCGAGGGCTTCGACGTTGGCAGATCACACCTTCCCCGCTCGCAGACGTAGGCGGTGCTCTTCCCGCCCATCGCCCGCTTGCCTTCGAGCCAGGGAACCTGATCTTGCTGCTCGGCGGCTTCCGCGTCGGTCAGAACAGCAAACACCTTGTTGGGGACGAACGTGTTTCGAAGCCGATCGGCGAGCGCTCCTGCTTCCTCCCGGTTGAGCGGCGCGAGCACCGCAACTTCGAGAGGCGTGTCGTAGTAGTGGTCGAGCGCGACCAGGAGCAGTGGATAGCCGTTGGGAGAACGCGTGACGCGGAGCCCGAGCGAAGCGAACAGGCGCTCGGCACTGCTCTTCCACTTGGCGTCTCCCGTGAAATCGTGGAGGCGCAGGAGATTCCTAGCTGCGACCGAATTTCCGGATGGAACCGCGCGATCGTACGCCGGCTTCTCCCGCACCAGAAGCGTCTCGCCTTCACTGGCAGTGAGATAGTAGCCGCCGCTCTGTGAGTCGAGGTAGCGCGCGTCCTGGTCACTCTGAAGCTCGACTGCCCGCTCGAGCCACTGCACGTCGCCGGTCGCCTCGTAGAGGTCGAGGCACGCGCCGACCATGAATGCGTAGTCGTCGAGGAAAGAGGACGAGGCCTTCTTCCCATCGCGATAGGTGCGCACGAGCGCGCCGTCCTTCGCCCGCATCTGATCGAGCACGAAGCCCGCCGCGCCGGCCGCCACCGTGGTGTACCGCGGTTCGTCGAGGGCGAACCCCGCCCTTGCGAAGGCCGTGATCATCATGCCGTTCCACGCGGCGATGATCTTCTCGTCGCGAATGGGTGGTGGGCGCAACTCCCGGGCTTCGTAAAGAGTGACCCGCGCAATCGCCAACACTTCGGCTACGCGCTTGGGCGGAATGCGCAGCTGCACGCCGACTTCACGGTCTGTTTTGACGCGATGAAGGATGTTTCGACCCTCGAAATTTCCCCTCCGCGTCACGCCATAGGCAGCGGACACGATGGCTGCGTCGTCAGCCCCGAGAAGCCGCTCGAGCTCGTCCGGCGTCCAGGTAAAAAACCAACCTTCCTCGTCGTGGCCACTTGGAGTCGGGCTGTCCGCATCGGTCGCCGAGTAGAAACCGCCGTCGGGAGCGGTCATCTCGCGCGCGACATAATCCAGGATTTCGCGGGCAACGCGTTGGTACGCCGGGTCGCCCGTGTGTTGCCAGGCCTCGAGATAGACGACCGCCAACTGGGCGTTGTCGTAGAGCATCTTTTCGAAGTGCGGCACCAACCACTTGGCGTCGGTCGAGTAGCGGTGAAAGCCTCCACCGACGTGGTCGTAGACCCCGCCTGCTGCCATCTTGTCGAGCGTGGTCGCTACCATGGCCGTGGCACCGGCATCGCCGGTGCGCCGCGCATATCGCAAGAGCAGCGACAGACGCGAGGGCTGCGGAAACTTCGGTGCACCGCTGAAGCCCCCGTCGACTCGGTCGAACCCCCTCGCGAGATTCTGCACGGCGACGACAATCGTTTTGTCGCTCGGCACTCCGGGCCCCGGCTGCAGAGCCGCCGCTTGCTCGACACGCTGGCTGATCTCCTGAGCGCGCGCGACCACTTGTGTTGGCTCATTGGTGTAGACGCTCAGCATCTCAGCAAGAATGTCGACGAGCCCGGCCCGGTTTCCGCGGACCCCCCGCCGGGGCGGGAAGTACGTGCCTCCAAAGAAGGGCTCCTTGTCGGGCGTCATGATCACGGTCATCGGCCAGCCGCCGCGGCCCGTGAGAAGCGTGACCGCGCTCATGTACACGCTGTCGATGTCGGGCCGCTCCTCTCGGTCCACCTTGATCGCGATGAAGTGCTGGTTGAGGTACGCCGCGATCTCCTCGTCCTCGAACGACTCGCGCTCCATCACGTGACACCAGTGGCAGGTCGAGTATCCGACCGATAGGAAGATTGGCTTGTTCTCTCGCTTGGCCCGCTCGAACGCTTCGTCGGACCAGGCGTACCAGTTGACCGGGTTGTGCGCGTGCTGGAGCAGGTACGGGCTGGACTCCTCGATCAGCCGGTTGGTGAACCGGGGTGAGCCGTCGTCCGCCAGATGATGGGTGCGGGGGACGTAGCCCGGCCCCTGCGATGCGAGCGCCCGGTCGAGACGTTGCTGCAGCGCTTCGTCGACCGACGCCACGCCGGGGAGGCGGGGATCGCTTTCGGCTCCCGCGCTGGCTTCTTCGACCGGCCCGGGCTCTGCCTTACGAACCGGATCGCACGCCGCGCCGAGGAGGGCCACCATGGCGAGGGGGAGCCAAGCTCCGAAACACTCTACTGAGAATCGGTTCATTCTGCCCAAACCCTAATGAGAACAGGAGGTTGCGGAGAGTTGCTCCTAGGGCTACATCATGGGGATCGCAAGCGGATGCAAGCACATCGGGTCCGTGATACACGACGTGCTCGATTTTCCGAGCCCCAGGCCCGGCTTCTACCCGATTGTCGAGGAACTTTAATCGATGCCTGAGAATAGTCCTTCCGTTGCACCCCGAGTTTTCGAGCACACCAGCCGTAAGGACTGGGGTCGCTCGGTGCTTCTCCTCGAGATTCCGGACAAGCGCACGTTCCTCTTCGAAGACGGCGCGGAGCGTAGCTTCCGACCCGACTACTGGCACAAAATGGAGATCATCGAGGTGCAGGGCAACGAGGCTGTGCGCATCGACCGCATCGCGCGGCGAAACCAAGCGCCGGCACCGGGCTCCACGCGAAAGTCGAAGGCCCCACCGAAGAAGCCGGACATCACGTTCGCGCAGCAGGTGGCGTACTTCATGCGGCTGTACCCGGTCGGCTTCGAGGACGAGAACTACATCAAGGCGGAGCGAGGCGAGCCCGGCTCGAAGGGCGCTGAGAAGCTCAAGGATGTGGCAATCGAACGCGCCGAGGACCTCCTCAGCCTGAAGAATCTCGACGAGCTGATCGGCAACACGAGCTACGACGAGATCCACCAGATGATCTACGAGTTGCTCACCAGCACGAAGAGCACGACTCAGAAGGCCGAGGCGACTCGCTTCAAGAACCTTCCGGAGGAAACGCGCGAGACGGTGGCGATGGCGCTTCGGGAGCTGCTCTACGGAGAACGGACGTTCGCGATTCGCTTAGACTCGTTCGTGGCTGCGCTCGACGTCGAAGACGGTGCCACCTGGCCGCTGTCGACCTTGCTCGCTGCGCTGGTCTACCCGGCCGATCATCTTTTCGTAAAGCCGACCTTCTTCAAGAAGCAAGCGCTGATCTTGGATATCGATCCCAAGTACGACACGACGCCGAACGCTACGACGTACATGCAGTTCCTGGAAGCTGCCAAGAAGACGATGGAGCTTCTACAGGAAGCTGGGCAGCGCCCGCGCGACCTCTGGGACGTTCATGTGTTCGTTTGCAAGACGTTGAGCCCCAAGGCGATCAAAGAAGCTACCGGCATCGACGACGCTGTCGAAGCGTAGCTCGGTGCGGTGAAGGCGCTGGTCCGAGCGGAATCGTGGCCGATTCGAGGTGGATTTCGAATCGCGCGCGGCGCTCGTGCTGCGGCCGAAGTCGTGGTGCTAGAGCTGCATGATCACGAGTGGGTTGGGCGGGGCGAGTGCGTGCCCTATGCGCGCTATGGCGAGTCGATCGACTCGGTGCGCTCCGAAATCGAAGCGGGTTGCCGCGGCTTGGACCGCTCCAACGCGCGTGCGCAGGTGCAGGCGATGTCGGCAGGTGCAGCGCGAAACGCAGTCGACTGCGCGCTTTGGGAGCTGGAGGCCAAGCGTGCGGGCAAGCCGGTCTGGGAGCTGGCGGGCCTCGGCGGCGCGGTTCACGAGGTGCGCACGATGCGCACGGTGAGCGTCGACACCGTCGAGAGGATGAAGGCCGCGGCCGCGAAGCTCGCAGGCGCGCGGGCGATCAAGGTCAAAGTGGACGGCGGCGCGGATCTAGACCGCATCGCAGCCGTGCATGAGGCCGCGCCCGAGGCCGAGTTACTGGTCGATGCGAACGAGTCCTGGTCGGCGGAGCAACTCGCCGCATGGCTTCCCGCGCTGCCGGAGCTCGGTGTGTCTGCGGTCGAGCAACCACTGCCGGCTGACGATGATGCCGCTCTCCGGGGGCTGGAACGCAGCCTTCCGATCTGCGCCGATGAAGCATTTCACGATCGCCATTCGTTTTCCGATGTCGACGGGAAGTACGACTTGGTGAACATCAAGCTCGACAAGGCCGGAGGCCTCACGGAGGCGCTCTACTGCGTCGGGGAAGCTCGTCGCTTGGGTCTGGAGGTGATGGTCGGGTGCATGGTCAGCACCTCGCTCGCCGTCGAGCCGGCGTTATTGCTGACGTCCGGTGTGGAGTACGTCGACCTGGACGGGCCTCTGCTGTTGGAAGCCGATCGCGAAGGGGCGCGCCATGACCGGGAGTCGGGCCTGCTGCGACCGTCGTCAGCGATCTGGGGCGCGAGTTAGGAACGAGATCGCTCCTCGGATCACCGCCGGGTGGTTCATGAGGAACGTGTGAATCGCGGGTACGATGTGGTGCTCGCTCGAGCCCTCGAGGCGGGTCTCCTCGACCGACACCAGCCCGTCGCCAGGCACGCCCGCAACGTCTCCAGCGAAGATCGCCACCGGAACCTCCGGAACAGGAAGCGTCGTCGCAAACCCTTCGGCGATCTGACCGAACGACGGGCCGAGGATGCCCCGCATCACATTGCCTTTGTCGAGCGAAGCGGCGAGCGAGGCGCCCTGGTTCGGCGGCGCCACCATCACGATCCGTTCAATCGACGCACGCCACGCGGAATCATAGTTGAGGAGTTGTCTGACGATGAGGCCACCGAGGCTATGGGAGGCGAACGAGAGCTTGCGCGGGGTGGGCAGATGGTCGAGTAACTCGGCGACCGTCACCGCGTGTTCCTGAATGGGCTTGCGGGTGCTCGGGTAGTCGAGTCGCGCGGTCGTGAATCCAGCTTCCACCAGACCTCGGTCCAAACGCGCGAGGGAACGGCGGGTTCGCCCGAGACCATGCAACAAGATGACGAGGTGATCCGCGGGAGCCCCGGCCGGGCTGGCTACTTCGAGAGCGCCCTCGCACTCCGGCAGGGAGCCGCGGCGCACGATGCGGCCGCCGGGATTGAGCAATCGGCTCGCCTGGCCATCCCAGCGGCGCTGCACGCGCCAACCGTCGCGCCACCGAATGTCGGCCCACAGCTGCGTGCCGGGCGGCTCGATCATCCCCCGAGGTCTTCTCTCAACCAATCCTGAATTTTGTCGTCGGTCGGGTAGATCTCTTCGACATGCTCGGAGTCGACCAGCGCCGAAGTGATCTTCTTGAGCATGTGCTTGACCGACCGCGCATCGGAGCCGGCAGTGACGAGCTCGATCAGCAGGGCGTCTTTGCGGTCCGGGTCGAGCTCGAGGTCACCTTTCTCGACCATGCGATCGAGCGAAACCGAGAGGGCGGACAAGAGCTTGCGCGTAAACGGCGTGTGCTGAAACGGCGGTGGCTCGTCGACGAACTCATCCTCTTCGTCTGGTGCCGGGACGCTGGCCGCCGTACGCCAACCGTCGTGCCGTTCCATCCAAGCGAGCGCCAGCCCGGCGAGCTTCTCATCCTCGCCTGCTGCAGTGTCCTCGACGATTCTCGGAACGTCGCCGGCATGGATCGCCTGCTCGAAGTCGATCAAATGCTCGACCAGCGAACGGTGAACTGCGTCCATGTCCGACACGCCGATCTCCTCTGGCAACTCGAGAGTGCGGGTCGCGAGGAATCTACGCGTGAGCCAAAGCGACAAGCGACGTTGCCATCCGTCCTCGCGGTCGACCGACGGCTTGCTGCCGTCGGATTCGACGAGAGGCCATTGGCCGCGAGAGATCGCATCCCATGCCTCGTACAGCGGCGTGTCGAGAAGCTCCTCCACGATGTAGAGGGCCGACGTGGGTCCTTTTTCCCACTCGTCGTCCAGTAGTGACGATGCGTCGCTTTTGATCACTTGGAGCGCAGTGTCGTCGTGCTCACCCTTTGCGTGTCGCACCTGGGCGGTCATCCATCGGAGCACGCCTGTGAGGTCTGCGAATTCGAGGTCGCCGCGCATTCCATCCTTGATCGTGTAGACACGATGATGGCCCTCCGGATCCGCTATCGTGTCCGCCAAGAAGATCATGCCTTCGAGGCCCGGGACGACGAACGGCTCGACCTCTGCGACTTGGAGCGCCCAATGCAATCGCCACGGACGACTATCATCGCCAACGGCGATGCCTCCGTACGAAGAGTCGATCAAGTCCAGCAACTGGAATCCGTGCTCGGCGCTCGAAGTAAGGTGCAGGAGATCGACGAAAGCATCGATGCGAGACTCGCCGAGCTCGGGCGGCTCGCCTGGTTGACCGAGGGCATCCCAGTAGGCCTGGATCCCCTTTAGAAACGCCTGTTCGGGCATAGGGGGCGGAAACTAGCCCAATTTCGAGAAGGTGACAGCCCGGCGTCCACTTGAAACACGTTCTATTCTTGCCTAGACCCAGCAACGTATAGCCGCAGCGGCGGAATGACCGCTTCGCAGGCCGAAACCAGGGTGGCCTGGGACCGGAAACCTGAGGAACTACGCGATGCCGATCGATCAAGATGCATTCAAAAAGGCGCTCCGGGGCTGGGCCAGCGGCGTGACGGTGGTGACTTCACGCTCCGGCGAGAAGGTGCACGGTATGACCGTATCCGCCTTTTCGAGCGTTTCAGCAGACCCGCCCCTCGTGCTCGTATGCGCGAACCGTTCCTCGACCACCCACGGCATCATCGAGGAGGGGGGGGTGTTTGCGGTGAACATTCTCGCGGCGCATCAGAAGGACGTGTCCAACGTATTCGCCTCGTCGAAGTACGAGGATTCACGACTGGAGCGCGTGGGCTGGACCGAGGGTCAGACGGGCGCACCGCTCATCGACGAGGCGCTCGCCTCGTTAGAATGCAGGGTCTCGAGCGCGCATCGGGAGGGCAGCCACACGATCTACGTCGGAAAGGTCGAGGCCGTCCATGCGACCGATGCCGAGCCGCTGGTCTACTACAAGGGGGCCTATCGCTCCCTCGAGTGCGCCGACTAGCCGACTTCCTAGCGCGACGACTACTCGTCGACGAACTGCTGCCAGAGCATTTCGAGCGTCGTTTCGTGCATGCCGGCCTTGGTCGCGTTGTAGGGGGTGAAGTTCACCAAGCGGACGTACGCCACGCGAGCGTCCGGCCCTTGACCATTGATGTCTAGGACGTTGAGGCAACCCATGTCTTGCTCGAGTCGTCGGTAGATCTGCGGGCCGGCACCCAGCGCTTGCGCCAGGATGGTTCGATTGACGACCCCGTGAGCAGCTACGAACACTTGGCTCCAGTCATCACGGGCCAGCAACGCCTGCCATGCAGCAGCCACCCGGGCCCAGAGGTCTGCGTACGGTTCGCCGGTGAGAAAGCTCGCCCCGGACACCTCGGCATTTTCGAATGCTCCGACGAACAAAGCCTCCATCTCTTCGGCGGACTCGACCTCCTCGAAGGTGCCTGTCTTCGCTTCTCTGAGGTCCTCGACGACCGCGATCTCGAGGGGTCGTGACCCAATCGCAAGCTCTGCGGTTTGGCGGGTGCGCAGCAGTCCCGTGCACGCCGCCAAGTCGATTGGCGCGTCGGCTAGGAGGCGACCCAGCGCCTCGGCTTGGGCCCTACCCGTCGAGTTCAACGGCGGGTCCTCGTTTCCGAGCTCATCGCCCGCCCCGAAATAAGACACGTCTCCATGCCTGGCTAAGTACACCCTGCGTCTGTTCGTCACCGCGCGGAGCATAGCAGCGGGTGCCCCTTCGCGCCCCAGCTGCTAGCGTGCGCCGCATGTCTCAGATGAAGTGGGCTCTCATCATCCTCGCCGCCGTCGCGGCCATGGGGTGCACCAAGATAGAAACTCCGGCTCCGGCGGCTGAGGAAGCGGCTGACGTCGAGGAGGAGAAACCGGCGGTCGCTGCTGTTGAGCCGATCAAGCCGCTCCCCAACTCGGTCAACGTCAACATGGACAAGGTGTTGCTCGGCCGGAGCCTGTTCCACGACACGGCGCTATCGGGGGACGGCACGGTCTCGTGCGCGACTTGCCACATGCTGGATCACGGCGGCGCAGAACCACGCAAGACCTCGACCGGAATCCGCGGCCAAGTGGGTCCGATCAATTCGCCCTCGGTGCTGAACGCTGGATACAACTTCGTTCAGTTTTGGGACGGGCGTGCGAAAGACCTACAGGAGCAAGCCGCCGGCCCGGTTGAGAACCCGATCGAAATGGGCGCCAAGTGGGACAACGTGGTCGAGCGCTTGAAGAAGAACGCGGAGTATGTCGCGACGTTCACGAAGCTCTATGACGACGGGATCACCAAAGACAACGCGACCGACGCCATCGCCGAGTACGAGAAGTCTTTGATCACGCCCTCCCGCTTCGACAAATTCCTCCTCGGCGACGAAACCGCGATCACCGATGCGGAGAAGAAGGGTTACGCCACGTTCAAGGAAGCCGGCTGCACGGCCTGTCACTCCGGCATCATCGCCGGCGGCACGATGTTCCAGAAAATGGGGCTCGTGAACGACTACTTCAAGGACCGCGGCACACCCATCACCGACGCCGACCTCGGACGCTTCAACGTCACCAAGAGCGCCGCCGACAAGCACTTCTTCAAGGTCCCGACGCTCCGCAACGTCGAGCTCACCTCGCCTTATCTACACGACGGTTCGCGCGCTACGCTCGAAGAAACCGTGCAGGTCATGGGTAAGTACCAGCTCGGCAGAGACCTCACCGAAGGCCAGGTCAACAGTATCGTTACTTTCCTCAAAAGCCTGACCGGCGAGCTTCCCGCGCACGCGAAGCCCCCGACCAAGGGCTAGGGACGGGCTACGGCGCAAAGAAGATCGGGTTGGTGACTCCGAAGGGAAGCCGGCCCGGGTGTACCGGGTCGAGCGTCTGCGTCTGGTCGTTGCGGTTGGGAATCGTTGGGTCGTAGGCGCCCCGGGCGTGGAACACGACCCAGTCGGCGCCGTCCGGCACCATGACGGACTGCGAGAACCGCTGCACGGATCCGTTGTCGATCTCCTGGTCGGTGCCGACCGCGATCTCGGTGCGCGTGACGACTCCAGCCATGCTCAGCCACATCTCGATCAGCTCGACATTGCCAACCCAGAGCGGCGCCTGAACCTCGACGTTGATCGGGTACGGGCCCGCGCCCTCGATCGTATGTCCGGGGCCCTTGCCTGAACCCAACGCGAGAATGTACATGCCGCCGTTGATCACCGCTCGGCCGTTCCTCACGAGGTCCTTGATCATTTGTGGCGTATCGGTGTTGGCGCGAAGGACTTCCGGGTCGTCGGTCCCGACGATCACGCAAGTTCGCGGATAGCCTACCGGGGATCCGCGCATCACGCTGTGGCTGTCGGACGAGCCCACGACGAACATCCCGTCACGCTCATCGCTGTTGAGGAGACCAAACCAATCGTCGACGGTGCCGATCTCGCTGCTCAGGTCTTCTGCGGGGTCTCCCGGATAGATTCGGCCGTCGTTTTGCTTGTTCTCCTCGAACGAGCGGTCGTTGAAGACCTCGACAACCCGGAAGTCTCGATCCCACCAGGTCTCCTCGTCGATGTCCTCACGCAGAATGGTGTCGGTGGCGGGGTCGTAGTCGACGCCTCCCGCGTTCGTCGCGTCCAGGCCTGCGAGGGTGCCCTTCCCGGCGAAGTACTCACCGCCTGAAACCGCGCTGAAGCCGCCACCGCTGCCGGGCGGGGTGCGCGGGTGAAAGATGATCACCTCGGGTTCGCCCGGTCTGTTGCGCGCATCGTTCATGACCGGAACGGGTTCGAAGATCTCGACAGCGCCGGTGTCCGTGATCCCATTCCACCAGACGAAGCCGTCGTTGGGCAGGCTAGGGTCAGGCTCCAGCGGAAAGACGCCAAAATGTCCCCACGAGAACGTCGTGAGCTCGAGCGCCGATAGCCCGTACATCCACGCCCCGAGGCCTGTAGTAGCGACCACTGGCTCGAAGGCCGCCACGAATTCGTGATCGGTGCGCACGGGGAGCTCGACTCCGTCTCCGGCTGCGGCCATCAGTTTGAATTCTGGCGAGTCTGGCGCATCCGGCGAGCGGTGCGTGTGGATGTGGAAGTCTCCGCACATGACGCCCGTCGAATCGACAACGCGGGTGAGCGCGGCGTTGACGGGTGTTTCCGCGCCCGCCTTGACCGCGACAGTCGTATCGACGATGTCGTATTCGTAACCGCGCGAGACCACGACCCGATGGTCGCCCGCCGGCACGCTCAAGAGCGCCTTTCCGTCAGCCGGAAAAACCACATGGAGGCGGTCGTCGCGCGGCACGACCGGCTCACCGAAGTTGTCCGGCGGTTGAAACGCTCCGGCCTCCGGGATGACTTGAACACGAACCGGTAGCGGCGCGCTCGAGCCCGCGTCGGTAGCGGTCACGCGGATCGCGCCCTTCTCGGGAAGCGTCAGATTGGCCGATGTGCTCGAGGCCTCCACCAGTTGAGCGTCCGAGATTCCATCGCCCCGTCGATAGGCAAGAAGCTGAACTTCTTGGCTCTCGGGCACGCTAACCCCATACGCGCCGTCAGCGCCTGTGGTGGCTCGGGTCAAATACACTGGGTCGTCGTCTGTCGTCTCGGCGTGGACTCGAACTCCGTCAGCGACTGAGCCATCCGCATTACGCACCGTGCCCGTAATCGTCCGAATAGGCTCTCCCTTGGTGCGAGCAATTGCCTGCAGAAGGCCGTCGATACCAGGGC
>Ga0209165_10000211_pt1 | contig 23639 bp, 27 predicted proteins | sample tdAd001_FD_187122 | JGI IMG/M metagenome (GOLD analysis project Ga0209165, IMG submission 187122) | Marine sediment microbial communities from the Atlantic coast under amendment with organic carbon and nitrate - tdAd00.1 (SPAdes)... | ecosystem: Environmental > Aquatic > Marine > Coastal >... | reverse complement strand
AGCCATGGGGCACATTGAGCTGGCGCGCTGGGCAGATATCTTGCTGGTTGCGCCGGCGACAGCGGATTTCATGGCCCGGCTGGTACAGGGACGTGCGGATGACCTGCTGGCGGCCGTCTTCCTGGCCTGTGAATCACCGCTTGCCGTGGCCCCGGCAATGAACCGCGTTATGTGGGAAAGCCCTGCCACGCGGGATAATGTGCGCCTCCTGCGGGACCGCGGTGTCCATATCATGGGGCCGGCAGAGGGCCTGCAGGCCTGTGGCGAGACCGGTCCGGGCCGCCTGCTCGAACCGGCTGCGCTGGTCACTGCACTGTCCGGCATGTTCAACAGCGGGCTGCTGGCAGGCCGCCAGGTGCTGGTAACGGCAGGTCCGACGCGCGAGGCCATTGACCCGGTGCGTTATATCAGTAATCGCAGCTCCGGGCGCATGGGTTTTGCGGTTGCCGCAGCGGCAGCCGAGGCCGGTGCGCAGGTGACACTGGTGAGTGGGCCGGTGAGCCTGGAGACACCGCCGGGTGTGCAGCGCATCGATGTGGAAACAGCACAGGCAATGTATGAACAGGTGATTGATCAGGCAGCTGCCTGTGATATTTTTATTGGTGTTGCTGCCGTTGCCGATTATCGGCCAGCCAGTGTCGCCGGACAGAAGATCAAGAAGTCCGCGGAGACAATGACACTGGAATTACAGCGTAATCCGGATATCCTCGCGGCCGTGGCCACGCTCACGGGCGGGCCGTTCACGGTCGGTTTTGCCGCCGAAACCGGGGCGCTGGAGCCGAATGCACGTGGCAAGCTGGAGGCCAAGGGACTCGATATGATTGCGGCCAACGAGGTTGGCGCGGGCCTCGGGTTTGAAACAGAAGAAAATGCCCTGCAGGTATTCTGGAAGAATGGTTCGGTCACACTTGCACGCACCGGAAAAAACAAACTGGCAAGACAGCTAATCGCAACCATTGCCGAACGCTTTACAGGCAGCCGTACAGGCGACAACGTGGTTAATATCAGGGAGCCCCATGCAAAAGATTCAGCTTAAAATTCTTGACCCGCGCCTTGGCGGGGAATTTCCCCTGCCGCACTACGCCACTGACGGGTCTGCCGGGCTGGACCTGCGTGCCTGTGTTGACGAGGCGCTGGAGATGGCACCCGGTGAAACACAGCTGATACCAACCGGTATGGCGATTCACGTCGAGGACCCTAATCTTGCGGCAATTCTGTTGCCGCGCTCCGGGTTGGGTCACAAACACGGCATTGTGCTCGGTAACCTGGTGGGCCTGATCGATTCAGATTACCAGGGCCAGGTATTTGTATCCTGCTGGAACCGGGGCAATGAGTCCTTTACGGTCAAGCCCGGCGAACGTATTGCGCAGATGGTCATCGTCCCCGTGGTACATGCAGATTTTGAGATTGTTGAGGAGTTTGTCGCCAGTGAGCGTGGTGCTGGTGGTTTTGGTCATACCGGGCGCCATTAGATAATAAAAAATACCATTTAAATCAACTCCCAGGCCGGATTCCAGTTGTGGCCCGGTGCACCGGAAGGCTGCCCCAATAATCCTGAAATACCCGCCTTCCATACTTAATAATATAGCCGCACCTGCCGATAGCAGCCTAACTAGACGGTTCTTTTCATTTCTCCAAGGCAGATTATGGACGTAGCGGGTATTACAACGAAATTTTCGCTTGCCAGGTTCTTCAAGAGCAAGGGAAAAACAGAAGACGGGGCGGTTTCAAAGCCGCTGCCGCAGCTATCGGGTGGTAACAAGACCGCCAGCCTGGCGAAGGTCCGCCTGCAACTGCTGGTTGCGGCCGTGCTATTGCTGGGTGTACTTGCCGTGTTCTGTTTCAAGTTGATGTCGGGTTATATCTCGCGTGCCATCGAAAATGAAACCAGCCTGGTTACGCAGCAGGTGGCGGCACGCGTCTCGGCTTCGGTAGGCCATTATGGCGCAAGTGTCTCGCTGCTCGCCAGGGACCCCGATATTGCCGCATTGCTCATGAGCGGGAATCAGGGCGCGTTGCGGGCAAAAGAAGAATCACTGCGTTACGTGTACCCGGATGCAATCAATGTGCGCCTGTTGCCACCGGGTATCGAGGCGGTAGACATGCAGGCCTCACCGCCACTCAGTTATGCAGCGTTGACACAGTTTCGTGCTGCAGAATCGGGTGAACAGGTGCCACCCATCGAGGTACACCTGTTAAATTCCCCGCAGCAGCATGTGAATATCGTGCGCCGGGTAACAGACCCGGCGGGAAGTGGTGTGGTTGGGCACATCATGCTGTCATTGGATAATGACATTTTGCAGGGTATCTTGGATAATCTGCAGGAGCTCAATGGCTATATCGAGTTGCAGCAGTTCGGTGTCAAGGGTGTGCCGGTCAGGGTTGCCACTGCAGGCGACAAGGGCCTGAAAGGCGATGATGCGGAACGGGTTTTGAAGATTGGCGACAGTCGCTGGCAGGTTGCCTACTGGCCGAGCGTGAATGCCATGGTGTACCTGGGTAGTCTGAGCATCTGGACGCTGGGTGCATTTCTGTCAGCAGCCACGGCTATAATAGCCCTGATCATGGTGTTGTTCAGCCGGCTCAACGGTGCGCTGCGGCTGGACCAGGCCAGCATGGCGACCCTGATCAAGGACTACCGTGACGGGCGTGTGCGGCGTGAATACCCCGTCGGCCTCGTCGAGATGCGGCAATCGATCGAGTTTATGACCCAGCTTGCCGGTGGCGGGGTTACTCACCAGGCAGGCATCGTTGCACCGCGTGAGCAGGATGCAGAGTCTGCCACGCAAGCAGGGCCTTCAGAGGAAGAAGCGCCTATAGTCCCGAATATGAAAGAGGGCGTAGCGGCTGTATATGATTCAGCTGTATCGGATGAAAATATGATCGTGGAGGAAGACCCGCTGGATATCAAAGCAGAAGAGAAGCAAGAGATCAGTATTGATGCGTCAATATTCAGGGCCTATGACATTCGTGGAGTGGTTGATAAATCGCTGACGGCTGACGTTGTTAAACTGATTGGCAACGCCATTGGCAGCGAGACCCTGCAACGCGGACGCGATACGGTTGTGGTGGGGCGTGATGGCCGCCTGTCGGGTCCCATGCTGTCCGGGGCCTTGATAGAGGGTATTACTGAAACGGGCTGTAATGTGAAAGACATTGGTTGTGTGCCGACCCCGGTTCTTTACTTTGCGACACATTACCTGGACACCCATAGCGGGGTTGTCGTGACCGGTAGTCACAACCCGCCGGATTATAATGGCCTGAAGATTGTCATCGACGGTGAAACCCTGTCGGGCGAATCCATCCAGCAATTACGCGAGCGTGTCGAGACACGGAATTTTATCTCCGGCCAGGGCAGGGTGGATACACTTGATGTTGTGCCCGACTATATCGAACGTATTTGTGGTGATATCACCGTAGGTAAACCTCTCAAGGTAGTAGTCGATTGCGGTAACGGGGTTGCCGGCGGCGTTGTGCCGAAGCTGCTGGACAAGCTTGGCTGCAACGTGACCAAGCTGTTTTGTGAAGTGGATGGGAACTTCCCGAATCATCACCCGGACCCGAGCAAGCCTGAAAACCTGAAGGACCTGATTGATGCCGTGGCTGCAAACCAGGCCGATATTGGCCTGGCCTTTGACGGTGACGGTGATCGTCTCGGGGTGGTTACCTCCGCTGGAGATATTGTTTGGCCGGACCGTGTGCTGATGCTCTACGCTATGGATATCCTCGAGCGCAATCCGGGTGGCCAGATCATTTATGATGTGAAGTGTACGCGCAATCTCGATACGGTTATCCGCGAGCATGGTGGTGATCCACTGATGTGGAAAACCGGTCATTCTTTTATCAAGGCCAAGATCAAGGAAACCGGTGCATTGCTGGCAGGTGAGATGAGCGGCCACATCTTTATCAAGGAACGCTGGTATGGTTTCGACGATGCCCTGTATGCAGGAGCCCGCCTGCTGGAAATACTGGGCAAGGATGAGCGCCCAAGCATTGAATTATTTGCCAGTCTGCCCGACAGCGTTAACACGCCTGAGTTGAATATCGCGATGCAGGAAGGTGAGCCACCGGTGTTTATAAACAAGCTGCTGGAGAATGCATCTTTTGATGGTGCGACAATTTCCACGATTGATGGACTGCGCGCCGACTATGATGATGGCTGGGGCCTGGTCCGGTCATCGAATACAACACCGGTGCTGGTATTGCGATTCGAGGCCGACAATGATGAGGCCCTGATGCGTATCATGGGTGAATTCAGGCGTGTTATGCAGCAGGTCGATGCCGGGCTTGATCTGCCATTCTGATTAGTTGGAGGCGGGACTTTAGTCCCGCACATAACGGGGCTAAAGCCCCGTCTCCCCTGCATTAAGCCCCGGGCCACTTGTTAGACCACCTTTTCCCCGCGTACACTCTGCAGCATCCCGAACTGGTTGCCGTTTAGGACGGCTGAGTTGCTATGTCCCTGACACCTGAAACTGCAAAAAACGTTGCACACGTCCTCACCGAGGCAATGCCCTATATTCGCCGTTTTCGCGGCAAAACCGTGGTCATCAAATATGGTGGCAATGCCATGGTTGATGAGAGCCTGAAGAGTGGCTTTGCACGCGATATCGTCTTGATGAAACTGGTGGGCATCAACCCGGTCGTGGTGCATGGCGGTGGCCCGCAGATTGGTTTGCTGCTGGAAAAGCTTGGCAAGGAAACCAGTTTTGTGGAAGGCATGCGCGTGACCGACAGCGAGACCATGGATGTCGTCGAGATGGTACTGGGCGGTCTCGTCAACAAGGAGATCGTCAACCTGATAACGCATCATGGCGGCCGGGCAGTGGGCCTGACCGGTAAGGATGGGGATTTGATCCGGGCCCGCAAGCTAACGGTCACGCGTAATTCTCCGGAACTCGATGCCCCGGAGATTATCGACCTGGGGCATGTGGGTGAGGTAGAAAGCATTGATGCCAGTGTTGTGAATATGCTGACCAGCGGAGACTTTATCCCGGTTATTGCACCGATTGGTGTGGGTGAGGACGGTCGTTCATACAATATCAATGCCGACCTTGTTGCCGGGCACATGGCCGAGGTGCTCGGTGCAGAGAAGTTGATGCTGTTGACCAATACCAAAGGCCTGCTGGACAAGGACGGTGCTTTATTAACCGGTCTTGATGCAGATAATGTGGACCGGCTGATTGATGATGGTACGGTTCATGGCGGTATGTTGCCGAAAATACGCTGTGCGCTGTCAGCCGTGCACAGCGGCGTCTCGGCTGCCCATATCGTCGATGGGCGGGTGGAGCATGCGGTGTTGCTGGAGTTGTTTACAGACGAGGGTGTTGGCACCCTGATCCGTGGCTAGCCTGGCGGGCGGGTTTTGCTAGTCTTCCTGTAGTTCACGGAAGCGTGCGATGTCTTTCTGGAACTGTATGTTTATTTCATCCTGCTCCTGTTGTTTGATCAGGATAAAGGACTCGTTCTCGGTTGTCTGGGTGCGGATGTTCTCGATCTGGCGTGTCAGTACATCAGGTACCGGTTTGCCACCGCGTTCGTAGTCGGCGGCATCTTCGGTGAGTTGTTTCATGCGATTGTTCATGGATATGATGCGTCGTTGAGTCAGCTGTATCAGGCCTTCAAGTGCTGACAGCTTGCCATCCCGGGTCTTCAACATGTCATCTTCGCTGGAATAGGTTGCCAGCAGGACGTGGTCCTTTCTTGCCTTTTCGGCCGCTATTCTCTTCTGCTCCAGCCTGATGGCCTCGAGGCGTGCTGCTTCGGCGATCTCCTCCGGTGTCTTGGCGGCATCATAGATCTTGACAGTCCTGCCCCGCTCATTGAGTTGCCTGCGTTCCTTGTTAGCGAATTCAGGAGGAACGCTGTTACCGTAATGAACTTCGCCCTCGTCATCGACCCATCTATACATCCCGGCAACGGCCATGGGTCCATACAAAAGAGTGCATGAAAGCAGTGCTGAAAAAACGGTTCTCAGAGAAAATTTCATAGGTTAACAATTCCGCTGTTGTAAGCGCTATCCTGAAGCATGTGTTTCATGACGTCCATAACCCGTATTAGCGTGAGCATGGTGCAACTGTGAGCGGACTGGAGCAAGTTGCCCTTTTCCTGGTTTCCCTGGTGGCCAACCTGTTTTCTGCCTTTTCAGGCGGCGGCGCCGGACTGATCCAGCTCCCGGCCCTCATCTTCCTCGGCCTGCCATTCACTGTGGCACTCGCGACCCACAAAGTTGCCAGTGTTGCCTTAGGTATCGGCGCTACAATCAGGCACTTGAGAGAGGAATCGCTGGAACGCCGGCTGGCGCTGACGATCCTGGCCTTTGGCCTGCCCGGGGTCGTGCTGGGGGCAAATATCATACTGAATGTCCCTGAACGCGGCGCGGAAGTGGCGCTCGGTGTTTTGACAGCAGGGTTGGGTATTTATTCCGGGCTGAACCCGGACCTGGGGCAGTCAGTGCAGCATGCCCACCGCGACCGCCCGGGCATGCTGGCGGGTGGGCTGGTGCTGTTCGGGATCGGCGCCCTGAATGGCTCGCTGACGTCCGGTACCGGGCTGTTTGTCACCATATGGCTGGTGCGCTGGTTTGGCCTCGACTACCGCCGGGCGATTGCCTATACATTGATCCTGGTCGGTTTGTTCTGGAACTCTACCGGCGCAATAACACTGGGGATTCTGGCCGAAATCCGCTGGGACTGGTTGCCGGCCCTGCTGGCTGGTTCATTGATTGGGGGCTACCTCGGCGCCCACATGGCCATCAAGTCGGGCAACCGCTGGATCAAGCGCGGCTTTGAAATTGTGACCCTGCTGGTGGGTATAAAACTGATTGCCGGTTGAGGGAGGTCTTACAGAAAGACTTTCCTTTTGAAACCACTGTTCAGGTGTTTGGCTTTTTTGTAGATGTCGTCTGGCGTTGTGATGGAGGGGTCGTATTCAACGACGACGATATCAGGGTGTTGCTTGCTAAACTCGGCATAAATAACGCCAACTTTCCTGCGCATCTTTGCCTCGATCCCGCTTTTGTGATCCGGGTGCCGGGCTTCAGCTGACGCCAGGTCAAGCTCAAGTCCGAATTTGTGTGTTAATACCGTCATTGTTGGCCCCCATACAAGCGTTGTTATTTGATCCATGTGTGCCTGCTATAAGGTCGATCCTAGCAGGCCAGGCAGCGTGGGGGTATTGTGGAAACTACGGATAAAAGGGGTAGCGCGTAGCCCGGATGAAACGAAGTGGAATCCGGGGAAACTGCTATCAGGCTACGCCGTACTGCTCCCGGTAGTCCTGGATCTTCGCAACGTCCTGTTCGTGCCCCGGCTTGTCCTGCAGGTATGCCAGCAGGTGTTCCAGTTTAATAATGCTGATGACGTTGATGCCGTGTGTCTGTTCGACCTCCTGGATGGCCGAGCGATCGCCCTGGCCGCGTTCCTGGCGATCAAGCGCGATGATGACGCCACCCAGGCTTGCACCGGCATTTTGAATGATCTCCACGGCTTCACGAATGGCAGTGCCGGCAGTGATGACATCGTCGATGATGAGTACCCGGCCACTCAAGCCGGCGCCGACCAGGTTGCCGCCTTCACCGTGGGCCTTGGCCTCCTTGCGGTTAAAGCACCAGGGCACGTTGCGCTGGTGATGGTCGGCCAGTGCAATGCTGGCTGCTGCGGCCAGCGGGATGCCCTTGTAGGCCGGGCCAAACAGGACGTCAAAGTCGGTCCCGCTGCCGGTAATGGCCTGTGCGTAGAAGCGCCCGAGTCGTGCCAGTTGCTCGCCACTATTGAATAGCCCGGCATTGAAGAAATACGGGCTGGTACGCCCGGATTTCAGGGTGAAGTCGCCAAAGCGCAGCACCCCGGCAGTAATGGCGAAGTCGATAAATTCGTGTTGGTAATCTTTCATGTGTTGATAGCAGTCGTTATGGGCGGTCGGGACCGTTATCATACACGCCGGATCGGGACGGGGAAAAACATGCGCATAATTACGGCCAATGTAAACGGCATTCGTGCCGCTGCAAGAAAAGGTTTCTTTCAGTGGATGGTGCGCCAGCATGCCGATGTGGTCTGTATCCAGGAAACCAAGGCACAGGTCTGGCAACTGGAGGACAAGGTATTCTGGCCGCGCGGCTGGCATGCCTTTTTCCATGATGCCGAGAAGAAGGGTTACAGCGGTGTGGCCATCTATAGCAAGCGTAAACCCGACAGGGTCATATCCGGGCTGGGTTGGCCGGACATGGACGCGGAAGGGCGTTTTATAGAGGCACGCTACGGGGCCTTGAGTGTTATTTCAGTCTACCTGCCGTCAGGTTCTTCCAGCGAGGAGCGCCAGGCCATCAAGTTCGGTTTTCTCGATCGTTTCATGCCCTACCTGCGCAAACTCAAGCTTAAAAGACGTGAGTATGTGCTCTGCGGCGACTGGAATATCGCCCACAGGGAAATTGACCTGAAGAACTGGCGCGGCAACCGGAAAAATTCCGGCTTTCTTCCCGAGGAGCGCGCCTGGATGGACGAGCTGTTCGGCCCGGCGGGTTTCGTTGATGCCTTCCGTCGCGTGAACGACAAACCGGACCAGTACACCTGGTGGTCAAACCGTGGCCAGGCCTGGGCAAAGAATGTGGGTTGGCGTATCGACTACCAGGTAACAACGCCCGCTATCGGCGAGACCGCTACGGCTGCGCGCATCTACAAGGACAAGCGTTTCTCGGATCATGCGCCGCTGATCATGGATTACGACTACGAATTGTAGCCCGGATGAAGCGCAGCGGAATCCGGGGCCGTAATTGAAACAAGTTCCCCGGATTGCGCTGCGCTTCATCCGGGCTACACACTGTTCCAGGACCTAATGATTTTTCTCCCACTCGGGATCAAGCAGCGGCATTTCCGAGAACATCGTCAGGCGTTCTTCCAGCGAGGTATTCACAAGGCGGCGGTCAGACATGCGCCGCCGTTCGACAATGACGGTGATGCCGCCGCTGTCTTTCAGCGGGAATATGGTATCGAGCCCCCAACGGCGTTGCCCTTTGTTGCGGCGTTCTAGCATTTTTTATCTCCCGTTCAGCAAAGAGTAGTAGATGAACCCCGGTCTATGCTTGATAACCCTGAAAACTGTGCAGGATATAGGGATGATTTTTCTGTAGGAGGATCCTGATAAACCAGTGTTTACAGGGGGCTGCGTGAGATGGTGCTGTTTACCTGTTTTGCTGCCTGAGCAGGTACAACACCAGCAAAATGGCCGGCAGGCCGAGCAGGCCGGTGTACAGGAAGAAGGGGGCATAGCCGCTTGAGTCGACGACCCAGCCGGAAAAACCGCCGATGAATTTTGCCGGCAGCGTCATCAGGGAGCTGAATAACGCGTACTGGGTCGCCGTGTATGCCGTATTGGTAAGGCTCGACAGGTAGGCGATAAAGGCCGAGGTTGCAAATCCACCGCCAAGATTGTCTGCGCTGATAACGATCGCAAGTGATACCAGGCCGGGTTCACTGACGGCCAGCCAGACGAACAGCAGGTTGGTGGTCATGATCAGTACCGCGCCGGCCAGCAGCGGGCGCAGCATGCCGTAGCGCAACACCAGCATGCCGCCCGCTGCTGCCCCCGCGATGGTCATGAAGAAACCGAAGATCTTGGTGACGTTTGCGATATCGGTTTTGCTGAATCCAAGGTCGAGATAGAAGGGGTTGGCCATCACACCCATAGTGATATCACTGATTTTATAGGTGCTGACCAGCAGCAGGATAACGATTGCGAGGGCACCGTTACGTTGAAAGAATTCAACAAACGGGCTGGCCACGGCGTCCGAAAACCAGGCGATGATGCGTGCAGGCAGGTTTTTCTTTTGTTGCAACCCGATGGATTTTTCCAGCTTTTCTTCCAGTTTCCGGGTGTTCTCATCAATTACATGCACAGGTTCACTGATAATCAGTGTTGTGGCGATACCGATACCCATGAGTGTGGCCATAACGAGATAGGCCGTTGGCCAGGACCAGGCCTCGGCGATATAAAAGGCGCCGGCACCGGTTACCAGCAGGGCGATCCGGTAACCGAAGACGTAGGTCGCTGCCATGGCGCCTTGCATGTTTTTTTCCACGGCTTCAATGCGATAGGCATCAACCGTGATGTCCTGGGTCGCGGAGCCAAAGGCGACCAGCAGGGCAAAAATGGCCAGCCGGGTCAGCTCAGTATGCGGGTCGGTCAGTGCCATACCGGCAAGGCCCAGCACGATGGTGATTTGTGCGGCCAGCATCCAGCCGCGTCTTTTCCCCAGCCACGTGGTCAGCCCTGCAAACGGCAACCGGTCGATCACCGGTGCCCAGAAGAACTTGATGGAGTAGGTGATGCCTACCCAGCTGAAGAAGCCGATGGTCGTGCGGGCGATGCCAATGTCCCGTAACCAGGCAGACAGGGTCGAAAAGACCAGCAAAAAAGGTAAACCTGCCGAAAACCCCAGGCAGATCATGCCCAGTACACGGGGTTGGCGGTAAATGGAAAGAAGTTCTAGCCAATTGCGAGATTTTAGTTCTTTTTCTTGCATATTGCTGACAAATCGACTGAGTTAATCTAAATTTCGCAGGAGATTATGCATGCAAGCGCCGCTGCCAGACCTGATCCGGCAACTCCCGCCCTTATCAGTTGCTGATTAATTGGTATAGAAGCCCTGACTGAAGTGTACTTCCAGTAGTTCGTCCGTACCCCGTGGCTGTACCCTGCCAGTGAAGCTCAGGGTTTCTTCATTGGCAACACGGAACTCACCGATGTAGTAGATGGCCTTGCCTTCACGGATCTCGCGTAACCTGATTACACGGCCTTGGCCGACCAGGTTTTCTGCGAGCAGCTCAACCCTGGCATGTACCGGCTGCCCGGGGCTGCCGAGCACCTTTTTCAGGACGGTTATGTTGACCATGCCGCGATTGCGGCTGCGCGTAATACGGTATTTACGCGCGACTTGCGGCGGGAGAAAATCAGTCGCCAGTGCATTGTAATGGACCACATACTCACCAAAGTCCATTGAATTTTCCGCTGCCGCGGAGTGCGGGAGCAGGACTGTGAAAGTCAGTAATAATGAAATGAAAAGTTGTTTTGGATTCATTCTTACTCTCCGCTGTCTGCTCGACTGTAATTATAGGACATCTGCCCGGTCTCACCTTCTCCAGGCTACAGGGTTAATTATTCTTTATTTCAGCTGGCAGCTACCCGGCCAGTGGCACAATCAGCATCTTCAGGACCTGCAGGCCAATCAGCGCGAACAGGGGTGACAGGTCCATGCCGGAGACGGGTGGCAGCAGGCGTTGAATCGGTCGCAGTACCGGGGTGGTGAGGCTGTAGAGCAGGCCACTGACCGGGTTGTGGGTGCCGGGATTTATCCAGCTGAGGATGACCTGAACAAAAATCGCGAAGATGAATACATTGATCATCAATAATATGATTTCAAGAACAGCGACCAGCAGCAGGCTGACAATGGGGATGTTGCCGCCGCGCAGCAGAACAATCACAACAAGCAGGGTCAGTTGCAGTATCAACAGCAGCACCAGGCTGGCCGTGTCATATTTACCGATGCCGGGAATAACCTTGCGCAGTGGTAACAGCAGCGGGTTGGTAATGCGGACCAGGAACTGGCTGATCGGGTTGTAAAAGTCGGCACGTACGGCACCGAGCAGGAAGCGCAGCATGACCGCGAGAATGTACAGGCTGAACAGGGTTGTGATCAGGAATTCCAGCGGGTTTGTGAAGTAGTTGGCCGACATGCTTTATTTTCCCAGTTCAATGCCCAGTTCTTTGGCGCGTTCAGCGGCAGCCTGCAGTGCCTTGCGGACAAGGGCCTCGAGACCGTCACCCTGAAAGCTTTTGATGGCGCGTTCGGTGGTGCCGCCAGGCGAGGTGACGCGGTGCCTCAGGATGTTAACATCCTCACTGCTTTCCAGGGCCATCTTTGCAGCGCCAAAGGCTGTTTGCAGGGTCAGCAAGCGCGCTGTTTTTTCCGGCAGCCCGAGTTCACAGCCAACCGCCTGCATGGCTTCCATAAACAGAAAGAAATAGGCCGGGCCACTGCCCGACAGCGCGGTCACCACATCCATTAATGCCTCGTCGTCGACCCAGATGGTCACGCCCACGGCACGCAGAATTGATTCAGCAATATTGCGCTGGTCTTCGCGGGTGTTCGCGTTGGCATACAGGGCGGTGGCGCCACTTTGTACCAGCGCCGGGGTGTTGGGCATGGTGCGGACTATCGCCGTGTTTTCGCCCAGCCAGTGACGCAAGCTGGCCTCGGGGATACCGGCAGCAATGGAGATGACCAGTGAGCCCTGCTCTTTGACCAGCGCAGCCAGTTGCTGCGAGACCGGTTTTACTACCTGGGGTTTTACTGCAAGTACGACGGCATCCGCCTGTGCAACGGCCTCGCAATTGTCGGACATCGTTGCCACGGAGAAGCGCTCCGAAAGCTGTTCCAGCCGCTCTGTATCGGTATCGGAAATGCGGATGTTTGCAGGGTTCCAGCCGTCGGCGATCAGCCCGCCTGTCAGGCTGGCTGCCATATTACCGCCACCTATAAACGCCAGTGTTGTCTCGCTCATGGAATTGACAATACAGGATTAAAGCGGCGCACGACAAGCGCCGATGCGGCATACTTCTGCGCGTTGCCCGGTTGAAGGTCTTTTTCAAGTATTCAGGGCAACAGTCGATACACAGGCATGAGTACAAAACTGCAAGGGAGCAGCTATGGATATTGCTGAATTACTGGCGTTCAGTGTCAAGAACGGCGCCTCGGATTTACATCTTTCTGCGGGTTTGCCGCCGATGATCCGGGTAGACGGGGACATGCGCAAGGTTAATGTACCGGCACTGGATCACAAAACAGTTCACGGGCTTGTCTACGACATCATGAATGACAAGCAGCGCAAGGACTTCGAAGAATTTCTTGAGACCGACTTTTCCTTCGAGATACCGGACCTGGCCCGCTTTCGTGTCAATGCGTTTAATCACAACCGTGGTGCCGGCGCCGTATTCCGGACAATTCCTTCTGACATCCTCGCACTCGAAGATCTTGGCACGCCGCCTATCTTCAAGGAGATTGCCGATACTCCGCGCGGCCTGGTGCTGGTCACCGGCCCGACCGGCTCCGGTAAGTCCACGACACTGGCCGCTATGATCGATTACATTAATAACAAGGCCTATGAACACATCCTGACAATTGAAGACCCGATCGAGTTTGTCCACCAAAGCAAGAAGTGCCTGGTCAACCAGCGCGAGGTGCACCGCGATACCCTTGGTTTCAACGAGGCCCTGCGTTCCGCGCTGCGTGAAGATCCGGACATCATACTGGTCGGCGAAATGCGTGACCTGGAAACCATTCGACTGGCCCTGACTGCCGCCGAAACCGGGCACCTGGTTTTCGGCACCCTGCATACCACCTCGGCATCCAAGACCATCGATCGTATTATTGATGTGTTCCCCGCGGCTGAAAAAACCATGGTGCGTTCCATGTTGTCTGAATCGCTGCGCGCGGTTATTGCGCAGACGCTGCTGAAGAAGACGGGTGGCGGACGAATAGCAGCCTGGGAAATCATGATTGGTACACCGGCGATTCGTAACCTGATCCGCGAGGACAAGGTGGCGCAAATGTATTCGTCTATCCAGACCGGGCAGGCGACGGGAATGATAACGCTGGACCAGTATCTGAAGGACTTGTTGCAAAGAGGTTTGATCAGCAAGCAGGATGCGCGTTCCAAGGCAGCCATTAAAGATAATTTTTAGCAACAGTACAGACCAGAGGTGCCGTGATGGATTTGATTCCACTGCTGGAGATGATGCGTGACCAAAAGGGTTCGGACCTGTTTTTAACCGTGGGTTTGCCGCCTGCCATGAAAGTCGATGGCAGGATAAAACCGGTTTCCGAAGAGGCTGTCGAGGCGGATGTGGCAATGGAAGTTGTCACCAGCATGATGACTCCTGCCCAAAGGGAGGAATTCGAGGCCACCCATGAATGTAATTTTGCAATCGGTGAGAAAGGCATCGGGCGTTTTCGTGCCAGTGCATTTATTCAACGTGGCAAGGCCGGGGTCGTGTTACGCCGGATTGAAACCTATATCCCGAGCATAGAAGAGCTGAAACTGCCGCCGATCCTGAAGAATCTTTCCATGACCAAGCGTGGCCTGATTATTTTTATAGGTGCTACCGGTACCGGTAAATCAACGTCACTGGCTTCCATGATCGGTTATCGTAACAATCATGGTAGCGGGCACATCATAACAATTGAAGACCCGATCGAGTTTGTACACCCTCATGATCAATGCATCATTACCCAGCGCGAGGTGGGTATTGATACCGAGTCCTATGAGACAGCATTGAAGAATACCCTGCGCCAGGCGCCGGATGTCATCCTGATTGGCGAGGTCCGTGATCGTGAAACCATGAATCACGCGATTGCCTTTGCAGAAACCGGCCACCTGTGCATGGCAACCCTGCATGCGAACAATGCCAACCAGGCAATGGATCGTATTATCAACTTTTTTCCGGAAGACCGCCGCCCGCAATTGTTCATGGACCTGTCAATGAACCTGAAGGCATTTATTGCGCAGCAGTTGATACCGCGGGCTGACGGCAATGGCCGGCGGGCCTGTATTGAAATCCTGCTGGGAACACCACTGGTACAGGATATTGTTCGCAAGGGTGAAGTGCACAAGCTGAAAGAGCTGATGAAACAATCCTCCCAGCAAGGCATGGTTACCTTTGACCAGGCGCTGTTCGCCCTTTACAAGGAAGGGGAGATCAGCCTCGACGATGCCATGCATTATGCCGATTCAGCCAACGAAGTGCGCCTCATGGTGAAGCTGGACCAGGGCGATATCAGCAAGTATGACGTTGCGATGGAGGATGTCTTGCTGGAGGAGCAGGAGTAGGCCGCCAGCGTACGAAACCTGGACAAAAAAACGGGCCGGATGCATTAAATGTATCCGGCCCGTTTTTTTATTTATTGCTTACTCGCCTGCTATTTTCTTCATCAATTCCGGTGCGGGTGTGCAGTCACGGATATCCAGGTCCGGCATTTCATTGATGGCGCCATTTTCCATCAGGATGATAAATTTATCGCCGTCCCTGTTGATCAATACCGGTATGACTTCCTGGAATAACGGACGGCGTACAAAATGGAGCTCCCAGCCGAAGTACCTTATTGAGCGCAATGTGCGTACCTGGGCCTCATTGAGCACCTCCTCAAGATTTTCCGGAACTGGTTTCGTATCGTTGCGCTTTTCTCTGTCCATACCGGGTTACCTGTTGATCGTGGTGGACTTTGTATCGGCAGGATGAGGGGTAACTTGAGAAGACCGGATTGTTTGCGTATACCGTTCGCGCTTGAGAAGCGCTCCTACAGCAATAGATATACTTGTAGGAGCGCTTCTCAAGCGCGATTGTTTACCAGTCAACCGTACAGGCATCAAACACGGGACCATCTACACAGACCCGCTTCATCGCCGGGCCGTCTTCTGTGTTGATGGCAACCGCGCAGCCGGCGCAACCACCCACCGCGCAGGCCATATATTCTTCCAGCGAGACCTGGCAGGGGAGGTCGTATTCGCGGGCAAGAGCCGCTGTTGCTGCCAGCATTGGGTGTGGACCACAGGCAAACATGCTGACCCTGGCGTGCTCTTCGGCATTGAGTCCATCCAGCCAGAGGCGTGCGAGGTCGGTAATGTAACCCTGGTAGCAGCCCGGGTAGTCCTGCTGGCTGGCAAGGCGGCCGGGAACCCCCCAGTCTTCCAGCAAGGGCATGGTGGCAATGATGCCTTCCGGCATGCCGGGCACAATAAAGCGTGATGGTTGTGCGTTGAACGGGAAGGGGACTTCGGAGCCCATCAATACCATGGGTTGCCAGTGACTATCCTTGCGCAGGCGGTCAGCGAGAAACACCATGGGCGGGATGCCAACGCCGCCACCCAGCAGCAGGGTGCGCGGCCGTTCCGGGTCCGGCGTAAAGCCGGTGCCAATGGGTCCGATCAGGCTGATGACTTCCCCGGCGCTACGCCTTGATAATTCATGCGTGCCAATGCCGACATCCTTGTAGAGAAACTCAACCCAGCCTGCGTTCGCATGTGCGCGCATTATTGACAGCGGCCGGCGCATTGGCAGCTCGGGCCCGCATTGTATGTGCGCGAAACTGCCGGGTACCGCATGTGCCGCACACTTTGGTGCCTGCACGCGTAATACATACTGGTCACCCGGATAAGACTCGTGCAACAGGATGTTTGCGTCCTCGACAAACATGGTGTCGCGGTGTGTTTTAGTGCTTGTCATTATTTTCCAGGGAATACACCGGGCTGCCGGCCAGCAGGGTGTGCGTGACCCGTCCCTTGAATTCCCAGCCCATGAAAGGTGTGTTATGGCCACGGCTTTGCAGGGTGCCGGCATCCAGCTGCCAGGTATGTTCCGGATCGAAGATGCAGATGTCAGCGCTGCCATCAAGCGAGAGTGTGCCATAGGGCAGGCCGAGGATTTCGGCAGGGCCTGATGTCAGGCGGCGTATCAAATCCGCCAGCTCGAGCGCATTTTCTTGCACCAGTCGCAGCCCCAGTGGCAGCAGTGTGTCGAGCCCGGAAATGCCCGGTTCGGTTGACGGGAACGGCCCCGCCTTGGCATCAGGTTCATGCGGTTGATGGTCGGAACAGAGGGCGGCAAGCGTGCCGCGCCGCAGTGCGTCGCGCAGACGCTGGCGGTCTTCCGTGGTACGCAAGGGCGGGATCAGGTGACATTGACTGTCAAAATCACTGAGGTCAATTTCCGAGAGGTAGAGATACGGGGCTGCAACATCGGCGCTAACCGGTGCGCCATCAAATTGTGCGCGTGCCACCATCTGGGCTGCGCGGCCAGAGGTCAGGCGGCAGAAATGCGCGCGTACACCGGTCTGCTCGATCAGTGCCAGGTCCCTGGCAACCGCGGCCGTTTCTGCTGCCTCGGGGATTCCCGGCAAGCCCAGGCGCGTTGCCACCCGGCCTTCATGTGCGCAGCCCTTGTTGGCGAGCCAGTGATCGTTGGCGTAGAGAAACACGGTCAGGTCGAAGGTGGCCGCGTATTCCAGGGCGCGGCGCTCTATCAGCGGGTTGCCCAGCGGTTGCAGTGCATTGCTGACACCGACACAGCCTGCCCGTTTGAGTGCTGCCATCTCGCTTAACTGGTCACCACCGAGGCCGCGGGTCAGTGCACCGAGTGTGACGATGCGGGTTTTCCCGGCGGCCTCGGCACGCAGCCGGATGAGTTCGGCAACGGCCGGGGTATCGATGACCGGGTCCGTGTCCGGTGGACAGCACAGGGTGGTGATACCGCCGCTGGCTGCTGCCTGTGATTCCGATGCGATGGTTGCTTTTCTTTCCAGCCCCGGCTCACGGCAGCGGGCGCTGAGATCAACAAGGCCGGGGCAGACGATACAGCCAGTGGCATTGATTTCCTGGTCTGCCTTGAAGCCGGGCGGGGCTGTACCGAGGGCGGCGATCCTGCCCTTGCTGATGTAGACATCCTGTGGTGCATCAATATTGTTCGCAGGGTCGATGACGCGCCCACCGTGGATACGGATGCTTTTCGGATCGCTGATTCGTGAGCCTGTCATGATTCCTGCACAGCCCCGTCTTGCCTGCGGTGCATGGCCATGGACATCACCGCCATGCGTACGGCAATCCCGTGTGTGACCTGTTCGAGGATGACCGAGCGCGGGCCATCGGCGACTTCCGAGTCCATTTCAATGCCGCGGTTGATCGGGCCCGGGTGCATCACCGTGACATCCGCACTGGCGTGCGCCAGCTTCTCCTCCGTCAGGCCGTATAATTCGAAGTATTCATGCTCACTCGGCAGCAGCGCCCCCTGCATACGTTCGCGTTGCAAGCGCAGCATGATAATCACGTCTGCGTCCTTTATCCCTGCGCGCAGATCATGGAAGACATGCGTCCCCAGCGTTTCTGCATGTGCCGGTATCAGTGTTTTCGGTGCAACGATACGGACTTCGCCGGTATTCAGCAGGTTCAATGCGTGGATCTGCGAGCGTGCAACCCGTGAGTGCAGGATGTCGCCAACAATTGCCACGCGCAAGCGTCCGAAGTCATCACCCTTGACGCGGCGGATGGTGAACATGTCCAGCAACGCCTGCGTCGGGTGGGAGTGGCGCCCGTCACCGGCGTTGATAACGCTGATATGCGGTTCGACATTACTTGCGATGAAATGGGCGGCACCGCTGTCGGCATGGCGGACCACAAACATATCGACATGCATGGCCTCCAGGTTGCGCAGCGTGTCGAGCAGCGTTTCCCCCTTGACGGCGGCGGAGGTGCTGACATTAATATTCAGCACATCGGCAGACAGGCGCTTGGCAGCCAGTTCAAAGGTGGTGCGGGTGCGGGTGCTGGCTTCGAAAAACAGGTTGGTGATGGTTTTGCCGCGCAGCAGCGGGACCTTCTTGATCGATTGTTCAGTAACGCCGGAAAATGATTCAGCTGTGTCGAGGATTTCGGTTAATAGTGCCCGGGTCAGTCCACTGATACAAAGTAAATGACGCAATCGCCCCTGGTCATCGATTTGCAGGCTTTTCAGGTTCATGCCGTCTTTTGTATTTCCAGTTTCAGGGGGTCAGGTCCTGTCAGCTTGATGTGTTCATGCGGCTCCAGTTTTACATGGCGTCCGACCACGCTCGCTTCAATCGGCAGTTCACGTCCGCCACGCTCAATCAGTGTTGCCAGTGTAATGGATGCCGGTCTGCCATAATCAAACAGTTCATTCATAGCGGCACGAATGGTGCGTCCGGTATGCAGCACGTCATCGACGATAATGATATGCCGGTCGTCAATGCTGAAGGGTAATTGCGAGGGCTGTACGACCGGGTTCATACCGATGCGTGTGAAGTCATCGCGGTAGAAGGAGATGTCCAGGCTAGCCAGTGCTTCACCGATACCCAGCTTTGCGTGCAGCAGCTTTGCGATCCAGACGCCACCGGTATGGATGCCGACCATGGCCGGGTCGCTATAGCCGTTGTCGCTTATCAGCGTGCCGAGTTGTTCGGCCATATCGTCAATGATGGCCGGGATGTCGTTTATTGCATTCATGTTGTGTGTGTTTCCAGCCAGTTCTGCAGAATAATCCGTGCAGCGACGGCATCGATGCCTGCTTTACCCGCCTGCCTGTTCTGTTGTTGCAGTTCTGCAGCTGCGTGTGAACTCAGGTATTCATTCATGGTGTGTACCGGCAGACGGTAACGCCCTTCCAGCTGACGTGCAAATTTACGGGCAGCCAGCGAGATTTCCGATTCCTCGCCATCTGCATGCAGTGGCAGGCCGACAACCAGTGTATCCGGTTGCCACTTCCTGATCAGGTCGGAGATTGTATCCCAGTCCGGTTTGCCGTCACGGGACTGCACGGTGCAAACGGCCGTGGCGGTCCCTGTGACCTGTTGTCCAACGGCTACACCGATACGCTGCTGCCCGAAATCGAATCCCAGCAGGGATTCAGGCATGCCCGGTATCGCTTGACAGCAGGTTGAGGTCAATGCCGAGCAGCGCTGCGGCTGCCAGCCAGCGTTTCTCACTGGGTGTCTCAAATACAATCTTGGTGCTGGCCGGACCGCTCAGCCAGGTGTTCTCGGCAAGTTCCTGTTCCAGCTGACCGGCGCCCCAGCCGGCATAACCAAGGGTAATGATGGCGTGCTCAGGCCCTTTTCCCTTTGCAATATCATCGAGAATGTCGCGTGACGAGGTAATGCCAATCGTGTCCGTGACCTTGAGGGTCGCTTCCCAGTTGCCGACCGGTTCGTGCAGGACAAAACCACGGTCACTCTGTACCGGCCCGCCCATGTACACCGTCTGGTTCTGTATTGCCTCGATCTCTGTTGTTATATCCATGTGGCCAAGGATTTCCCCGAGCTGGATCTCCAGCGGGCGATTGATAACAACGCCAAGGGCGCCGTCTTCATTATGTTCACAGATATAGGTCGTGGTGTGGTGGAAATTGGGGTCATCCAGCATCGGCATGGCAATGAGGAAGTGGTTACTGAGGGAGGTGGTTTCATCCATGACTCTAGTATCAGGCAGATGCAGGGTCCCCTTCAAGCCCCTCTTTATATATATGACTTAATAGTCATCAGCCCGTAGCCCGGATAGAGCGCAGCGAAATCCGGGATTGCACAGCTCCGTATCCCCGGATTCCGCTGCGCTCTATCCGGGCTACGATTTTTTATAGTCAGTGGCTGCTCAGCTGGTTGGAGGTGGAAAATTCCCAGGTGCGGGTAATGTTCAGGATGTCTGTATTTTCGAGGATTTCCGGTGGGAACGGCGGGAAGGGTGCTGCCAGGTTGACGATGCGTTTGGCGGCCGCGTCAATGATCGGCTCGCCGGATGGCCGCAGAATGCTGATCTCGTGTATCGTGCCATCGGCATTCAGGGCCACTTTCATCATCAGCTTGCCCGAGATCTTCCCGCGGCGCGCAGCAGCCGGGTAGTTCAGGTTGCCGACGCGCTCCACCTTTTTGACCCACTCACTCATGTAATTTGCATACTTGTATTCCTGTGTGCGTGCCGATATAAATTTCTGCCTGGGACGTTGTGCATAGGCCTGTGTTGATTCACTGATTTGTTCGCTCAGGGTATCCATTTCCATCATGCGTTCGATGAGTTCGGCGGCCTTGATCTCGGGTTTTTCTGTTTCGAGTGTCTCCTTGCTGTTCTCTTTAACCTGCCTGTCGGACTCAAGTGCGGTGATAATCTGCGTGGGGGCGGGTACGGGTTGCTGTGGTTCGATGGCCGGTGCCAGCTCGGGCATGGCCATGGTCGGTTTTACTTTTTCACTGACATTGCCACCGCCATCCTGGCTGGTCTGTGCCAGGTAATCGGCCTCATCCGGCGGCGGGGTAGTGCGGGTGGCGATGGTGATATCCAGCGTGGGTAGCGCTTTCTCGGGGTCAGGATCGTCATACACGCCAAAGGTTATGCCCAGTATCACCATGGCATGCAGCACCAGTGCAAAGAACAGGGTGAGCGCCAGGCGGTCGGTGGCTGTTACCGGGGAATCTGCAAGAACAGGGGTATCTATGGTCGACATAATAATTGGCGCTGACACATTGCACGGGCAATTATACCGCTAACGCAGCCGAACAGCAGTGCTGCAGTTAGCAGAACCGGGAACAATTGCCACAATGCCGGGTGCGGGATGAACAACAGCCACGCAATGGTAAATTGCCCCGTCATGTGGGCCAGTGCCGCCAGCACGCTGTAACCGACAGGTCCGAAACCCTCGCCGGGCAAGCGGCTGCCGAGCCAGAGTGCCGCCAGGCTGCAGAGCGCACCGCCGAGGCTGAGAAAAAAGCCGGGCGAAAGAAATGTCCCCAGCAACAGGCTGCCACAGAGGACGCGTAACAGGCTTACCCAGGCGGCAGTACGCCAGCCAAATTGAATCAATACGACGATGGTTATGACATTGGCGAGCCCCGGCTTGAAGCCGGGCAGTGGCGAGGGAAAGGCGCTTTCCAGCAGATGAATGCTGATTGCCAGTGCCGTTAGCCAGGCAATACGGTGGTCTTCCGGGGTGGTCTGTACTTGCATCGGCTTATGTCGATATGCGGGTTAACTATCTTACCTGCTGGCGTCTTTGCTTGATGTTTTTATTGTGACGCACTTCTCATTCCCGGTTAAAGCGGGGCCACGGGGAGACGATAACTTTCTGTGCATGTCTTATATGTCTGCAAGGTATAGAAAATACATATCATATTCAATGAGTTAAAAATACTTATAGAGTGGCAAAGAATCTGCAGATGGATATATCAGCTATCGGCCCAGCCAGCAAGCTGGAAAAAACAGCCCGGATACTGGTTGCCGGGCTGATTCTGTGGGTGCTTCCGGGCATGGGATTACAGGCAAATGACGACTATCTCAGCATGCTGGAAGCCGAGGCGGGAGATACCAATGCCAAGTCCGGCAAGCCCGCGGATCCAGTCAGTCATGAGCCGCCGGCAAAAAAACACTACGTTAAAAAAAGTGATGTGATCCAGTCCGGACTTGATTTCGAGGGCTTCGAAGAGGAGCTGGACAGTAATTTTTCTGGCAGCCATTTGCTGTACGTGAAGCTCTCAAACAGTAACCGCCGGCGGGTCTACAAGTCGTACAAGGAAGATAACCGGATTTCAGCTATTCGAGAGAAGATCGTCAAATTGTTGTCTTCAGGCTGATTCATTTTGTCATAGTTCTGTAACGAGGGAATATCAATGAAACATCTATTCGCCAAAGTATCCACAGCCGCAGTGGTTTTATCGGCCACTGTATTATTTCATTCAAATGCCATTGCCATTGATGTCAAGCTGACCGACTACCTCGCATATCTCGAGGTGGGCCATGATGGCGAGCAGGTGCGTATTCAGCGTATCCAGGACCAGGACAATGTCCTGACCGATGGTTTTGCGAAGACATCGCGTAAATGTCCGCCATTCTGTATCCAGCCGATGCAGGTTGCCCCGGGTGTGCAGACAGTAGGTGAAGCCGAGATGTTTCGTTTTATGGACCGCCAGCTTGAAGGCGGGACCGGTATGATCGTCGATGCACGTACACCTTCCTGGTACAAGAAGGGCACCATTCCGGGGTCGGTAAACATTCCATTCACACAGTTTGCCGGTGAGCTTGATGACTCTGAGACCATTATGGTGCTGGAAAGAATCGGTGCTGTAAAACGTGGCGAGCTTAGCTGGTTTACACGTACCTTTGAATCACTGATGGCGAAGCTTGGCCTGTTCGATGCCCACATGAAGACAGAACAGTGGGACTTCAGCGATGCAAAAGAGCTGGTGTTCTGGTGTAATGGCCCCTGGTGCGGACAGTCACCGCGCGCGATCAAGAGCCTGCTGGGACATGGCTTCCCGGCAGAAAAGATTTCCTACTACCGTGGTGGCATGCAGATGTGGAAGATCCTCGGACTGACCGTGGTTGTCCCGGATAGCAAGCAGGCTGTGGCCATGAAGTAGCTGTCAACAACAGCATCTACACGAGGGGCGGATTTCCGCCCCTTTTTTTGTGCGGTGTCAGATGATTAGCTGTTGGCGCGCCCGGATAATCCATTCTGCTGATTTTTCCTCATACTTGGTAAGAGCCGTGCAAGCAGGAGAGAGGCATCATGACAAAAACAGGGGAACGAATACTGATCGGTGTTTCAGTCGCCTTGTTGATTGCCTTGTATGTGTCGCAAGCTGTTTGGGGAGGAGCCAAACACGATTTTGGTCCTGTAATAGCTGTGGACGTGGAAAAGTCAGAACAATAAATCAGTGCCATTTTTTTCTGACCATTTGTGTGATCCGGAGACGGGGCTTTAGCCCCGTAGCGGCGGGACTGAAGTCCCGCTTCCACAATCAATTCCTGATTATTCGTAAATACTGTAAAACCTCGGAGGTGAGGCTTTAGCCTCGCCTGATACAGCAGGATTATTTTTAATGTATTGATACACAACTACAAAGTGTTTTTCGTCTCTGATTAATTTATCGTAATAATCTGCTGCCCAGAACCGTCCCTCTCGCCGCATCATTTCATTAATTATTTTTGCGCTGCAACCTTTTAACAGTTGCATAATCCTGTCCAGTTTATCTAAAGGTTTTATCAAAAGATGGACATGGTTTGGCATAATGCAAAAAGAAATGAGTTCATATAAAA
>Ga0209165_10000206_pt1 | contig 24295 bp, 21 predicted proteins | sample tdAd001_FD_187122 | JGI IMG/M metagenome (GOLD analysis project Ga0209165, IMG submission 187122) | Marine sediment microbial communities from the Atlantic coast under amendment with organic carbon and nitrate - tdAd00.1 (SPAdes)... | ecosystem: Environmental > Aquatic > Marine > Coastal >... | reverse complement strand
GCCATAAAATGTTTCGACATTATTCAGTTCAAGCATGGCCATCGCCAAGATAAGCCTTTTGCACTTCGTGGTTGCTACGCACATTTTCAACCGTATCGGTGGTGATAACATGGCCATTATCCAGCACCGACAACCGATCCGCCATACTGAATACCGCGTCCATATCATGCTCCACCAGCAGGATAGTCATGTCACCCTTGAGACTATTCAGAATATCCACCATCATCGCGCCCTCTTCCTTGCCCATGCCCGCCATCGGTTCATCGAGCAGCAGCATACGTGGCTTCATTGCCAGCGCCATCGCTACTTCCAGTTGGCGTTGTTCGCCGTGGGACACATTGGCGGCGGTACGTCCGGCACGATCTTCGAGTCCAACTGCTGCGAGGCTCGCCATTGCAGCCGAGCGCATATCACGATCCCTCGCAACCGGTGCCCAGAAACGGAATGAATGCCCGCTACAGCCCTGTACCGCGAGCATCACATTTTCCAGCAATGTCATCGGCATAAGCACGCTGGTAATCTGAAAGGACCGGGCCAGTCCCTGGCGCGCGCGGTGGGCCATGCTGTCGCTGATGATGCTGTGGCCAGCGAATTCGATATCGCCGCTATCGGGCTTGAGCTGACCGGACAATTGCGCGATCAACGTGGTTTTGCCAGCACCATTGGGACCGATAATGGCGTGTATCTGTCCCTGCTGTACCGATAAATTAACATTGTCGGTGGCAATAATGCCGCCAAAATGCTTGTTCAGGTCGGTAATTTTCAGTAGGTAATCAGCCATGGTCTACGTCCTTGCGATCTAGCATCTCCAGCCAGCCGTGAATGCCTCCCTTACCGAACAACACCAATAGAACCAGCAGCACGCCGAAAATCAAATGCCAGTAAATCGTGATCGCGGATAAAAATTCCTCCAGCAACACGAACGCGATGGTGCCCACCAGCGGTCCGAACAAGGTTGCGACACCACCGATAATCACCATGAAAATCAGTTCCCCGGAACGCGACCAGCCCATCATGTCCGGGCTGATGAAGCTGGTGAAATTACCCAGCAACATACCCGCGACGCTACAGATCATCGCCGCAATCACATAGCAGACCAGACGATAGCGATAGGTATTAAACCCCAACGCCTGCATACGCTGTTCGTTGTACCTGGAGCCAACAATCACCCTGCCAAAGCGCGAGTGCAGCAGCCGTTTTGTGAAAAACAGCGCCATCAGTAGCACCGCGAAGATCCAGTAATACAGGCCGGTGCTGCTATTCATGCTCAGCCACTCGGGGAATTCACTGCGCGAATAAATCACCAGCCCGTCATCCGCACCGTACTCTTCGAGGCTCAAAAAGACAAAGTAAGCCATTTGACTGAAGGCCATCGTAATCATGATGAAGTACACGCCTTTGGTGCGCAGGCTGATGGCCCCGGTGACCAACGCAAAGCCGGCGCTGACCGACAGCGCAAGCGCCAGGTGCAACCAGCCATTGTAGAAATCATAGTAAGAAGGAATGCCAACACAATAAGCCCCGATGCCGATATAGGCCGCGTGCCCAAGGCTGACCATACCGCCAAAACCGAGAATCAGGTTGAGGCTGATGGCGGCAATCCCCAGAATCAATGCCCGACTCAACAGGTCGAGGTAAAAGGGCTGGTTAGCCCACTCGAAGATAAACGGTGCACAAGCGAGCACCAACAACAGCAACGCATAGGCTCGACCCGATACCGTCGCTGGCAACCAGTTCATTATTTCATTCCTGCCGGGGGAAACAGCCCCTGCGGTCGAAATGCGAGCACTGCGGCCATCAGGATATAGACCAGCATTGCCGACAGGGCGGGAGCCGCCGTTTCAGCATAGGTATTGGGCATCACGAGTTGCAACAGTTGATCGAGATAGGAACGGCTCATAGTATCGATCAGGCCGATTATCAGGGCCGCGTAAAACGCCCCTTTGACCGAGCCGATGCCACCAACAATAACAACCACCAGCGCGATAATGATAATGTCATTTCCCATACCGATACTGGCCTCGGTAATCGGTGCGATCAGCATTCCCGCCAGTCCCGCCATCGCGGTACCGAGCGCGAAAACGATCAGAAACAGGCGGTTGATGTTTACTCCAAGGGCCTCCACCATACTTCGGTTGGATGCGCCCGCCCGAATCAGCATGCCAAGCCGGGTTTTGGCAACCAGAAAATACAGCACCACAGCGACCAGCAGACCTGCGGAAATAATCACCAGGCGATAGCTCGGCAGTTCCAGGCTTCCCAGGCTTACCTGGCCATTCAATGCATCAGGTAACGGAATCGCCATTCCGGAAGGGCCCCACAATAGATGCACCAGGGTATCGAATATTAAAATCAGCCCGAAGGTCACCAGTACATGGTCGAGATGATCCTTGCGATAAAGATAGCGAACGATAAATCGTTCAACCAGTGCGCCGACAGCAAAAACGCCGACGAGCCCGATCAAAACTCCCGTAACAAAGGAACCGGTTATGCTGACTATGGTGCCGCAAAAATAGGCCCCGATCATGTAAAAGGAGCCATGCGACAGGTTGATGAAGTCCATGATGCCGAAAATCAGGGTCAGCCCCGAGGCCAGCAGGAACAACAACAAGCCCAGCTGTAGTCCGTTCATCAATTGCGTGATGAGCAGATTCCAGTCCATTTCGGTTACCTGGTCAGTGATTCGAGGTTATGCCTGGTTCCCCGGCATGCGGGGAACCAGGCAAGGGAGGAACTTGTTACATCTTGCACTTGGAAGCGTGCGGATCCTGGTGGTTCTTGTACACGGTTTTGACGATCTTGGTAGTCCAGCGACCCTCGGAATCTTCAACCACTTCACGCAGGTAGAAGTTCTGGATCGGCATATGGTTGTTGCCGTAGGTGTAGCGACCACGGACCGAATCGAAATCTGCTGCCATGAGCGCCTTACGCAACGCATCTTTATCTTTAAGGTTACCGCCGGTAGCTTCAACCGCACTCTTGATCAGCATGATCGCGTCATAAGATTGCGCACCATAGAATGATGGGTATTTACCGAATTGCTTGAGGTAATCAGCGACGAAACGCTGGTTGGCGGCGTTATCCATATCGGGTGACCATTCCTGGGTCATCTTGGTGCCCAATACACCGCTCAGTCCGGCTTTCTGCAGCTTCGGCAACGCAATTGAGTCGACCGTAAACACGGTATACAACGGCATCTTGTCCTGCAGTCCAGCTTGCTGATACTGCTTGATGAAGGCGCCACCAGCTTTGCCCGGGTAGAAAATAAACAAGGCTTCTGCGCCTGATGCTTTAGCTTTCGCCAGTTCGGCAGAGAAATCCAGCTGCGCGTCCGCGCCCCACTTGGTCAGATCTTTACCCTTGATTTCACCCTTGAAGACATTCTCCACGCCCGCAGCCATATCCTTGCCAGCCGCATAGTTGGGCGCCATGATGTACAGCGACTTGACGCCTTCCTGGTTGAGGTACTCACCGAGCGCCATTGGCGTTTGATCATTCTGCCAGGAGGTAGAGAAAAAATTCTTGTCACAACGTTTACCGGCCATCTGCGAAGGTCCGGCATTGGCGCTGATGAGGAACTTGTCTGCATCGAGGACCGATTTAGCTGACGCCAGCAGTACATGCGACCAGATATATCCGACGACAAAATCGACATCATCCTGTTTAACCAGTTTGTCGGTCTTCTGCTTGCCAACATCAGGTTTGAAGCCGTCATCTTCCATGATCAGTTCGACGTCGAGCTTACCCATCTTGTAGCCAATATGCTCGAGCGCCAGTTCAACCGAATTTTTCATATCCGCGCCGATAACGCCGGCCGGGGTAGTCAAAGTGGTGATGAAGCCTATTTTCACGCTCTCGGCCTGGGCGACTCCGGTCGTGATTATCGCGCTCGCGATTAAAACAGTGCGTATTATTTTACTTAACATTACTCTCTCCTCTGGAGTTTGTTTACTAATTGATGGCAGCTGCCATCCGTTTCTCACACAGGCATTGAAATGCCTTTTTATGTAAAAGTCGAACACAGGTTATTCTATGGCATCAGGCCAATTACAAAAATATTTTGACCATTCCCGCGCTAGCGGGAATCTTGTAAATTTCACTTTATAACCGTGCAAAGATACCCGCTTTCGCGGGTATAACAAGCTAAAGTACCTGCCTTTGTTATCAGGCATATTTTTCCGTCCTGCCCGTGACTTCAGCTGTAACATTGTCATGCACAAAACCGGTCGCGATTCGAATCAATTCCTGCGCCTGATCGCGATGCGCTGAATGGCCGCAATCCACCAGTTCGACAACTTCGGTTTGTGGGACCCGACGTGCAATTCCATGGACTTGCTCAAGAGTACCATATTCGTCATCGATTCCCTGCACCGCCAGCAGCGGACAGCGAATCGCCGCAACTTCATCTTCAATCGACCAGTCACGAAAATCGGGGTGCAACCAGATATTATTCCAGCCCCAGAAGGGCGAATCCGGGTCGTTGTGATACTTCGCCAGTTTCAGTTTTAAATCTGTTTCCAGGTAGGCTTTGCGTGCCAGCTGAATACTTTTGACGGTACAGTCCTCGACCATGATATGTGGTGACAGGACGATCAAGCCGGCAACCTGCCCGGCAAATTTTGCCGCGTAAAGCAAAGCGATAGAGCCGCCGTCACTATGTCCTAATATCCATAGCGGGCTGGCACTGGCATCGACCCCCAAAGCTTGCAGCAGTGACGGTAACACTGAATAAGCCTGCCGGTGCATGAAGTCGGTACCCCAGCTTTCATCTGCCGCACAGACTGTCGACTGCCCATAACCTGGCCGGGAGTACACCAGACCGCGGCAACCGAGCGCATCGCACAGGCGCGCGGGGAAATCTTTCCACATCGCCAGCGATCCCAGCCCCTCGTGCAGAAATACCATTAACGGCATTGACGCGTCGTCAATTCCGAGCCATTGGTACTCGATGCTGAGCGGGTGCTGATCCCGGTCGATGGAGACGGTATCGACCGCTGAAATCATGCGTCAACTTCGCTTTCGCGCAAGCGGAAACGCTGAATTTTGCCAGTCGCGGTTTTCGGCAATTCATCGGTAAATTCGATAAAACGAGGGTACTTGTAAGGTGCCAACCGCTCCTTGACGTAGGCCTTGAGTTCATCGCTGGTTGCTTGCTGGCCATCTGCCAGCACCACAAACGCCTTGCTTTTAACGAGCCCGTCATCGTCGATCTTACCGATTACCGCCGATTCCAGCACCGCTGGGTGCTCGCTCAACGTGGCTTCCACTTCGAACGGCGAAACGTACATACCACTGACTTTCAACATGTCGTCACTGCGACCGGAACAGGTATAGCTACCGTCTTCGTTACGTACGTACTTGTCGCCGCTTTTAGTCCATTCACCCTGGAAGGTATCGATGCTCTTGGCGCGATTATTCCAGTACATGAGCGCAGCACTCGGTCCCCGTGTATACAGGTCGCCAATTTCGCCATTCTCGATCGGCAGACCGTCGTCACCGCGCAGCTCGATGTCATAGCCCGGAACCGGCCATCCGGTCGAACCGTATCGAACCTTGCCCGGCTGGTTAGAGAGGAAGATATGCAACATTTCAGTGGAGCCTATACCGTCGATAACGTCGACACCGAAGTGCCGGGTAAATCGTTGCGCCAAATCGGCGGGTAACGCCTCACCCGCCGAAACCGCCAGACGCAGCGCGAGTTGCGCGGGTTGCGGCAGATCCGCAGCCGCCAGCATACCGGCGTAACCGGTGGGCGCACCGAAGAATATGGTTGGCTGGTGTTCGATCAATTTGTTAAAAATAAGGTCCGGCGTCGGCCGTCCCGCGATCAATACCGAAGTTGCACCAACGCTAAGCGGAAAACTCAGCGCATTGCCGAGCCCGTAGGCAAAAAACAACTTGGCCGCCGAAAAACAGACATCCTGTTCGTCAATGCCCATAACACCCTTGGCGTAGAGTTCAGCGGTCCAGTAAGGGTTTGCATGGGTGTGTACGGTGCCCTTGGGCTTACCGGTAGACCCCGAAGAGTAAAGCCAGAAACCGGGATCGTACGGGCTGGTAGCAGTGGCATGTAGCATTGCCGTCGCGTTTTGCAGACAGGTTTCCAGATCCTGCTCACCCGCCTCGAGTTCCCCATCGGGACGCGAAACAATCACCTTTGCCACTTCGTGCTCACCTTTACTCATGGCTTCACGCAAAATCGGCAACAGTGCACTCGATACCAGTGCTGTGCCAGCTCGACTATGCTGCAACATGTATAAGTAGTCTTCAGCGGTGAGCAAGGTGTTAACCGCAACCGGTACGATTCCGGCATACATTGCACCTAGAAAGGCCACCGGCCAATCGTTACAGTCATGCATCAACAACAGCACCCGCTCTTCGCGCCGGACACCGGCGTCGAGCAGCGCAGTTGCCATACGCTGCACCCGGTCTGCCAGGTCACCATATGCCAGGCTACCCTGGTCGTCGATATAAGCGGTTTTCTGAGTCCGATCCCGATTCAAATCAAGCAAATATGCGGCGTAGTTAAAACTGTCTTCCGCTACGGGGTGGCTATCGGTGCTCATGACTTCCTCCAGGGATACATCGTATCTGGTGCTTCATGTTGCTATAGACGCGTTGATCGCATTCTTATCGAGTGAATTCTATACTGCCTTCGGGTAACAAATACAGCACCAGCGCACGCCCATTGGAGACTGTCGGTTGGTGCGCGCTACCCGGAGGATAAACTACCCAGCCAGCGGGGTGATCATCGAACAGGGCATCGCCTTGCAGCGGCATGACCAGATCGATCTCACCTTTAGGGTGGGCATGATGCGGACCAACGACGTCCTGCATATCGACGACATCGACGGAAAACCCCGCCAGTTCTTCATCAGGTTTGAACACCCGCCCATAACCAATGCCGCCAGCTTCACGCTCACACATCCAGCCGTCTTCAACACCCTGTCGACAGCTTTGGTCGAGTTGCTGGTAGGTTGGGCTGCTCACACCATGCGTCTCATTCAACCAGGTTTGCAGATCTTCATTTAAGGCCTTGCCAGCTAACTGGCTGGTTAATTCGGTAATCTGCCGGCGAAATTCGGTGCTGGCCATCTTTATATCCTCACTGCTTGAAAAAACAACAACCCGGCTTGATAATTCAGTCAGCATGAATTATTGTGCATATTGGAACAATAAGCCCTGTTATAAACCAAGTCAAGCACTATATTGCATGCTACGGGATTTCGGAAAATTATATGGCGAACACTAAAAAGCTAAGAACATCCTCGGGAGCACCAGGAGAGGAGCAGGCGAATCCCTTCCTCATCGCACTCGGACAGCGCGTACGTGCGATACGCGATCGCAGCGGCATCACGCGCAAGGCACTATCGCTGGCGACCGGTGTATCTGAACGCCACCTGGCTAACCTGGAATATGGTACCGGCAACGTGTCGGTGCTGGTGCTTGATCAGGTCGCCTCGGCGCTGCATTGCGAGCTTGCAGAACTGATCGGCGACTTTACCACCACCTCCCCTGAATGGCTGATGATTCGTTCACTACTGGAAAACCGCGACGAACAGACCCTGCATAAAGCACGCCGTGCAATCGGACAGACGCTGGGGACGCTCGCGACAGCTAAGTCTAACAACGTATGTATCGCGCTGATCGGCTTGCGTGGTGCGGGCAAGACCACACTTGGACAGATGCTGGCGGATGATCTGGATTTTCCTTTTGTCGAGCTCAGTCGTGAAATAGAACAGTTTGCTGGCTGCACAATCGCTGAAATTCAGGATCTTTACGGCGCCAATGCCTACCGGCGCTATGAACGGCGCGCGCTCGAAGAAGCAATTCAAATATATCCCGAAGCCGTGATCAGTACCCCGGGAGGACTGGTTTCAGACGCGGCTAATTTTGACCTTTTGCTTTCGCATTGCACCACGGTGTGGTTACAGGCGAACCCGGAAGATCACATGCAGCGTGTCATCGAACAGGGTGATTTCAGGCCCATGGCTGGAACCCGGGAGGCGATGGACGACCTGAAAAGCATTCTGTCTTCACGCGAGGACTTTTATTCCAAGGCACAGTTCAGCCTCGATACCAGCAAACAGACATTGAAGCCCACTTTTTCCAAACTGAAAAATCTGCTGCGTAAGCACTTACAAATGAATCGCCTATAATGCATTATAATGCTTGACTTGAAAATTTAAGTGCAATATATTTCATTTAACGCGCTATAACAGTATCGGAGAATCAATCGTGACCCTGGCAGACCGAGTCGACTATCAAACCGACCCCGCACAATACAAGCACTGGAAGCTGCAATTCGATGGCCCCGTCGCTACCCTGCTCGCCGACTTTGATGAAAATGCCGGCTTGCGTCCCGGTTACAAGCTCAAGCTCAACAGCTACGACCTGGGAGTTGATATCGAACTCTACGATGCTGTCAACCGTATCCGCTTTGAACATCCAGAAGTGCGTACTGTTGTGATAACCAGCCTCAAGGACAGGATCTTCTGTTCCGGCGCTAATATCTTCATGCTCGGTGTCAGCAGTCATTCGTGGAAGGTCAACTTCTGCAAATTTACCAATGAAACCCGCAATGGAATCGAAGACTCTTCGCAGTATAGCGGCCTGAAATTTATTGCCGCGGTCAATGGCGCCTGTGCCGGCGGCGGCTACGAGCTGGCGCTGGCCTGTGACGAAATTATCCTGATTGACGACCGTTCAAGCGCGGTCAGCCTGCCCGAGGTGCCATTGCTCGGAGTGCTGCCGGGGACCGGCGGGTTGACGCGGATCACCGACAAACGACATGTACGTCACGACCTGGCGGATGTATTTTGCACCACTACCGAGGGCGTGCGTGGGCAGAAAGCGAAGGACTGGAGACTGGTCGACGATATCGCCAAGCCCGCGGTGTTCGAGCAAAAGGTTCAGCAGCGTGCCGCATCCCTGGCTGCACAAAGTGATCGTCCGGCAGACGGTAAAGGCGTCAGCCTGACACCGCTGAATTGCACTATCGAAGAAAACGTATTGCGTTACACCCATGTGACAGTGGAAATGGATCGCTCCGCGCGCACTGCCAGCTTTATTCTCAGGGCGCCCACTGGGGAACAACCTACTGATATCGCGGCGATCGAGGCTGCGGGCACGGACTGGTACCCGCTATGCCTCGCTCGTGAACTGGACGACGCAATTTTGTCGATGCGCACCAATGAACTCGATCTCGGCATCTGGTTGATCAAAAGCTCGGGCGATACCACCGGGGTGCTGGCGATGGACGCCACCCTGATCGAGCACCAGGATCACTGGCTGGTGCGCGAAACCACTGGACTGCTGCGCCGTACGCTGAGTCGCCTCGACGTTTCTTCTCGCAGCCTGTTTGCGCTGATCGAAGAAGGTTCGTGCTTTGCCGGCAGCTTTCTGGAACTGGCGCTGGCCTGTGATCGCAGCTACCACCTGGCATTGCCCGACGATGCAGAGGCCTCACCCAGAATTACACTGAGTGAGGTCAACTTCGGGCTTTACCCGATGGTCACCGGCGAAAGCCGCCTGGCCCGGCGTTTTTACAACGAACAACCCGCACTCGATGCCGTTCGCGAAAACGCATTACGCCAACTGGATGCCGACGACGCCTTCGCGCTCGGTCTGGTCACCAGAAATCCCGATGACCTCGACTGGGATGACGAAGTCCGCATAGCGATCGAGGAACGGGTTTCCATGTCTCCCGATGCCCTCACCGGCATGGAGGCTAATTTACGCTTCAACGGCACAGAAAACATGTTTAGCCGAATTTTTGGCCGCCTCACCGCGTGGCAGAACTGGATTTTCCAGCGCCCTAACGCGGTTGGAGAAACCGGCGCGCTTAAAGTTTACGGCACCGGCGAAAAATCACGTTTCGACTGGAACCGAGTCTAGTGGCCTATCACGCTATGTATGATAGACCACCATATACCAAGGAGAATCCCTATGTCCTCGATTGATTACAACGAAAAGATACCGAACAACGTCAACCTGGGTGAAGACCGCGCGCTCAAACGCGCGCTTGAGCACTGGCAGCCGAATTACCTGAACTGGTGGCAGGACATGGGACCGGAAGGTTCGCAGGATTTCGATGTATACCTGCGCACCGCAATCAGCGTCGACCCCCAGGGCTGGGCGCAGTTCGGCCACGTTAAGATGCCGGATTATCGCTGGGGTATCTTTTTGAACCCGGGTGAACAGGATCGCAAAATTCATTTCGGCGATCACAAGGGCGAAGACGCATGGCAGTCGATACCCGGTGAATACCGCGCTAACCTGCGTCGTATTATCGTCACCCAGGGGGATACCGAACCCGCTTCGGTAGAACAACAGCGTCACCTCGGCCTGACCGCACCGAGCGGCTACGACCTGCGTAACCTGTTCCAGGTGAATGTCGAGGAAGGGCGACATCTGTGGGCCATGGTTTACCTGCTGCACAAGTATTTCGGTCGCGATGGCCGCGAGGAAGGCGAAGCCCTGCTGGAACGCCATAGCGGCGACGAAGACAACCCGCGCATCCTGCAGGCATTCAACGAAAAAACACCGGACTGGTTATCTTTCTACATGTTTACCTACTTCACCGATCGTGACGGCAAGTTTCAGTTATGTGCGCTGGCCGAATCCAGTTTCGATCCGCTGGCGCGCACCACGCGCTTCATGCTGACCGAAGAAGCGCATCACATGTTTGTCGGTGAATCCGGCGTGTCGCGTGTCATCCAGCGTACCTGCGATATGATGAACGAACTCAAGACCGACGATCCGGGCGCCCTGCGCGCCGCCGGTGTTATTGATCTGCCGACCATTCAGCGCTATATCAATTTCCATTTCAGTGTCACCATCGACCTGTTCGGCGCGGACGAATCGAGCAACGCGGCTACCTTTTATTCGACCGGGTTGAAAGGCCGTTTCGAGGAAGGCAAGCGCACCGATGACCACGTACTCAAAAATGACAGCTATCCGGTGCTCGAAATACGCGATGGCAAGCTGGTTGAAAAACAGGTGCCGATGCTGAACGCATTGAACGAAGTGCTGCGTGACGATTACATCAAGGATTCCGCAGGCGGCATCAAGCGTTGGAACAAGGTCATCGAAAAAGCCGGTCTCGACTTTGAACTGACTATTCCGCACAAGGCATTCCACCGCAACATCGGCAGCTTCAAGAATGTCAACGTCAGCCCCGACGGCGAAGTGCTGAGCGACGAGCAATGGTATCAGCACGTCGACAAATGGCTGCCGTCCGATGCCGACCGCGAATATATCGCCAGCCTGATGGGACGCGTTGTCGAACCGGGTAAATTTGCCAACTGGATAGCCCCGCCGGTTATCGGTATCAATCGTCAGCCGATCGATTTCGAGTACGTGCGGTTCAACTGATCATTGTGGTACTGTTTGCGCCGACATCGTCATCCCGATTCGTCGGCATGACTCAAATAGTCTCCAGGAACATCCGATGAACGCTGCAACAAACGAGATCATCAATCAGCACTTGATCGACCCGGAAATTTGCATTCGCTGCAATACCTGCGAGGCGACCTGCCCGATCGACGCGGTTACTCATAATGACGACAATTACGTCGTCGATGCCGAAAAGTGCGATTCCTGCATGGATTGCCTCCCCCCCTGCCCGACTGGCGCAATTGACAACTGGCGACGTGTAGCGCGCGGCAGCGCCTACACTCTCGACGAACAATTCGGATGGGAAGAATTACCCGAAGAGAAGAACCAGGAGCAACTGGCGGAAGCCGGCGTAATTCTGGACCGGGAAATCGATAGCTTACCGGTAACACCTGTCAGCGAAGATCCTGCGGAAACAGGCACTTTCAATGCTGCACTGTTCAATTCAAGGTTGCCGCCCTGGTCGGCGGCGCATGCCTATACCAACCTGTACGGTCCGCAGGCGCAGCAAAAAACCATTAGCGCGTCGGTGGTCGGTAATTTTCGCGTCACCGAAGTCGGACGTGAATACGATACTCACCACATCATGCTGGACTTCGGCAGCATGCCGTTCCCGGTGCTCGAGGGCCAGTCGATCGGCATCATACCTCCGGGTACCGATAGCAAAGGCAAAGCGTTTCACGCCAGGCAGTATTCGATTGCCAGTCCCCGCAATGGTGAACGCCCGGGATACAACAACGTGTCACTGGCGATAAAACGAGTGCTGGAAGATCACGATGGAAATCCAGTGCGAGGCGTGGCTTCCAATTACATGTGCGATCTCAAGGTGGGTGACCGGGTCGAAGTTATCGGGCCCTTTGGCGATAGTTTCCTGATGCCGAATCATCCACGCTCGAATATCGTAATGATCTGTACCGGCACCGGCAGCGCACCGATGCGGGCGATGACCGAATGGCGGCGGCGTCTGCGCGCCAGCGGCAAATTCGAAGCTGGCAAGCTACTGCTGTTTTTTGGTGCGCGCAGTAAACAAGAACTGCCCTACTTCGGTCCCCTGCAAAACCTGCCGAAAGATTTTATCGATATTAACTTCGCCTTTTCGCGCATTCCCGATCAACCCAAACGCTACGTGCAGGATGTGATGCGTGAACGTGCCGCCGATCTGGTGGAATTATTGAAGGATGCGGATACTTATTTCTACGTCTGCGGCCTGAAAGACATGGAAGAAGGTGTAGTACTGGCGTTACACGACATTGCCGAGCAGGCCGGGATGTCTTGGGACAGCATCGGTGCGGAACTAAAGCAACAAAGCCGCCTGCATATGGAGACTTATTGATGACCGCTCAAACCACTCTCATTATTAGTCAGCGCGGTCCCGGGGTAGCGCAAATCACGATGTCGCGACCCGAGGTTTTCAATGCCTTCGACGAATCAATGATTGCTCAGCTGGACAAGGCTTTCGATGAACTGATCAGCGATAACAACGTGCGTATCATCGTGCTGGCTGGTGATGGCAAGCACTTCAGCGCCGGTGCCGATTTACAATGGATGCAGCGCGCGAGCAATGAAACCCGGGAATGGAACCTCGCCGATGCACGGCGTTTCGCTTCGATGCTGGGCAAGATCGAAGCCTGCCCCAAACCGACACTGGCACGGATACAGGGTGCGGCCCTCGGCGGTGGCGTGGGCCTGGCCTGTGCCTGCGATATAGCAATCGCTGCCGATAACGCAAGTTTCGCAGTTAGCGAAGCCAAATTCGGTATTCTGCCCGCCGTCATCGGCCCTTACGTGACCAACGCGGTCGGCAAGCGCCACGCGCGTCGACTCGCGCTGACGATGACCCGCATACGTGCCGTGGAAGCGCTGGCGATTGGCCTGGTTCACCAGGTTAGCACCCTCGATGATCTCGACACCGCGGTCGATGCCACCGCCCAGGAACTGCTGGCCGGTGGCCCCAACGCGCAACGCGAAATCAAGGCGCTGTTTGCACAACTGCAGGTCGGTCCGGTGACCGCCGAGGTACGCGAACTGAGCGCGCAAACCATCAGTCGTGTACGCGGCACCGAAGAAGCGCGTGAAGGCTTCGCCGCTTTTCTCGACAAACGCCCGGCAAACTGGATACCTGAATGACCTTCAGCCTGGAAAACACTAACGTCCTGATCGTCGGGGCGGGCATCATGGGGAGCGGTATCGCCCAGATCGCCGCGCAGGCCGGTAACACGGTCATGCTTTTCGATGCTCAGCCGAGCGCTGCTACAACAGCGAAATCTAAACTGGTGAGCGTTTTTGAAAAACTGGTCGCCAGGGGCAAGTTCAACGAACAGGAGTCGGCGCAAATTCTGTCCATGATCGAACCAATCGAGGGTCTCGATGAAGCCGCCAACGTCGGCCTGGTGATCGAGGCTGTCATCGAGGATATCGAAATCAAGCGCAGCCTGTTCCAGCAACTCGAGGGCATCGTTGACAAGGATTGTGTGCTGGCGAGCAACACTTCGTCGATCTCGGTAACCGCCATTGCCAACGGCATGCGACACCCCGAGCGCCTCGTGGGGATGCATTTTTTCAACCCGGTCGCGTTGATGAAACTGGTCGAGGTGGTGAGCGGACTGCAAACTTCTCCCACGGTCGCCGAATCAATTTTCAACCTCGCCGGGTCCTGGGGCAAGGTTGCAGTTCATGCCCGTTCTACACCCGGCTTTATAGTCAATCGTATCGCGCGGCCGTTTTACGCCGAAACCCTGGCACTGCTACAGGAACAGGCCGCCACACCGGCGGTGCTGGATTCATGCCTGCGTGCAGCCGGGTTTCGCATGGGACCCTGCGAGTTGATGGATCTCATCGGTCATGATACCAACTTCGCGGTAACGCGCTCGGTCTACGCAGCCAATTTCTATGACAAGCGTTTCGCGCCATCGCTGGTGCAGCAGGAGTTGGTCGACGGTGGTTTACTGGGACGCAAGAGCAACCGCGGATTTTATGATTACAACCAGCCAGCCGAGGCAGTCGCAACCGATTTCGTTGCGCCCGCAGCCTTACCCTCTACCGATAGTCTGAGCGTACACGGCAGCGGATCCGTTGCCGATCGTTTTGCCAGGGTGTTGACGGAGCAGAATTGTGGGTTCGAGCGTGTCGAGACCAGTGACTGGTGTGGCCTGCAAGTTGCCGCCGCCCAGCTACGTTTGACCGATGGCCGCCCGGCAAGCCAGTTGGGGGTTGATGTCGCGGTGTTCGATTTACCGTTGACAGATGACAGCGACGGCGCGTTGGCCTGGAGCCATACCGCGAACGCCAGTGAGCAATGGATTGAGGATGCAGCACAATGGTTGACAGTTTTCGGTTTTCAGCCGCAACCAATCGCCGATGTACCCGGTCTCGTAGTCGCGCGCACTATCGCGATGCTGATCAACGAAGCCGCGGACGCGGTACAGCAAGGCGTGTGCACCGAGGCCGACGCGGATGCCGCGATGAAGCTGGGGGTCAATTATCCCGCCGGACCGTTCGAGTGGCTGGCGAACTGGGATGTAAAGGCCGTGCTCGAATTACTGGACCGAATGGATTCCTGTTATCGAGGCGAACGTTATCGCGTCAGCCCCTGGTTACGCCAGCAGGCATGGCTGGAGCATACCGAATGAAAAATTTATCACCCGGGCATCTGTCATGAACCAGGCTTTTATCTGCGACGCTGTACGTACGCCGTTTGGTCGCTTTGGCGGCGCCCTGTCCCCGCTGCGTACCGACGACCTGGGCGCAATACCGATTCAGGCATTGATGGCACGTAATCCGCAGCTGGACTGGGCGGCTGTCGACGACGTGTTTTACGGTTGTGCCAACCAGGCAGGTGAAGATAACCGCAACGTGGCACGTATGTGCGCGCTGCTCGCGGGACTGCCGGAAACCGTACCCGGTTCCACCATTAACCGTCTCTGTGGTTCGAGTATGGACGCCCTCGGCAGCGCCGCGCGGGCAATCAAATGTGGTGAGACACGGTTGATGATCGCCGGCGGCGTCGAAAGTATGAGCCGCGCACCGTTCGTCATGCCCAAGGCCGAAAGCGCCTTTAGCCGCGCCAACGCGGTATATGACACTACCCTCGGCTGGCGCTTTGTCAACCCGCTGATGCAGCATCAGTACGGTATCGACTCGATGCCGGAAACCGCTGAAAACGTTGCCAGCGACTTCGGTATCGAGCGCGAGGCGCAGGATCGCATGGCGCTGCGTTCGCAACAAAATACCGCCCGGGCACAACAAACAGGTTTCTTCGACGCCGAAATAACGCCGGTAACTGTGCCCCGGCGCAAGGCAGACCCGGTGATTGTCGACCGCGACGAGCATCCACGCGAAACATCGCTGGAAGCGCTGGCACAACTGCGCCCGGTGGTAAGTCCTGGGGGTACGGTAACCGCTGGTAATGCTTCCGGTATCAACGACGGCGCCTGTGCATTACTGCTCGCTGATGAAGCCACTGCCAGGCAATACAACCTGACTCCACGAGCGCGTGTACTCGGTATGGCAAGCGCCGGTGTAGCGCCGCGGATTATGGGCTTTGCCCCGGCGCCCGCAACGCGCAAGGTGCTGGAATTAGCCGGCATGAAACTCGAGCAGATGGACGTGATCGAATTGAACGAGGCTTTCGCCGCACAGGGGCTTGCGGTATTGCGTGACCTGGATGTGGCGGATGATGACCCGCGCGTGAATCCGAATGGAGGCGCAATTGCTCTCGGACACCCGCTGGGAGCCAGCGGTGCGCGACTGGTCACAACCGCGATCAATCAATTGCACGCCGGCGGAGGTCGGTTCGCACTTTGCACCATGTGTATCGGCGTCGGCCAGGGTATCGCCGTGATCATCGAACGGGTCTAGCCCGCATGTCGGAATTAGTGAATCTGGGCCATGCATCACCTGATTTCTATCAAACCATAAACAGACGGACAGATTAACTTGTTAATCTGTCCGCAGACGAGGAACGCAAATGCAAGCCATTGTCATTATCAAAAGCGAACACCAGAATCTGATCGCGGTGCTCTATAGCCTGGAAATGCTGATCGAGGAAATCGAAAACGGTAAACAACCAGACTTCACCATTTTCCACGGGTTATTGACTTATATCGACCGCTTTCTGGATCGTTATCATCATCCCAAGGAAAACGATTATCTTTTTCCGCGGATTATGGCACGCGCGCCGGATAGCGCAGAGCTGGTGAAAAAACTTGGTCAACAACACAAGCAAGGAGAACAATTGTTCGTCGAAATGCTGAAGGCGCTTTCCGCCTATGAATTTTCTGGCGAAGATGAGCTTGCGGGATTTCGCCAGGCTGCGCTCAAATACACCCAGTTTGAACGCGAACATGTGATCATCGAAGAGCGGGATTTATTACCGCGCGCACGGGAAGCACTCGAGGCATCGGACTGGAAGGAAATCGATGCCGCGTTTGGCGAAAATCGGGACCCGATGTCCGGTGAAAAGTGGGGCAGTGAATTTTCAGACCTGCTGAAGAAGCTGGTTAACAGGTTACCAGCGCCACTGGGCCTCGGTGATGTCTGGAAATGACTCGTAGTTAGTATCGATACCGGATCATGCTTCGAGAACACCTTAGCGACATTTTTACCGGCCACAAGCTACCCGCGGAAAAGGGTGCTATCACCTGGATGCGCGGCCCGCTCGGAGGTTTGTTCACCGCATCGTGGTTTGACTGGGCATCGATGTATTTCCTGCGCAAATATTACTTACCCCTGTCACGTTTGTGGGGGATTGCCGAAGAAGCGCACGGCGAAGTCGAAAAATTCGTCGAGGTCGCTCAAATCGAGCTGAGCAGCGGCCAATACGAACGACTCGACAAGGTCATTTTTCGTTTCGAAGTTTCTCGGGCTCGAGTCAATGCAATCGACGCGGCCTGGCGTAATGCTTTTTTTGGAGATCAGGATTCAGCGCTGGGAGATCTCGCCGCAATCGAAAAATCACGCAAAGATGCGCACCAGGCACACAATAGTATGCGCCGCGAACTACATTTTCTGTTGCATTTCAAGCCCCAGACCTCGCGCTATGAAATACCATCCCAGGCTAAAGTCGAGGCGCTTTACGGCAGTATCCGCAGTGACTCCCAGGCTTATTTCGCGGTGCCCGATAAAATGCCGCAGGTTGAACAGTCCCGGCACTTTGCGGCGGCCGATGGAAGACAGTACTGGATTCGATTTCATTCGCCCTCGACGCGTACCAACGACAGGGTTTATGCACGGGTACACGAACCTGTCGGGATTGAAAACCCACCGACCATAATTTATGGGCATGGCATCTGTGTTGAATTCGATTACCTGGAAGGTCTCGTCGATGAAGTCGATGTCCTGTGCCGCATGGGCTTTCGGGTGGTGCGCCCGGAAGCACCCTTTCATGGCCGCAGGCGTCCGCAGGGTTATTACGGGGGCGAGTACATCAGCGCCACATCGCCGATTGGTGTGCTGGATACATTCACCGCATCGGTGGTCGAACGCGCGGTACTAATGGATTGGTGCCGACGTACCTCGAATGGACCGGTTACCATGGGTGGCAGCAGTCTCGGTGCGCTGATAGCACAACTGGTAGCGGGACAGGCACAGCACTGGCCGCAACATTTACGCCCCGATGCGCTGTTACTGATCATGCATTGCTCAAAAATTGAAGATGCGCTGATCCACGGCGCTATCGCCAGGCTGTTTGGCGCCCTGGACGCCAAACATGAACGTGGCTGGAGCGTCGCTACCGTGGCCGAATATATGCGGGCGCTGGACCCGCCGGCCCAGCCATGCGTCGATGCTGCAAACATTGTCTCGGTACTGGGGAAACACGATACTGCGACACCTTTTGATGGCGGTCTCGAACTGATCGATCACTGGCAGCTACCGCAGGAAAACCGATTTATCTGGCCGCAAGGTCATTTTTCGCTGCCAATCGCGTTAACTCGTAACGACGCACCACTGCAACGCTTTCAACAGATTGTACAAAGCCTGAGTTGAGATGACCGATCCCGTCATCGTTCCGCTATGGCTGCTGGTACTGCTCATTCTGATCGCCTTGCCAACACTGTTTACCCAGGTTTTTATCCCGCTGTGGCTCAAGGTCTGGAATCGTTGGTCACAACGGGCTTTCAATGATGTCAATCCTCAATTACAGCTTAAATTATCGCCGTTTACACTGACCCGCTACAAGGCGTTGGCAGCGCAACTGGCAACCGACCCCTTGTTGCTGAAGGCAGCCGCCGAAGTAGCCGAGGAACAGGGTATGGCGCTCGAGGATGTACGCGAAAGGCTGCACAAAATCGCACTTGAAATCGTACCCGCGTTCAACCCGTTTTTCTATTTCCGCGTTGGTTACCGCCTGGCGCGAGGTATGTTGCGTGGGTTTTACCGGGTGTCGATCGGGTTTGTCGATGAGCAATCGCTGGAAACCGTCGGCAGTGACGACAGTGTTATATTCATGTCGAATCACCGCAGCAATATGGATTACCTGCTGGTGACCTACCTCACTTCCGAGCGCACTATGCTGTCTTTCGGGGTTGGGGAATGGTCGGGAATTTTCCCAGTGAGGCAACTCATGCGCAGTGCCGGCGGTTACTTTATACGCCGAGACTCAAACGACATATTGCATCGACGGGCGCTGGAACGCTATGTACAAATGGCGACCGAAGCCAGGGTGCCGCATGCCATTTTTCCCGAAGGTGCTCTATCTCCCGATGGTGGCATGCAACAGGCCCGCTTTGGTCTGTTCAGTTATGTAACGAAATATTTCAACCCCGAGACATCTCCTGACATCGTCGTCATTCCTATCGGCACCAACTACGATCGCGTGCCGGAGGATAATAATATGGTCAGCAGTAATTCGGCTGAATTCAAAGCCAGGGGAAAACCTTTTGTGGTCTGGTCGGGGATCAAATTCGGCGCGCTGACACTCACCGAAATTTTGTTGCGCCGCCGCTCATTCGGTTATGCCTGTGCCAATTTTGGTCGTCCGGTGTCGTTTCGCCGCTGGCTGGAAAGTCACGATGTCGACTGGCTAAAGCTTGATCGTGAACAACGCTTTACCTGGCTCAACCGTTTCGGCGATGAATTGATGGCCGACGTGCATGCACTCATTCCCGTACCGCCGGTCGCTGTCTTGTGCTGGGTGCTACTACAGGCGCCGCACGCGGGTCTGGGCAAAACGGAGTTGCTGTCGAATTTCAAGGCCGCCATCGCTCACGCTCGAACACACGCTGCCTTTGTCGTATTACCGCGCTCGGATGAGCAGTTTGCCCTGCAGCAGGCGCTGGAATTGACCTTGCTCAGAGGTATGATTCGTTACCAGGACAATAGTATGTACCTGGTTAGTCCCGACAAGCAGGCACTAGTAGCCTATTATGCGAAATCTATCGAACATCACTTAGCGCCGGCTTAGAAAAGGCACAATTTAATGTATTCTAAAAGTACAAGCTTGGTGCAATAGAAGAAAAAATGAAGCATCATCTGGATCAATTGAACTATGACATCTGAAGGGTGGAAAAGTGCCACTCGAAAATGTTGCCCTCATTCAAACTGACATAACCGTTGATAAACAAGGCGTAAAGGAAAACCCTGATGCAACAACTGCTTACCAGCAAACGTCGGGGCAAGGTTTAGTGAGTGATTGACAGGTAACTCATATGAAGCACGAAAACTCCAAAATACAGGCTTTGTTGACGCTCGGCGCTCCGGACAACCGACGACTCTGGCCAGACTACCTGGAAAAATATGGTTTTACCCTGGAAGACGTGCCCGCGCTGCTGGCGCTGTTCGCCGATGAATCGATCAACACGCTGAACTCGGACCGTGCCGAGGTATGGGCACCCCTGTACGCCTGGCGGATCTTAGGCCAGCTCGCCAGCGAGGAAGCTATCAGACCGATCGTACAAAGCTTCGATACCTTGCATGAAGACGACTCCGCGCTCAGCGAGCTACCTGGAGTGGTTGGCATGATCGGGCCTGCTGCAATCGCGGAGCTATGGAACTACTGGCGGCAAACGAGCAAAGATGAATTCAGTTATGTCATGGCCATGGATGCGCTCTGTGAAATAGCCAAACAGCATCCCGCGAGCCGCGAACAGATTATAAAAATCTACATCGATTATATGAACGAGCCCGATACTCTGGCGGATACCCTGAATGGCCTGTTGATGGCCTGTCTGCTGGATTTGAAAGCGATCGAGGCGATCGATGGAATACGCCGTTTATTCGCTTTGAATTGTGTTGATATAAGTTGCGCGGGTGACCTGGAAGATGTCGAAATCGAACTGGGCTTACGCACCCGGCGCTCGACTCCGCGGCCCACGATGGAGCGAATATTCGGTATTGAAAACCCGTTGGATGCGATTCTCGCCGAGTCTGACGAAGACGATTACGTTAGCGACGACGAGGACGAATTTACCCGGGTTATCGACCACTACCTGCTGCTTTACGGTACCGATGAATCCATTTTGGGCAGCTCTGAGCTGGACGGTTTTTTCGCCGCACTGGCCTGCGCGCCCGAAACGATTATGCCCTCCACCTGGATGCCGGCCATCTGGGGCGGCGATCAATTCGCACCCGAATGGGAAGGCGAATCCGAATTCTCCGAGTTCAGCCAGGCGATACTGCTGCAATACAACCAGGTAATGATGGAGTTTCAAATACAAGACTACGAGGCCCGGTTCCTTGAAAGTAGCAACCCGGGCACTGATATACTGATCGTCGACGACTGGTGCGAGGGTTTTTTACGCGGGCTTGGTCTGTGGAGAGAAATGTCGCCGCAGGACATGAAACAACTGGAACACGATATTTACCCCATTCGTTTTTTTGGCACGGATGAAGGCACCGAAGCCTTGCAGACCATGAATAAAAGCGAAATTCGGGCACTACAGCACAGCATTCAACCACGCCTTGACGAGCTCTATCGCCACTTTTCCGGGCAATCAGGAATTGCCGACACACCCGTTGTTCGCGCGGCGCCCAAAGTGGGTCGCAACGATCCCTGCCCTTGCGGCAGCGGTAAAAAATACAAGAAGTGTTGCGGCCTGAACTGAGGAACTGGATGTGCAAAACAGCTATGTGTCGTATCGGCCTCTAGAACAGAACCCGCCAGGATGGGAGTCGTTTAAATCCCGGTTACACAGGTTTTCGAAACAAATCCTGGACCAGTAATTGCCGCATTTGTCGACAGGAACCGTTTGAATTGAACGCAACCCATTGGCCAAGAGTCTGGATCGCATTTCTCGCCGGTTGTATCGGCGCTTTTCAGATTGGTAAAACTTTCGCCGCGCTGACGTTAATTATCGACGAGCTCGGGCTCAGTCTGGTCCAGGCCGGGCTGGTACTGTCACTGTTCAGCTTGATTGCGGCCTTTGCCGGGGCGAGCTTTGGGCTGCTCTCCGACCGGGTGGGGCATTTGTACATGGCCCTGAGCGGGCTGGTGGTATCGGCTGGCGGTGCGTTTCTGGGCGCTACGGCATCGGGCATCGAGGTGTTACTGCTGTCCCGCCTGATCGAGGGGCTTGGATTCATTCTTGCCATCGTGGCTTTGCCTTCGTTGATCAGCAGATCGACTACCGATCGCAGCAGACCCCTGGCGATGGGGCTCTGGGGCGCTTTCATGCCGGCCGGTATCGGCATGTCGATGTTAATCACCCCGCCCCTGCTGGAACTGCATGGCTGGCGCGGACTGTGGAATGATGTCGGTTTCATTATCCTGCTCTGGTGCGCGATCCTGTTGCTCGCCTTTCGCGGTGCCTCGAGCAAACCCAGCGCTCACATCAGCAGCAGCGACTTCATCGCCAACGTACTGCGACTCGGCCCGCTGCTGGTAGTAGCAGGCTTCGTTTGTTACTCCAGCCTGTATCAATCTTTAACCGCTTTTCTGCCCACAATCCTGGTAACGGATTATAGCGTTCCGCTCGCGCAGGCCGCCCGCTTCGGCGCCCTAGTCGTGGCCGGTAACGTTATTGGCAACGTGTCGGCTGGTTGGTTGATTGGTCGGGGTATTGCACCGTGGAAGCTGCTAACTATTTCATTCACCGTGATGGGGCTGTGTGCGAGCCTGGTGTTTGCCACCGTTAGTGATCCCATCGTCAAGACCATCGCCGGTTTCCTGTTTTCAGCTTTCGGTGGTCTTTTTCCAGGCACCGCATTCGCCCTCGCCGCGCGCTACTCGATCAGTCCTTCGCATATGGCGTTAATGGCCGGACTGATGTTACAGGGCGCCGGTATCGGCCAGACCATTGGTCCGATGATGGTGAGCTCAATGGTCGAGTTTTCGGGGAGCTGGAATTCCGCCAACCTGCTGGTGGTCAGCTTCGCAGCAATCGGTCTGGTGAGCACCTGGTTATTGCGCAGTCGGACCTGACCCTTACGAAATTAATGATCAACGGCTTGTTACTTCACTATTCCACGTGAACTACTTAAGACAAAATCTATAAATAACTGCACTTCACTATACTGTTCAGCTAGCGGCTCTAACTGCGCCAAAGCCGCCTCACGCTCGGCGCGTGTGCGCACCAATAACTTGTAGGCTCTGCTGATGGCTTGAATTAAATCCGGGGGAAATCCTTTGCGCTGAAGCCCCACCTTGTTAATACCATACGAGCGCGCATAATTGCCCGAAACCATCACAAAAGGTGGGACATCGCGATTGATGGCCGAACCCATGCTGGTAAATGCGTAAGAACCTATACGGGTAAATTGATGCAGTAAGGTAAAACCACCCAGATTGCAGTGATCATTTACTTCAACGTGACCGGATAGTGATGTTGAATTGGTGAATACATTATTGCTGCCTATCTGGCAGTCATGCCCTATATGGGTGTACGCCATCAAATAATTATCGTCGCCGATTTTGGTGATACCACCACCTTTCGCTGTGCCGCGATTGAGAGTAGCGTATTCGCGAATAACATTGCGCTCACCGATGACCAGGCGCGTGGCTTCATCCTGGTAGCCGAGATCCTGAGGTTCTTCGCCGAGAACTGCGTGCTGAAAAATACGATTGCCTGCACCGATAAAGGTTGGTCCGCAAACGATAGTATGTGCACCAATACGGGTGTTCGCACCAATCTCCACCGCTGCGCAAATAACCGCGTAAGGACCAATGTGGACGTTTTCTGCAATTTTCGCAGAAGAATCAATAATTGCTGTGGGGTGAATCATGGGAGTCATGGTGTCAGGTCTTTATATTCAGCATTGTAGCATTGAGGCTGACTTAGACTGTTACCGCATAAGCCCGGACCGGGCTGCCGTCGCCGTGCACGATATTCAGCGGGGCACCGTGAAAGTGGAAAGTCCTTGGCAACTGATCGGTATTGATCAGCCTTTCGAACGAAATGATGTCGCGTTCCAGCAGCCAGCGCTCGATGTCGATATCAAACTCGAACCTGGCTGGCAGGCCAATAAAACTGGGGCCAATGTCGACGATCAATTCGGCGATGTCCCATGAGATGTCTTTAGCATGAAAAATTAACCCCACCCCGGGTTTAATGTCGGCATCGGTTTCGTACAACGTCGCTTCTCCGACGAAAGCGGAGAGGTCGTAGTCGTCCAGATTTTTGCCTGCGGCCGTGGCATGCAAGGGCAAGTTGACGTGGGTGCCGTCATGCCCGTTGATTTCCAGACGGCGCATATTCCAGCCCGTATCGGAAAATTTTTCGATCAAGTCAAAAGTTGGTTTGGGATCACCGGGATAGACATCCATCCCGGTATACATGGGCAAGGTAAGATCGATAACTTTCATGTTGCTGGACACCTTTCTGCGTCGAAATTAAGTGGTCGATAAACCGGGTGCACTCAAAGCTGGCGCACCTGCGTGACGAATGCGCGCGCCTGGCCTGGTGCATCGCCGAGTTGCGCCGCGGGCGTTGCGAGCACAGACCAGTCGGTTTCCGGGTATTGTTGA
>Ga0209165_10000204_pt1 | contig 24508 bp, 20 predicted proteins | sample tdAd001_FD_187122 | JGI IMG/M metagenome (GOLD analysis project Ga0209165, IMG submission 187122) | Marine sediment microbial communities from the Atlantic coast under amendment with organic carbon and nitrate - tdAd00.1 (SPAdes)... | ecosystem: Environmental > Aquatic > Marine > Coastal >... | reverse complement strand
GGCCGTAGGTAGTCTCTGAGATGGATTGCGCCAGCGTCAGCTTTGGAGAAAACAGACCCCCTGATTCAGTAAGTCAGCGGCGAAATCCGACCCAACTGGGACACTCGGTGCTGGCGATGTTAAATACATTCCCCTTATTTCGGCACGGTAGCGATAAAGACAATTAATTGATAATCTGCGATTAGCAGGCGAGTAACATAGCGTTTGTACATTCTTAATACTTACTAACGATTTTTATCGAGTATTTTCACTATTATGGAGGAAAAACATGGATAAGTTCAAAACAACTATCAGCGCGTCTCGCTGTGCAAGAATTAAATCAGCTGGGCTTGTATCCGTAGGGCTCATTTGCGGATTTCTGGGCAGCTATGGCTGGGCAGCTATGGCGCCTCCCACCGAGCACAAAGGCTTGGAGGTCGAAGTACTCGGATTTGTCCCGGAAGATTCAATGTCGGCCCAGGTGGGGCTTAAGGGTTATAAGCTGCTGTTACGGAAGATCACGATCAATCCCGGTGGGCAAATAGCAAAGCATAGTGCCGATAAGACCCCCACTGTAGTCTACGTTGATAGTGGCACCTGGACTGAAGGGAAGGATAGTGGCGAAATTGAGCATTCTGCAGGCGATTCCTTTGTTGAGTACTTTGACACGGTACATTGGTTCTACAATCGAGGAGACGAGCCCGCCATGGCTTTCGTATGCGACATTAAACCCGCCGGTTGATGGGTTTACTTTTCACAGTATCAAAAAACGGCAATTTTTTTCCGGCTAATTAAGCGAAGCACACTTACCTAAACCTATAACAAGAAACGCACATTCAACCCTGCCTTAGAGCAGGGTTGAATGCTTTCCCAGTGTCTCTTCCTGGCCGTTTTCAGCCTCTGAGCTCTGTGCATTTTGAGTGTCGGCTATCGGGAGAGCAGCCGCTCAAATGGTGCCGACCAGCGGCGATTTACCACCCAACTCGGACGCTCGTTAATCTAGCATTAGTTAATGGGATAATGCGGTACCTTAGTTTTTTACTTTGTAGGATAGTGAAAATGGGGTGTTAATATTTCCTGTACTCATATCGACTAACTTAGGACACTCAAATGACAGCCCTGATACACTTGCACTCTGAGCACGAACCTGTGGAGCCTCGTCATATAACGAATTCTCGGCGTCGGATTTCTTACAACAAAGCTGAACCAAAGATATGGCAAACACTCAACCACCTGATAAACCTAGATGGCCGTTAGATTTGCAGCAACAGCCGTTGCCCTGGTGGCGCTATCTTGCTTGGTTTTTTGTCCTGGTAATTTTTAGCTGGTACTTTTTGAACACTAGCGGTGATGATCGGCAAACCCTGTCCTATAGCGAATTTAAAATCAGCGTGGCTGAAGACCAGGTAGCCTGGGTAAAAATGCAAGGCGACCGGGTATCCGGAGAATTTCGACAACCTCGCATGTCTTCCGCGAAAGGTGATGGCAAATTATCAGCCCGATTCGTGACTACCTTACCGCCGGTACAGGATCCAGAATTAATCTCCCTACTAGAACAGCATGAAGTTGAGATTCATGCGGTCTCGGGCGAAGCTAACTGGTTGACTAAGGCAATGATTGGAGTATTACCCTGGATCCTAATCATCGGCCTGTTCTGGTACGGTACTCGCAGGATGCAGAAAAGCCTGGGCGGGTTTGGTGGTCCATCCGGGCTGTTCGATTTTGGTAAATCTCGGGCCAAGCGTTTCCGCCAACAAGACTCGGATCTAAGCTTCGATAATGTCGCCGGATTGGAAAACGCGAAGCGGGACCTTTATGAAATAGTGGGTTATCTCAAGGACCCCCAGCACTATCGCAAACTGGGCGCGAAAATTCCCAAGGGGATTCTACTGATGGGGCCTCCGGGTACCGGCAAAACCCTGCTGGCCAAAGCCGTGGCGGGTGAAGCCAATGTGCCTTTTTTCAGTATCAGCGGCTCTGAATTTATCGAAATGTTTGTCGGCGTCGGTGCCTCACGGGTGCGCGACATGTTCGAAAGTGCCCGTAAGGAGGCTCCATCCATCATCTTTATCGATGAAATCGACTCGGTCGGCAGGGCCCGCGGCACAGGTCTCGGTGGTGGACATGATGAACGCGAGCAGACATTGAACCAGATATTGGGTGAGATGGATGGATTCGACCCGCACGAAGCCGTGGTGGTGCTGGCCGCGACCAACCGTCCCGATGTGCTTGATGCCGCGCTACTCCGCCCTGGGCGTTTCGACCGTAAGATTACGCTCGATCTGCCGGATAAAAAAGCACGCCGCGCTATTCTCGATATTCATGCAGCCGATGTGCCGCTCGCTGATGATGTCGACCTGGATCGCATCGCCGCCTTGACGGTCGGATTTTCCGGAGCGGATCTGGAAAATCTGGTCAACGAAGCCGCCTTGTTATCTGGTCGCGAGAACAGGGAAACCGTCAATATGGCGACATTGCTCAACGCACGTGACAAGGTTGTGCTTGGGGGTAAACGTGAATTGAGCCTCAGCGACGAAGAGAAAAACCTGGTTGCGCATCACGAGGCCGGGCATGCGCTCATCGCCAGCCTGCTGCCGACTGCCGATCCCCTGGACAAGGTCACCATCATTCCGCGCGGCCGGTCGCTGGGCGCCACCGAACAAATACCGGAAGAGGAACACTACAACCTGCGACAAAGTTATGTGCGTGATCGCATCGGGGTTATGTTGGGTGGCCGGGTAGCAGAACAGCTTGTGTTCGGCGAGGTCAGTTCCGGTGCTGAGGAAGATCTGAAGCAGGCAACCCGCCTGGCCCGACACATGGTGACGCATTGGGGAATGAGTGAAAAGCTAGGCCCGGTCGCGTTTCGCCGCGGCGAAGAACATATATTTCTCGGTCGGGAAATGACTCAACAGCGCGATTTCAGCGAGCACACCGCGCAAATTATCGACGACGAAATCAGCAATTTACTCAAGGATATCGAGCAGAATATAACGGTCTTGCTAGAGCAACATCGCCCCGAGCTGGAATCGCTTGCAAACGCATTACTGGATAAGGAAACCCTGGAAGCCGATGAGATTCTAGCGATTTGCGGATGAGGAACTGAGGACAGAAACATGACCTTTGAACGCGAACGGGAGCAAATGATAGCGGATATCGAATCCGGGGTTGCCGTCACGCGCACAATGACGGGACGGGATCATCTGGACCAGCGGATCATGAAGGCTATGCGTGGAGTGCCACGAGAAGATTTCGTGCCAGCCGATATTCGTGGTTCGGCCTTCAGAGATGGCGCCTTGCCCGTCGGTCATGGGCAGACTATATCCCAGCCCTACATGGTCGCCCTGATGACAGACCTGCTCGAGTTAACTGGCGATAGCGTCGTGCTCGAAATCGGTACCGGTACGGGTTATCAGGCCGCGATCCTGTCACAACTTGCGCGACAGGTTTACACCATCGAAAGAATTCCAGAGCTAGCCCGGGCAGCGCAACAAAAACTCGGCGAGATGGGCTACGACAACGTTGAAACCCGCTGTAGCGACGGCTACCTGGGTTGGCCCGAAAAAGGTCCGTTCGACGGCATTGTGGTCACCGCTGCCGCACCTGAGGTTCCACCGGCATTGCTTGAGCAACTCAAACCCGGTGGCCGCATGGTGATCCCGATCGGTTTACCCTATAGCCACCAGGAACTCATGCTGGTCACGAGGGACCAGCAAGGTAAAACTGAAATCCGCGACATACTCGCTGTCGCGTTCGTACCGATGGTTGAGGCCACTTAAGGCTTCAGCCGAGGAGACTAAAGTATGCAACATGATGATCCCGAATTTATTATCGATCGAATTATCGACAAAGTCGGTAAAGACCTGGTAGTCGGTACCCCGCTGGCGGCGGGTAAGCCCAATCACCTGTTAAACGCGCTGTATAACCGGGTAAAGAATAATCCCGAACTGAACCTTAAAATCTTTACCGCTTTAACCCTCGATAAACCGAAAGGGAAAAGCCTGCTCGAAAAGCGCTTCCTCGAGCCGATGGTCGAGCGTGTTTTCGGCGACTACCCGGACCTGGATTATGAACAGGACAGGATGGCGGGCACACTGCCGCCCAATGTCGTAATTCTTGAATTTTATTTTCCGGCGGGCAGATATTTGCGTAACGATTATGCCCAACAAAACTACATCTGCAGCAATTTCACGCATGTCGCCCGCGACATGATCGATGCCGGCGTCAACGTCTTGTTGCAGATGGTCTCAAGGGGCACATTCGACGGCAAGGAATGTTACAGTCTGAGCTCAAACCCGGATGTAACCCTCGATCTCATCCGCTTGATGCAAAAGCGATATTCGGACGGCGGCCCCCCTTTCGCGCTCGCTGCTCAAATCAACCAGAACCTGCCGTTCATGTATGGCGACGCCCTGGTGAACCGCGGAACTTTCGACTTCGTGCTGGTAAATGAGGATCTCGAGTACAAAATCTTCGCCCCGCCGAAAATGGCCGTCAACGACCGCGACTACCTGATAGGGCTATACATCAGCACGATGATCAGGGACGGGGGTGAGCTTCAGGTCGGCATCGGCGCCATAGGAGACGCGTTGGTTTATGCTCTATTGCTACGCCACCGCCAAAACGACGTATATCTGGATTTATTAAGGGACTTCGAGATCATTGAGAAATTCGGTCCCGTGATAGACAAGATCGGCGGAACAGCTCCATTCGAAGAAGGGCTTTTTGCCGCGTCGGAGATGCTGGTCGACGGTTTCATGGAATTGTACAAGGCCGGCATCATCAAGCGTAAAGTTTATGACGATCTGGTCATTCAAAGACTCATCAACGAGGGCAGTATCGATGAAACGATAACGCCCTCGACGCTCGACCTGATTCTGATGAGAAAAGGGATTCACCAGGCGATCGCCGAGATAGATTTCGAATATCTGCAGAAATTCGGAATTTTCAGGCGCGACCTGACCTTCAACGATGGCGAAATTACGACGCCGGAAGGTTACAAACTTTCGAACGATCTGGATAGTCTCGATAATCGGGAACAGATCTACGAGCATTGTCTCGGAGATAGATTAAGAAACGCCAACGTTATTCACGGTGGATTTTTCCTTGGCTGTCAGAAATTTTATGATTGGCTACGAGATTTAAGCGACGAAGACCGCAGGCTGATCAATATGAAAAGCGTGCAAAGTATCAATCAGCTCTATGGGCACGAGGAAATCGACAGGCTACATAGAAAAGATGCCCGCTTCGTTAACACCTGCATGATGATGACGATGAGCGGTTCTGCGGTCAGTGACGGGCTGGAGAACAATCGCCTGATTAGTGGGGTCGGCGGTCAGTATAATTTCGTATCTATGGCGCATGCGCTACCCGACGGACGCTCCATTCTCAATTTTCGCAGCACGCGAATCACCGGCAAGGGAGAAACTTCCAACATTGTCTGGAATTACGGCCATATAACCATACCGAGGCATCTGCGTGATATTGTGGTTACCGAATTTGGCATCGTCGATCTACGTGGCAAAACAGACCAGGAGATCATTCACCGCTTACTCAATATCACCGACTCCCGTTTTCAGCAGAGACTTGCGAAAACCGCGAAAGAGAATGGTAAAATCAAAAGCAATTACACGATAAGCCCAGCATTCAAACAAAACCGAGTCGAGGGAATTTCAAAGAAGCTCAGGAAGCACAAAAACCAGGGCCTGTTTAAAACCTTTCCTTTTGAAACAGATTTTACCAAAGAAGAAATTTTCATTGGCAAGGCGCTTAAAATTCTGAAAAAGAAAAAACAAAATCCGCCGGTGATGATTGCAACCATACTGAAAGCCTTTTTAAAACCCGCCGATCAAAAACTGTATCAAAAATACCTGGAAAGAATGAAGCTCGAGAAAGCGAACAGCTTCGAAGAGAAATTGTACCAAAAACTCCTGACTTACGAATTTTCGAAGTTTGAGAAAACGGACTAGGGTAAGCATCCGCATGTCTCTGCGATACCTGTACGAATAGTGCAGGCATGGCTTCAACGGTCCTTGCCGTAAATATCCTTAATACGAAACTACTGACATTGTCCGCCGGACGTTGAAGAAAACAATATTGAAGAAACCTTGAGTGACCGCCGGAGATGGACCACTTAACAAATCGGTTAAAATATATGCCAACGCCGGTAACCCATTGCCTTTTCAACGCGTTTACGCGCCATTAGCAGAGCTGCATCACGCGGAGAAATTTGCTCCTGTCTGGCAGTTTCCAGGACTTCACGGGTGTTGTGACGCAGCTTGTCCTCGATCGCGGAAAAAACAGTCATTTCGCTGGCATTTTGATACTCCATTGCGGCACAAATTACGCCGCCAGCATTGGCGATAAAGTCTGGTATATATAGAACGCCTCGTTGATGCAGGATTACCTCTGCTGCTTGGGTAATCGGAATATTGGCACCTTGCACGATGATTTTAGTATTTAGCCGATGTACATTGGCTTCGTCGATAACATCCGGTCGAGCCGCAGGGATCCAGATATCGCACTCGATATCGATGATTGCGTCTAGATCGCGTTTTTCGCCACCGGCATAGTCGGTGACACTCCTGCCTTCGGACTTAAGCGCTATCAGTTCCTGCACATCGAGACCATCAGGGTTATAGATTGTGCCCGAAGAATCGGAAACAGCGACGGGAATTGCGCCCGCATCCGATAAGAACCTGGTAACGTGTTTTCCGACCGCACCAAAGCCCTGCACCACAAAGTGAGCACCTTTCGTTTCGAAACTACAGAATTCCTGCGCCACATCCACCGCATGGCTTAGTCCCCAGCCGGTCGCACCGATTTCGTCGAGCGGGATTCCGCCGATGTTACGTGGTAGGCCTACCACGCGACCAATTTCATCCTTGACCCAGGCCATACACTCTTCATCGGTACCCATGTCCGGTGCAAAAATGTATTGCTCAACTTCCTGCAGGGCACATGCAAAACCTCGGATTAACCTTTCCTTTTGCGCTCTGGGCATCTTGGGGTCACCCATCAGTACCGCCTTGCCGCCACCGTGAGGTAGCCCGGCGGCTGCATTTTTAAAAGTCATGGCGCGGGCCAATCGAGCACATTCTTCAAAGGTAACATCGGCTGCCATGCGCACACCGCCTATGGAAGGCCCCATGGCCACATTATCTACTACCAGTATGCCTTTCAATCCGATAGTTGGCTCGTGAACATGGATAACTTTTAAGGGACCCAGTTCGTCTGCAAGCGAAAAAATATCATTCATGTTTCCTCCATTTTTTTAATCAGAGCAGTGATAGTCCGCCTATCTTCTACATTAGTTAGTTAAATAATCTTTGACCCTGATCAAGGATAACAAGGTCAGCAAGATTAATAGTGGTGTTTAAAAATAGGAGACAGGTTATGTCCAGAAAACAGGAAGAAATAGCAAATCATGTAATTCATTCGTTCCAGGCTTTACTGGATAGCGACCTTCGTGAATCCATCGGTGACCAACATTTTGAGGCCCTGAAAGGTATCGTTAGTGAAGCACTCGCCGAGCATTCTGAAATAATATTGGAACGGGTTGAAGCCATCACTAAGCAACTCAGGACAGAAATCGAGAAACACCCTATCGAACTATAACCAGATATAAATGTGCGCAGGGATGCGATTCATAATTGTAACAAATCTACCGGTATAAATTTCACCACGACGCATCGGCCATTTTTCCATCTCGACCATAAACAGTGCCGTTGTTGACAATGCCAGACAACTGCCGCGTCTAATTCTCGAGATCGTCCACCACGGCTTTCATGAAGCGCGCGGCTTCACCGCCGGTAACGGCACGGTGGTCGAAGGTCAGCGCCAGTGGCAGTATGTGCCGGATTACCATTTCACTATTTCTGACAACCACATCATCACGCGATTTCCCGGCTCCCAGAATTGCCACAGTTGGTGGCAAAACCACCGGCGATGCGTAACGTCCAGCGATCGTTCCGTAGTTGGACAGAGTAATGCTATAACCGCGCAATTCTGCTGGGGTCAGGCTGCGGTTTTTGATCTTCTCTTTCAATTCGCCGAGACGTTTGACTATGGCAGCATCATCGTCGTCTTGAATATCGAGTAACGCCGCAACGAACAGTCCCTGGGGGGCATCGATTGCGAGCCCGAGATGAATTCGCTCGAGCACCCGGCGACCGTTGGCATGACTATCGTACCAGGCATTTAACGAGGGTTCGGCCTTGCAACCCGCGATCAGTGCGCGGATTAGGCGAGGCGTGATATCCGCGGTCAATTTAATCCCGGTGATATCGGCATCTTCAACCAATGTTGCCGGCGCAACTTCTGCGTGCGCCTGTGCCATATTTCGCGCCATCGCCCGGCGTACGCCGCGTAACGGTTCCATTGGCCCATGCTCGGCCAGAATGCGGGCCACACGGCGCACATCGTCGGCAAGAATCAGGCCATCGCGACCGCTAGGCGTTACCATCGACAACTCGACTTCCATGCGATTGGCAAGCGCGCGTATCGCAGGAGTTGCTTTGACGGTGGTCGAACTGGGAGCCAGGCCGATCGCCGCTTCCGGGATAATTGCCTCTGTAGACTCCATTTCTCCAACCACGGTGCCACTGTCTACGGGCTTTGTTTCCTCTTCGGCAAGATCGCCGTCAGCAAACGCGAGCAGCGGTTGACCGGTTTCGATGATGTTCTTTTCATGACCAAATAACTTGGCTATGCATCCCGCCTGTGGCGACGGAATATCGACAATCGCCTTCGCGGTCTCGACCGAAACCAGCTTCTGACCCTCGGTGACCTCGTCACCCGGTTTGACATGCCATTCAACAATTTCGGCGTCGGCTAAACCTTCACCCAGATCTGGTAGTTTAAAGATATTCATCGGTACTCCATAGCCTCCTGGACCGCATCGATAATGCGATTTACCCCCGGCATAAATTGATCTTCATATCGGTAAAGTGGCATTACGGTGTCGTAACCGGTGACACGTTTTACCGGTGCCAATAACGAAGTAATACCTTCACCCACGAGGCGTGCTGCGATCTCTGCACCAAGGCCGCAGCTACGCGCCGCTTCGTGTACGATCACGCAGCGACCGGTGCGTGCGACCGAACCGAGTATCGTCCCCATATCGAGCGGCGAGATAGTAGCGACATCGATAACCTCGGCATCGACTCCAATCTGCGCCAGTTGTTGCGCAGCTTCCAGGGTTTCCTTGATAGACGCGCCCCAGCTCACCAACGTAACATCAATGCCATCGCGCAGCACGAAACAGGTATCCAGCGGCAACGCTTCGCCATTGTCTTCTACTACCTGCTTGCCGAGCCGGTATACCCGTTTGGGTTCGAGAAATACAACCGGATCAGGGTCCCGAATTGCGGCCAGCAGTAAGCCGTAGGCGCGTGCGGGCGAAGATGGAATCACCACGCGCACTCCAGGCATATGCGCGAACAGCGCCTCGGTGCTCTCCGAATGATGCTCCGGGGCGTGAATGCCGCCGCCGAACGGTGCGCGGATCACCATTGGGCAGGTAATGCGACCCCGGGTACGGTTACGCAGGCGTGCCGCGTGGTTGATGATCTGGTCTACCGCCGGGTATATGAAGCCCATAAACTGTAATTCGACGATTGGTTTCAGGCCTTGCGCGGCCATGCCGATCGCCATACCGACGATCACCGATTCCGCCAACGGGGTGTCGATGACCCGCTCGGCGCCGAATTCTTCGAGCAAACCCGCGGTAGCGCGAAACACGCCCCCGTTAACACCGACGTCCTCACCGAGCACGATGACATTGTCATCGCGGCCCATTTCTGTGGCGAACGCCTGGTTGACTGATTCCACCAGAGTCCACTCAGCCATGACGCTTCACCCAGGTCAGCCATTCCTGTTTTTGCTGTTCCAGGTCGACAGTAGGCCTGGCAAACATGTAATCAAAAAACTCCCCTGGGGGTTGTTCGGGGAAAGCCTTGTAGGCTTCGATCGCCTTCTTTACCTGTTCTTTACAGTGCGCATAAATGCTTTCATCTTCAGCGTTGGTCCATTGATAATCTTTTTGTAAATAAGCTTTGAATCGGATCATGGGTTCGAGTTCGCGTGCGGCATCGAGTTCCTGCTGCGAGCGATAACGGCTGGCATCATCAGCGGTAGTGTGGTCGCCGAGCCGATAGCTGAGAGCTTCAACGAGACTGGGCCGGTGATCGTTACGCGCGAGCTCGAGCGTTTCGCTGAGGACGTCGAACACCGCGATCGGGTCATTACCGTCGACGCGAAATCCATCGATACCCGCCGCCAGGGCCTTGTGGGCGATGGTCGGCGCGGCGGTCTGCTTTTCCAGCGGTACCGAGATTGCCCAGCGATTATTGTTGACTACGAATACCACCGGCAATTCCATGGCACCCGCGATGTTAATCGACTCGTAAAAATCACCCTTCGAGGTGGCACCATCACCACAGGTGGTTACCACCGCTCGGGATTGCTGGCGGTACTTGATCGCATAGGCGATACCTGCCGCGTGGCAAGCCTGGGTTGCAATTGGTACGCTGATTGGAAAATCTTGTTCCTGATGCTGAAAATGCATCCCCCATTCATCCCCGCCCCAGTAGCGTAGAATTTCTTCGAGCAAGACACCGCGCCGAATTTGCGTGGCGACGTCACGGTAATAAGGCACCAACACGTCGTTTTCATGCATTGCGAAACCAATCCCGACACCGATCGCCTCCTGGCCTTCCCCGGAAGGATAGGTGCCCATCTCACCGGTGCGTTGCAGATTGATTGCGGCACGATCGAAAACTCTGGTTTGCACCATTAATTGATAAAGCTCTACCAGTTTGTCGCGCGTGGCGAGTGCTTCAGGAAGCGGACGTTTCAGCTGCCCGGTCGGGTCAAGAAACTCGACTGTTTCAAAGTTGAAATCTGAACCTGGCATGCCTTATCTCCCCCGGGTGTTATTTCCTGAGCTTTGAACATCCCCCGAATTATCGGGCAGATTCCGTGGGCCGGTTACTTGACAGCGATGCAGGTGCAGGGTGCGCGGTTTGCCACCTTGTGCGATACGCTGCCCAGAAACAGGCCCTTTAAATCATTCAATCCACGCGAACCCATAATTACGCAGTCAATGTTTTCCTTGTCGATACATTTCAAGATTCTATTGGCCGGATCACCAACCTCAAGAAGGGCGTCGACATTTTCCAGGCCGTTTCGCTCTGCACGGCCCTTTGCTCCATCAATAATATGGTGGCCTATCTGAATCAGTAACCGCGGAGATACCCCTGAATCCTGGTAAGCGGAATCCGTAGCCACGGAGATCCTGTAGTCCATCGATCTCAGGCGCTCTATTTCCGTGTTGACATGCGGTGCCAGCCCCTCAATTTCGGCAAATCGCCGTAGAGCGTCGATATTTTCAGAACGATGAGGTACGTGCAATATGACAAGCTCGGCAGCGTATTTTTTGGCCATATCAATTGCGAGATCGAGCGCCTTGTAGGCATGATCTGAACCGTCGGTGGGACAGAGTATCTTGTTAAACATGGCAGGCCTCCGTAATATTTTCCAAACCGTAAGAACTCACCATACCCTGATAGTGATCTGGCATATTGACGCAGCTCAACCGGGATAAAATTGGAGGTGGCTGTTAGTTGGAAACGCGATCACTGGATAAATGTAGAAGTTCGGCTTTGAGATTTCAAGCCATGCAAATCACCCAAAGCCGACTATTTGACCCAAGACATGTTCCATTGCTATTGACGCTGATCTCGACCGACCGATGCAATACATGCTGAAGGTACGGGGACAATTTACCTAATTGTCGCAAGGCGCTATAAATAAAAGAAATAAAACAACAACACCAAAATCAGTCCTGTTCCAATGTTAATCATAAATCCGTTCTTTATCATTTCGCGGACATTGACTACCCCTGTGGAATAGGCAATAGCACTCGGCGGCGTCCCCACCGGCATCATGAAGTCCAGAGATACACCTATGGCAATGAGCAGAGCTATGGACTTCATATCAATCCCCAGGCTGTCAGAAAGGGGCAGCATCAATGGAATCAGTATGGCCGCGGAGGCTGTATTGCTGGCCACCATAGTCACGAGGATGCCAAAAAAAACTAAAATCAATAAAGTTACAAACAGCGGAATGTCAGTAATCCAGCCTTGCACCAAAATGGCCAGCCAGGTGTCAATGCCGACCTGGTTGACAGCTGATCCCAGACTTAAGCCTCCGCCAAATAACAACAGCGTGGACCAGGAAATCTTAGAAAGATCTGTTTCGTCCAGTAAGCCCAAAGAAAACAAACTAATCACTGGTATGAGGGCCACTGTGGAGGAGGAAAGACCTGTAAATTTGGTGGTGAGCCAGCCAATAACAGTGATTAAAAAAACTATAAATATTAGTTTTTGCGGACGATTGAGGCGCCTGGCTTTATAAGTAAATTGAATTTTTTCAATCTCAGGTTTGTTAAATAAAAATAACAGAAACCAGGTGAAAAAAAGTGCAAGTACCACAAAGGGAAGCGCCTTTAACATCCATTCGACAAAGTCCAAAGAGATACTCTTTTCACTCAGGTATTTGGCAGCAATGGCGTTGGGTGGGCTACCTACCAGGGAACCGATTCCACCAATTGTGGCAGCGTAAGCGACAGCGAGCACAGTTCCTTTGGCAAAACGGGATTGTTCATGGAATAAATTATTTTCCTTAAGAACAATAATGGAAATGGGAATCATGATGGCCGCAGAAGCGGTATTTGACATCCACATGGATAAAAAGGCGGTCACAAGCATGAGCCCGAGTACAAAAATTAGGGGTCTATCACCCATGCGTTTTAATATTTCATGGGCCATGCGATGGTCGATCTCATACTTCTGCATTCCTTGTGCGAGAATGAATCCGCCAAGAAATAATACAATCACCGGATCAAAGTAAGGTTGAAATATATCCCCGGCAGAAAAGTCTCCCAGTGACAGGAGAAGAAAAGATCCAGTCAGAGCGGAGACGTATAGAGGGATAGCTTCTGTGATCCAGAGGACAATGACCGCCATCAAAGTGGACGCAACCACCGCTTGATTGGTATCTGCTACAGGCCAGACCCAAAAAGTGGCTACAAAGCTGAAAAAGGATGCCGACAAAGCTACCCATTTGAACTTGTTGTGAGAACCTAAAGAATCAGCCTTATTCTTGCTACGCATCATAAGCAGCACTTTGATTCAGATTCAATCACACATATATATCTCTAAGTTCACCACCTTCTTAGCCCCATGATAATTTTGAGAGAAAGATTTGTTGTGGGAAGATGAATCAGTTGGATCATTAGACGAATCTGGCGCCCGATGTTTGAATTGTCATTTTTGATGGCTAGGGGTGGAATCGAATTTGATTACTAGCAGATTGATTTTAAAATGGAAAACCAAATTTATTATGCGCTAACACCAGCATTTGTCACAACTTAATAATCTTATTGTTGATCAGTTATTTACCATAGATCCTCAAATGATAGCAGTGCAGACTTTCTACCACTTGCAGGACGTATTTCAATAATCACAACGGCTTCTTTAAGAACTCTATATATATAGCGGCACGTTGCTGCTGGATACCGGGGCGTTTGTGCAGATCTGTAGCCCTGAAAACTGGGGTATCAAATACCATATCGAGAATATGAATCGCCTGGTCGGTGTGAAGCGAGCGTATGGGGTCACCTTGGTCAACGTCTAGTAATTCACGCATTTCATCCTCAAACACCGACTGAACACGCTGCCGGGAATCATCCCTTAATTCAACAGCCTCATAAGCCTGTAAGCGGAAGACATCTCAGCGATCGATAGCTCACAGTTTAAAATCTTGCTATCGCAGCTTTCAGGCTACCAGGATAATCGGACAATAGAGTTTTTTCAGAATAGGGGTCAATTCCTCGATCTGCTCGTGTTTTGACGCAATCGCGCAATCGAAGCTCGAGCCTTCCCTGTCAAGTAGCACATTCATTTTTCTACGATCGAACCCGATCAGCCTGACATCGTAATCATTGTTATTAATCTGGTTTGTCATCTCAGGCGACACCTCTATTTCGGTATCGCCATTGGCAAGCCATAGTTCAATTTTTTCTTGGCTGAAGCGACGCAACAACATCTCGAGTGCCTGTTGCTGGTGGGGTGAGTCATTGCTAATGATCAAAATTTTTCTTGGTCCATGGGTTCGCCTTGATTGCAACCGATGTTTTAGCGAATGCCCCAGGATGGTGTAGGTCGCATCTGATTCAAATTCTAAACTAATATCCCGAACCCGCCCACGAACAGTATCAAAACTCCAGGCTATATTTGAAGCCTGGGCCTGCTGCTGCAAGGTCTGTTTGAATTGTTGCGCCAATGAACGCAAGGATCGCTGCATCAGGTCAGTACTAGTGGGGCGCTTGCACGCAGTTGTCAGAGTGATTTCACTGGAACAGGGTAAACCCGCAACCTGAAGCAGATCCTCGTCCTCGATGAACAATACATGCAACTTGGTATTGACTGAGACCGCCAGTTCGACCGCGAGGTTTACGGTCTTAATCGAGTAACTACTAACATCAGCCGTTAACATTACGGATTGCCGTTTGCTATTCGAGTGATCGACAGCCATTAATCCGGATCTCCCTGCAGCGTAGAACCGTCATCGCCACCACGCCCGGCGTAACATAGTTGTAATCTTTGCAGCTTTTCAATGCGTTGTTGTACCCGGTAATTGAAGCTCCGCGGGGGATAATTACCGCTGGCATCGGCACGACCCGGTGTCATACCTGATAGCAACTGCATCGCATCCTCAACCTGCCGGGCCGGGTATAGTTTAAATTTTCCTTGTTTAACGGCATCGCGAACGTCCTTATGCAGCATCAGATGGACCTGGTTGGTCGCAGGGATAATAACCCCCTGTTTCCCGTCTAATCCACGAGCTGCACAGACTTCAAAAAAACCTTCGATTTTTTCGTTAACTCCTCCAATCGCCTGCATTTCACCCAGTTGATTCATAGAGCCGGTAACCGCGAGGCTTTGTTTTAGTGGAATATTACCCAGTGCCGACAACAGTGCACATAATTCTGCAGCAGAGGCGCTATCACCATCGATCGCGCCATATGACTGCTCGAAAGCCAGGCTCGCTGCCAACGGCAGCGATTGATTTGCCGCGTAACGATTGGCCAGATATGACGACAGAATCATGACTCCCTTGGAATGAATTTCACCCCCCAGTTTAGCCTCGCGCTCGATATCAACGACGCCGCTGCGTCCAAGCCTTGCCGTGGCGGTTATGCGTGAGGCCTGACCGAATTGATAGCCACCGGTTTGCAGAACAGAAAGCGCGTTTACCTGCGCAACTTTACTGCCCCTGGTATCGATTAGTTTAATCCCGCGTAGAATCTGTTCCTGCATCAGTTCACGGTATCGGTCCTGCCGATAGTCCTGCTTTTCGATCGCTCGCTCCACGTCTCCTACTCGTATAATCTTGCGTCGCGTCTTGCCGGCCCAGTAGTCAGCTTCACAGAGCAAGTCGCGCATGTCCTCCAGATGTAAAGATAGTTTTTCGCTGTCGCCCGCGTTGCGCGAAGCCTGTTCGATAATTCTACCCACGCTGGCCTTATCCAATGGTCGAGATCCGCAACCCTGCTGTACCGCTGCAACCAAACGAGCATAGTCCTGCACATTTCCGGGATCACGCCTGGTGGTTCGTGCAAAATCGGCTGACACCTTGAACAATTGACTAAACTCTTGATCGTAGGCCCTGAGCAGGTAATAAAGTCTGGGCTCGCCGGTGAGGATTACCTTGATATCGAGTGGGATTGATTCCGGCTCCAGTGATACCGTGTTGGCCAGGCTTAACATTTGTTCCAGCGATTGAATTTTAATTTTCCTGGATTTAAGCGCGCTTTTTAGCCCTTCCCATGCAAAGCCATGGGTGAGCAGTTTATGCGCGTCTAAAATCAAATAACCACCATTAGCGCAATGCAGGGCTCCGGGTTTAATCAGGGTAAAATCGGTGATAAGTGTCCCCATCTGGGACACATTCTCAACCCGGCCGATCAGGCTTTGGTAAGTAGGATTATCTTCAAAAACAATAGGTGCCCCTTCGGTACCGTTGTTATCCACGATGACATTGATTCTATAGGCATGAAACTGCGCTACACGGCTGGCAATATTGTCGGTCTCGTGAAACTGCTCCGAAGGAAGGAAGGCATCGACATTTTTAATCGCGTCTTGTTTTACCTCCTGCAAATATTCCATGATACCCAGCTGATCACGATAGCTATTTTCCATCCAGGCGATGAGTTGCTCAACCGTATGCTCGGTTATTTCCTGATTCAAGGCCTTGACACGCTGATAGTGTTCGCGTTGCACCAATGGCAGATTCTGAATGATGGCCTGCAGTTCGAGTTGCAGATCGGCTATCAATTTCTCAATCCGCTGCTTTTCTTCCTTCGAAAGTTTCAGGTACTCCTCCTGATCCAACGAGCGGCCATCGACCATAGGTCCCATGGTATAACCACCTGGAGTGCGCATGACGATAATTCCCTTTTCTTCGGCTTCCCTGTGAAGCTTGCTAAAAGCCTGTTCCTGTCGATCCTGTAATTCCTGTTCTATCTCCTGGCGACGATTCCGATACTCATCGCTTTGAAAGGACGAAGGTAATGAAGTCAGCAAGTCTTCGACCAGTGATTCCATATCACGGCTTAGTTGCTTCCCTAGCCCTGTGGGCAGCGTCAGAATTCTGGGTTTCTGTGGATTGGCAAAGTTATTCACGTAACACCAATCTGATCGAGAGTCGGTAGGCTTTGCATACCGGGACAAAATTTGCCGCACGAGCTCATGTTTGCCAAGACCGGAATCGCCGACCACAAACAGGTTGAATCCCTGTTGCTCGATATCAACTCCGAATTCAATCGCTTCCAGGGCTCGATCTTGTCCGAGCGGTTTATCCAGCGGCACGAGATCAGCTGTGGTTCTAAAATTAAACTGTCCCAGATCACAACTCTGATACAGCGCTTTGGCGCCAAGCGCCTTAATTTTCTTGTCAGTCATACCTGTATTTTCGATTATTCACCGCACACGAATACCGATCTAGATCAATTTTCGGTGCAAATATCGTGTTTTCTTCAGCAAGAAAACTCGCAACAAATATAAAGATGGCCATCAATATCATTACAATCACCCGAGCCAAAAAGACGGGTACGCTGGATCACTGAAGAGAAAGCGGCTCGATTGCTCAAAGAACTACCGCCACATTTAGCCATCATGGCTGCGTTTAATTTGGCAACTGGGCTTCGACAATCGAATGTAACTTATCTCAGATGGGATCAGATAGACCTACAATGGGAAATGGCATGAATTCATGCAGATCAATCCAAGTCTCGTAAAGCGATTGCAGTACTCTTGAACGCGGATGCGAGCGAGAAACTCGAACTAATTGTATCGAATTGATTTAAAAGGAATTAAATGGTGCCCAGGGGCGGAATCAACCGGTCCGCGTTCGGCACCGACACGAGGATTTTCAGTCGGATTAATATTTTTCAACTTAATAAAATCAGTTACTTACGCGCTTCCCATTTTCGTTTTTGCCAGTAAACGCCAGTTACTGGCAGTTAATTGGGCACAAAATTGGCACACCATCTGAATATCGGCATATACGCTCTCCATGCGGAGAATAGCACCCTTAAACTCCGCGTATTATGCGGAGTTTAATCTTGTCATTGCGGAGATTATCGATCATAATATCCGCAAATAGTGCGGAGTTTATTGAGTGTACATTTGGGAACAAAATGACTGGCCAAACCTTACTTGGGATGAAAGTAAGCTAGCCACATTGCTGGCGAAAGTTTCCAGAAAACAAGGCCATCTACTCGGAAAGATGGAATCCCTGGGCTTTGAACTCCAAAAGGAAGCGCATCTGAGTATTCTGACAGAAGATGTCGTAAAGTCTTCCGCTATTGAAGGCGAGAATCTAGATCCCGACCAGGTGAGATCATCGATAGCACGACGGCTTGGTATGGATATTGGGGGTCTCGTACCGGCTGATCGCGATGTTGAAGGCATAGTTGAAATGATGCTTGATGCCACGGGGAATTACAGCAAAAAGCTGACCGAAAAACGTCTCTTTGACTGGCACGCCTCATTATTCCCGACAGGGCGAAGCGGCATGAACAATATTATTGTCGGTAACTGGCGCGATGATAATAGCGGCCCTATGCGCGTTGTTTCCGGAGCTATTGGTAAAGAGAAAATCCATTACGAAGCACCATCGGCAAAACGAATTCCAGCGGAAACAAAAGTATTCCTAAAATGGTTTTCCAACCCAATGGATATTGACCCGCTAATTGCCTCAGGCCTCTCGCATTTGTGGTTTGTCACAATCCACCCGTTTGAAGACGGCAATGGCAGGATCGCACGAGCCATCGCCGATATGGCGCTTGCTCGAACGGAAAACTCAGCTCAGCGTTTCTACAGTATGTCGGCACAAATACGTCGTGATCGTAATGGCTATTACACCTTGCTGGAGAGAACTCAAAAAGGTGATCTCGATGTCACAGGCTGGATGGAGTGGTTCTTGAAGTGTTTAGATCGCGCCATTGATGGGGCACAAGAAACATTACACGCTGTTCTTAATAAGGCCCATTTTTGGGATCGATTTGCAAAAGAGCCGCTGAACCAGCGCCAAGTTAAAATTCTAAACAAACTACTTGATGGCTTTGAAGGAAAGCTCACCACATCGAAGTGGGCAAAGATTGCAAAATGCTCGCAAGATACCGCCTACCGCGACATTCTGGACCTGCTTGATCGGGACATTCTCCAAAAGGATCCCGGTGGCGGGCGCAGTACGAGTTATTCGCTGATGAATTTTTGATCAATAGTCGAGAAGGAAAACATAGTAGGAGACAGCCCGTTCTCTGTTGGCAATAATTTTCACTGGCTATGCTCAAATGGAAAATGGTGCCCAGGGGCGGAATCGAACTAACCAGGTAAGTTGCTGATTTATAACCAACTTATATTTCTATTTCGCATTACATACCAACACTTATACCAACAAATATCAGCTATGTTCAGCGTCATTGTGGCTTGCTCATATGCCTACTCTAACTTTACATAAAATCGCAAAAACAGACGCTCACAAATTTATAATGAGCGACCGGTTGAAATCGCCACCCTAAAGAGACCCTCATATTCAAAACATTCGGAGCTACTTCGTGCCCTGAGCGGCTAATCACAACCTCTTTATTAAGGGTCAATATTAATAATATAGGTGGGTAGTTTCCAATTCTCCGATCTGCCTGGCATCTTAAGTTGTAATACCTGATCTCACTAGTGTCCCAACGTTTAGTCGAACAAAATCAACTGATTAGGTGAATCGACATGATCTGGAGAAAACTCGTTATTCATAAGCAGTTGATTCAGGGTTATATTTTCGAAAATAGTCACGCTTAAAATCTGTAATATTGTAAACAGGCTGGTGTCCAGGTTGAGTCGCTTTTTGATAATAGCAATCAGAACGTAAACGGAGACGGCGATCCAAATTTGAGTTTTTACTGCGTTGTCGGTCGTGCCGAAAAATGATTTGATTCGCAGGTGCTGTTTGATCCATTTGAAAAATAGTTCGACCTGCCAGCGGCAGCGATACAGATCTGCGATCGTTATTGCTGGTAGCGCAAAATTGTTGGTCAGGAATACAAATGTCTTGCCGGTTTTCAGGTCGTGGTATTTGATACGGCGGAGCTTTCCGGGATAGCCCTGGGCTGCATAGAATCCACTCAACCGAACAGTCTGATCGCATCTGAGCCCCAGACATTTGTCCACGGGACGGGAATATAGACGACGACATTGAAGATTGGATTTTGCACGGATGACGAAGAAAGCTGATCCCTGGTGTAGGGTGAATAGCCGACTGAAATCGACATAGCCACGATCCATAACGTAAAAGGCGCCAGCCTCTGGTAACAGCAGGTCCAGTACGTTGACGTCGTGCATCTTGCCATCGGAGATATGGATAAATGTTGGAATAGAGCCACGCAGGTCCAACAGCGTGTGTAATTTGACTGCAGCTTTGGTGGAACGAAAATGCGCCCAAGGGAAAACGGATAGGCAAAGATCGATGGTGGTTGCATCGAGTGCGTAAACGGTGTTGTCGAGTTCGGCACCAATATCCTCGTCCACATAAAGCTTGCGGGCGATCTGAATTAAAGACTGCGCGAAGTCGGCATAGATGCGCCAGTCTCTGACTTTGTTGGCATTTGACAGAGTGTTGCGGGAAATGCCGCCACGAATGCCCATGTGGTAAAGCTTGTTTTGTTGTGCGCGCAAACAAGCTTCGATGTCGCGCAGGCTTTCGCGGTAGGTCAGTTGGGCAAATGCCATGCATCGAAACTGATCGAGGCAGGAAAAGGATTGGATTTTGTGATTGCCTCGATAGCGTTGAACACACCGACGGAAGGTGTGCAATGGTAGATGTTCCATGACTTGAGAAAAGACGAGATTGCCCATGTACATAAGACCGCTGCCCCAGGGATTGGAAAGATGGTTCAGGCTTAATATGTATTGATGAGCAGTTCAAGTCGGTGACACCCCAAAAGTGGGTATTTTTTATATAAAATCAGTTGGTTACAGGCTATATTCCGTTAAACGTTGGGACACTAGTGACCTGATCTATATCATCATCATTTGATTGTTGTAAGAGTAAATTGCATTTAACAATTAAAGAAATGAATGAATAATCTCATCTGTTCGAGTTAGTTCAGCACAATTACTCGAACATCAAAAGCAGGAATTAATAATGGAAACCAGGTCTTTTTATTGTGTCGCAGCCGCTCTTGCGCTTAACGCAACTTTTTTATCTTCATGGGCAATAGCTGGAGAAGAAATCCGGGAAGGTTACAACACACCAATTCCCAGCTCCATAATGACACCTGACAAGGTAGAAACACGAATAGGGACTCTCGAGTTCTTTGACGGTGTTCCTACTGATAAAACAGCAGAATTGGTACTCGAGAACCTGACATTTACCCGGGGTGTCGAGGTTTTTCTCAATGGATTACCTATGGCATCCATCCATGCATTGTATAAGGGCTTTAAAAGCATCGGGGTGACTGAAGCCCATCATATGATTGTGACTGATAAGTTGATGGACTCAAATCCGCTTTTTCTGACCCCTAACACAGATACTGTTTACGCCTTCAATGCATTTGATTTAGAAAAGACCGGGCCACTGGTTATTGAAGTACCGCCAGGAACAGGTCCGGGAACCGTCAATGACGCTTTTTTCCGTTTTGTTGTTGATATGGGTGCACCAGGTCCCGATCGAGGCAAAGGTGGCAAATACTTGATACTGCCCCCGGGTTACGAGGGAGAGGAGCCTGAGGGTTATTTTATTGCAAGAACACCAACCTACATCAACATATTTGTCCTTAGGGGGTTTCTTGTTGACGGCAAACCCGATGCTGCAGCCAAAATGTTTTCTGAGCAGGTAAAGATCTACCCGCTATCGGAAAAAGCCAACCCACCCGAGATGATAGTTACCTCTGGCTCGGGCATTTCATACAACACTATCCACGCAAATGACTTTGGCTTTTATGAAGAGATTGCCGAAGTGCTGCAAAAAGAACCGTTGGATTTTATCGACCCGGAACTGCGCGGTTTGTTCGCAAGTATCGGCTTGCAGAAAGGCAAGGAGTTTAACCCTGATCCTCAACTCAAAAAGATCCTGACTGAAGCGGTAGCGGTAGCCAATGCTACTGCAAGAGCGACGTTATTCTACACCCCTCAAGAAGAGGCATACCTGTATGAAAACAGTTACTGGAAAGTAGGCTTTATCGGGGGCAACCATGAGTGGTTAAAAGATGAAGGGGCTGGTGGTCGCTACCTGGATGCGCGCACCTTGTTCTTTTATACCGCAACAGTAAATACGCCTGCAATGGTCCTGAAAATGGTCGGTGTGGGATCACAGTACGCTATTCTTACTCAGGATAGCGACGGGAATATATTTAATGGGGCCAAGACCTATAAGTTGAACATCCCCGCTAATGTTCCAGCCAAGGATTTCTGGTCTATCGTGATTTACGATCCTCAAACACGGTCTGAACTGCAAACGTCCAATCCGTTTCCAAGTAAAAATAGCAAGAGCGGGGGTATGATAGAAAATGCTGACGGCTCCGTTGATCTTTACTTTGGGCCAAAAGCACCAGAAGGAAAAACACAAAACTGGATAGAAACGGTACCCCAAAAATCCTGGTTTCCTATCCTTCGCCTTTATGGCCCCCTTGAACCATGGTTCGACAAGAGCTGGAAACCTGGCGAGGTTGAGCTAATGAAATAAAAAGGAAGCCGCTGGCTAACAACCGGTTTCAGTGGTCGCTATGAGCTGGCCGGTTGATTGATCGGGAAATTAATATGATGAGCTGAACTGTCTCTTAAATCAGACTGCTACCTGTCTAGATTGGTTTGACGACTTACAAAGCCGACATCCGGCTCAACCGGGATTCCCCTGGTGGAAGTGATTCCGAAATAGGAATTTTCAGCTTCGACGCGAATATTCCTTTTCAATTAGGACTGATTTTAAACAAAACCTGGAAATATGAAATGCCATTGACAAGATCGAAAATTCCCGGGGTTAACCACCCTCACCGTATTGCCTGGCTGGGCTACGCTTTCTGCTCAATGCTCATGCTTGCTTACTCGGCTGGGGCACTGGCGGACAAGGGTGACGGCATTGTCGATTCCGGCGAAAATAGGCAGGAGGAACTTGCACGTGCTGCGCAAAACCCGGTTGCCAGTCTCATCAGTCTGCCTTTTCAGAATAATACCAACTTCGAGTTTGGGCCCGAGGAAAAAACCCAGAACGTGCTGAATGTGCAGCCGGTGATTCCATTCGAGGTGTCGGAAAACTGGAATCTGATCACGCGTACCATCGTGCCCATCGTCTCGCAGCCTGGCCTCGAGCCGGGCCAGGATCGCGAGAACGGGCTTGGCAATATACTATTCACCGCTTTCCTGTCACCCAAACACAGCGGGGACTGGATCTGGGGTGCGGGTCCGGCCGTTCAACTTCCCACCTCGAGCGATGATCAAATTGCTGCCGACGAGTGGGCAGCGGGCCCCTCGTTCGTGGTGCTGACGATGCCGGGTCGGTGGGTAGTCGGCGCGCTCGCATCAAATATCTGGGATATGTCGGGTGATGACGACATCGACTTTTTCACCTTGCAACCATTCTTGAATTATAATTTTGATGGCGGCTGGTATGCGACGAGTTCACCCGTCATCACCGCCAACTGGGAGGCTGATGATGAGTGGACGGTGCCCGTCGGCGGTGGGTTTGGGCGGATCTTTCGTATCGGTGAGCAGCCGACGAACGCCCAGTTTCAGGCGTTTTACAACGTGGAAAAACCCGATGATATAGGCCCGGATTGGTCGATTCGGATGCAGTTACAGTTCCTGTTCCCGAAGTAGCTGCTGCCTCCGGAGTGTTTAATCAGAAGGAAAGAAGCAGCGTTGGTATCTAATAACTGTCGGCAAAGGTCGCATCGTTCGAGCTGCATGGGTATATAACATAAGGAAGTTTTCTGTACTTCCGGGTTGGGTGAACTACGAAAGTGTCGATAGTAAAATGAGCGTCTCTTGTTGGCCGTTTCCCGCCCTAGATGCCGATGACTTGAGCGTCTCCTAACGGGGAGTTTTTTCTAGCCACGCGTAATCACTAACCCTGGTTTCGCCATCCCTTGGCGTCTTCCGTGGTGATTGGCTGACCGCCATAGCCCCAAGAACCACTTTGAATTTCGTGTATCCGAACTGTTGTCCCAGCCCTTAGTGTTTCACCGACAACTTCTCCGAAAGCATCCGTGATCTTTTCGATCATCAGCCTCTTATCCTCAGCAGAAAAAACACCTTCCATAACTTGGATGTCAATTGACGGCATACTCCCTCCGAATCCGATTAGATTGAGAGGAAGAATATATCAGTTAAGTCTTACAGAATTACACTAAATCGAGGAGGCACCAAAATCTGCAAGGGTCTGCTTCTGGCCGGGTGAGTAGCCCCGGGGAGTTTCACCCCGAGGCGCTCGCAGAACCCAGCGTGAATCTCTCGATTCACTGGGCTCCCATCATTCAGCCGGAAAAGGTACAGCCAATGGCCAGTGAGCGAACAGACTCGGATTATGTTTAGCAACATTTCCAAGCCAGCGTCTCGCTCGCCGAGTGTACTGAGCCTTTTTCTTATATTTCCACTTTACCCATTTGACTAGAGCCAAATTTATGTAGCGAAGAACAGGTGTCAATGACGACCTCTGATAAGCACTATAGTAGTTAATCCAACCACGGATGATCGGATTCACCAACCGCGCTAAATCAGACAAAGACATACGCGTACGCACATGTAACCGCCATCGTCGTACCGTTTGTCTTATCCGCATTGCATTGCGGGGACTGATTGCAGGAGTAAAATTCACAAACAGTTTACCGTAACGATTACGGACCAGACGAGGACGAAAACAGTACCCTAGAAAGTCAAACTTCTTAGCGACTTCCGAGCCTTTCTGTTTCCTG